>WNGJ01004915.1_pt1 | contig 14004 bp, 16 predicted proteins | sample 5400611 | NCBI WGS metagenome assembly WNGJ01 (sample SAMN13153375, study PRJNA577476) | soil metagenome | isolation source: 40 cm soil or saprolite under Garry oak tree replicate 1 | place: USA:California | collected 2016-06-15 | reverse complement strand
CATTCCCGTTCGGGCCTCCAATCTCTTTGGAAGGGTTGTCCGAGGCTGATCGGGCACGCGGCGAGCGCTTCAACAAGATGCAGGTTGACGGGATCGGGTACCTGTGGATACAGTCCACCCGCCCGCAGACCCTCGCCTATTTGCTCAACGACACGCCTGTCGGGCAGCTTGCCTGGATCGTCGAGAAGTTCCAGGCGTGGACCGACCCTGCCGCAGAACTGCCCGAGGATGCCGTCGATCGTGATCAGTTGCTGACCAACGTCAGCATCTTCTGGTTCACCGGGGCGGGCGCGTCCTCAGCCAACGCCGTTTACGAGGGCATGCAGGCTTATCGCCAGATGGCCGCACAGCAGTCGGGTGACAAGCCTGGTGAGCCATCGGGACCGCCGAGCGGCGTCGCGGTGTTCGCCGCCGACACCACCATCCGTTCCATCTTCGATCCCGGCAACACCATCAAGCACTGGTCAGAGTTCGATCGGGGCGGCCACTTTCCCGCCATGGAAGTTCCCAATCTCCTCGTCGGCGACATCCGGGAGTTCTTCAGCACGCTCCGCTAGCTGTCCTAGCTACTTCGCTTTCAAGCGAAAGGTCGATGATTTTACTGATCAGGAAGCTCTGGCTGCCCAACCCGAATCGTGTACTCATCAGTAGATGAAAGGGCTTGGTAGCGACTTCTACCTCAGGATGGCTGGTACCAGAAGGCAACCAGTCATCCTGGAGCAGAACAAGAGCTTCATACCCGCTCACACCATTCTCCACCGTTCCGCCACCTTCAACTTGTCGTTCTTTGTCGCTCAGGAATCGGTGTTTGCAGCGTGGCTAATCGCCGGTTCGGCCAGAGCTCTCCAGCCGCTCGCGCATCTGATCGAAGGTGATGCCATCGATCTCGCCGCGTGCATAGCGCCGACGCAGAATCTCCAGCGCGTTTGGCTCAAACGGTTCGTCAAAAGGCGCGGAGATCGGCCCGCGTCTGCCTCTCCAGCCGAACCAGCGGCTCGCGCCCCAACAGAAGAACGCCACGATCCCTATCCAAAACAATGGCAGCAAGGGCCAGAATCCAAATCCCCAGTGCATATGAATCCTCTCTTTCATCTGTTTCATATGGTTCTGTCATTCGTTGATCTCACAAACCCGCTCTCTGAGTTTGTAGCTTGAGTATAGCTGGAGAGGATGACAGGAGCATGAACGCAGCCACCATGTTTTGTCATCAATCTGTCATGTCGCTCTTTTCTCGTCTCAGCAGCGGAAGTTCCACCTGAAAGGTCGAACCGGAGCCGAGCTTGCTCTCTACTCGTATCTCTCCACCATGCGCCTGGATGATCCACTGCACGATGGCCAGGCCCAGACCGGTGCCTCCTGGCTCCCCTCCTGACACAACGCCAGTTTGTTCGATCTTGCGCGCACGCGCCTTGTCCACCCGGTAGAAGCGCTCAAAGAGCGAGGGAAGATGCTCCTCGGCGATGCCGGGACCATCGTCTTGCACGCGCATTACGGCCCATCGCTCTTGCCGACAGCCGAGTTCGACATGCACACGGGTGCCAATTCCGCTGGTATATTTGATGGCGTTCTCGATCAGGTTCATGAGCATCCTGCTGAGATACTGCGGATCTCCAGGAACCAGCAGCTCCGGTAATGATCCTGTTGAGAGCGTGATGTGACACTGCTGCGCCAGGGAGAGCAAGCGCTCGACACAGGCGAGGGCGATGTCGCTTATGTCGACCACTTCCCGTTGCAGGACCAGCTGACCCGTGTCCGCTCGAGCCAGGGTCAGCAGGTTGTTCACAATATAGGTCATCTGTTCATTCTCGGCCTGGATTTGCTCCAGGATCTGCCGGTACTCCTCTGGTCGCTCCAACTGGGTCAGCGCCCGGGTAATCTCCAGGTCGATAATGGTGAGCGGTGTGCGCAGTTCATGGCTGGCGTCTGCTGTGAACTGGGTTTGCCGCTTGAAGGCGGCTTCCAGGCGGCTAAGCATCTGGTCAAACGTTGCTGCTAGTTCGCCAAACTCATCTCTGCGTTGCAAATGTAAGCGGCGGCGCAGATCGGTCGCATTGATTTCGTTGGCTATGCGCGTAATCATCTTCACCGGGCGCAGCGCTTTGCCCGCCAGCCAGTAGCCCCCGATCGCCGCGATCAGTAGGGCCACAATGCCCCAAAAGAGCCAGATTGCCTGGAAAGGAATGAGATACTGGCGTGGCAATCCCACCAGGAGGGTTGCGACACGCGCGTTCTGGTTCAACACAGGCGTCAGCAGGATGCGATAGTCGTTCTCCGTGGCCCACCAGCCCCAGCCATGAGAGTGATTCTGGGAAACAGTGAGATCGAGCATCTGGGCGTTCTGCTCGGCCCTGGCCCGCAGAGGCTCTATCACGCTGCCCGCTAGAGGACCGCGTGAGTCCAGGAAGCTTCCATCGGGACGCAGCAACAGCACCATCTCCTGCGAGGACTGGGTGAGGTGGAGGCCTGTGGGCGCCTGGCGATCCAGCAGGGCCTGCTCGTAGGTTTGTGCGAACCGCTGGCTATCCTGGTACAATTGTGTCTCCAGCCTGCTCTCGGCTGCATCGGCATTCAGGAACGTCTGCGTCGCATAGAGACTGCCGCCAAAGACGACGATGATAAACGCCATCACGGCCAGGTACCAGAGGGTCAGGCGTGTCCGCACGCTGTGGGCCAGGGAAACGCGGATGCGATGTTGTGCCGTTCGTTTCATGGGTCACCCTCGCTCTGGCGGCGGTTGCAGGCGATAGCCGACGCCGCGGACGGTGGTCAGCAATTTGACCGCAAACGGGGCGTCGATTTTCTGCCGCAGGCGACGGACATACACATCGATCACATTCGATTCGCATTCAAAGTCATAGTTCCAGATATGCTGCTCGATCAGCTCGCGCGTGACGACCTGGTTGGGATGGTACAGCAAGTATTCGAGCAGCGCAAATTCTTTTGGGGTGAGATCGATGGGCCGCCCCTCTCGCTCGACGGTGTGCGTGACCGGATCGACCACCAGGTCACCCATCTCCAGTCGCCCGTTGGTATAGGGGGATTGGCGGCGTAACAAGGCCCGCAGGCGCGCTAACAATTCGCGCATCGCAAAGGGCTTCACCAGGTAATCATCGGCTCCACAGTCCAGGCCCTGGACACGATCATCGACACCATCACGCGCGGTCAGCAGCAGAATCGGGGTATGGATACGACGACGGCGCAGGTCACGACAGACCTGCAGGCCATCTTTTTTGGGTAAGAGAATGTCCAGGATGATCAGGTCGTAGGGCGTCAGTTCTGCGAGATCTTGTCCTTCCTGCCCATCATAGGCGGCATCGACACTATATCCTTCATGAGCCAGATTTGCTGCCAGTGAGCTGCTCAGCCGGTGGTTGTCTTCTATTACAAGGATGCGCATGGGAAAGCTTCCTTTTCGTTTACACGCCAGAGATGCACAGGTTCAACGGCACAGGCATGTCTTGCTTCTTACTCCTGTTTCATTATGGCATATCCAGATGACAAATCGATGACAAAAATTGACGGGAACGGTCATGTTCCTGTCACCTCGAAGAACTATACTTGTGCCACAGACGGGTTGAGAGAGCAGAAACGATCAAACGGTAGAGAAGCACAAAAAGGAGGTTTTCTCATGATTGGAGTACCTATCAAAGGAGGAAAGAACATGTTCAAAAAATTGTGTGTCCTACTGGTACTGTGGAGTGTCATCGCCCTTCTTCTGGTCGCCTGTGGCACTGCCGACTCCACTGCCAGTACGACAGGGAATACTGTCCATATGAACGACGCGCAGTTTGTCCAGGCATCCATCACGATCAAGAAAGGGGAGCGTCTCACGCTGATTGATGATGCGTTGACGCCGCACATCATCGCCAATGGAACCTGGGAGCAGGGTACGGCGCACCCGGCCAGAGAGCCGGGCGCACCGCAGGTCAAGGACGTGCAGATCAACGGCAACAGCTCGCAGACCATTGGTCCCTTCACCACGGCCGGAACGTTCAAACTCTATTGTACCATCCATTCCGGCATGAACCTGACTGTCGTGGTGCAGTGAGAGTGGCGCGAAGGGATGCCTATGCTCACGCAGCCCGGCGTAGCGCGACACCCCCTGCATCTAGAAACGAATAGGGAGGTAAGCTCATGATCAATGATGAGAATAAGCAAGAGAGACAGAGACCAAACCAGAAAACCTAAATTCATTAAGGAAAGCAACACTTTCCGTCATGTTAGAGCGATACATCATGCCATCCTCATGATCTACAAAACACACTATGAAACAATACAGACGCACTACACTATCAGAAGACGGGGAGCGCGCCACAGCCACAGTTCAGGCGTGTGGCGGGCTTCCTAAAGGAGATCCCTATGATTACGCAACCCAACGCCTACATCGAGGCTCGACCAACGGAACGACCTGTTCAGCACGACCCTCGTGCGCATCTGCCACGACGATCCACCCAAACCCCGAATCTGGCGCTGGCTGGCCTCCAACTCATCGTCGGCTACGCGTGGCTGCTCGCCGGCGTCGATAAACTCTTCCTCGGCGTGTTCCCTGCCCAGCTCGGTGGGCTGCTTCACACCGCCGTTGGTAGTGGCCACTTGCCAGGCTTCTTCGTCGCCATCTTGCGGGGACTCGTCGTGCCCAACGCCGTGCTCTTCGGCTACCTCATTGAGTGGGGTGAGACACTGGCCGGCCTCTTGCTCGTGATCGCCGGCCTGGTGGCGCTGCTTCGGCCGCTGGCTGAACGTTCTCTTGACGAAACGCCCGCGGCGCTGTTTCTGTTCGGCGCCCGGCTCCTCGAGAGGCTGGCCCCGCTTGCCGCGACTGGCGGAGGACTGCTCAGCCTCAGCTACTTCCTGCTGGATGGCGCACCTGCGCCGTGGTTCGTCCCCGGCATTGCCTTCGGCGGTTCGATTGACACCGGGCTCTTCCTGGCTGCCGCAAGCATGGTCCTCGTCGTGAGCCAGTTCGTGCAGTGGCAGCACAGTCAGTAATGCCGGTTCGCAAGGGCTCGTCACGATCAGGTGATCAGGACTGAACGTCCTGGTCGCCTGTACTCCAGGGGCATTCGCGAAACAATGGTCTCGCTCGAACAGTTCTCATGGCCTCTACGACTGGTTCTCTTTGGCGAAGAAAGGTATACTATGTCTACAGACACACTTCGAATCAATCGACTCACTCAGATGGTACGCTTTCTCAGCACCTCGCGCCTCTTCCTCTGGATGCTGTGGGTCATGTACCGTGAGCGTCGGCGGGCGATACGTGCGCATGCACAGAGCAGCTCTGCAGCTCAATCTGCAAGTGAGGCATTGATCCAGGTGCTTGTCGCCTTCCGCACAACCGCCATAAAACAGGGCGTGTTGCTGATCAAGCTTGGACAGTTCCTCAGCACGCGCATCGACGTGTTGCCAGAGCAAGCCATCGCCGTTCTCAGTTCCTTGCAGGACGAGGTCCCGTGTGCCTCCTGGCTTTTTGTACAGAGGAGATACTGGCCAATCGTCTCATGATCTCCTCGCGTCTTCATGGTATCGTGGAAAAAGACCATACTCAATATGTTACTTTCATGAGACCAGGGAGGCATTCTTTGGAAATGCAAGAAATGATTCACCAGCCTGATCGGAGACGCTGGCTGATGCTGATTATCGTACTGAGCGCGGCGCTGGTCGTTGTGCTTGATGCTTTTATTGTCAATGTCGCCATCCCCTCTATCCAGGGCTCCTTGCATGCCAGCTTCGCTGAACTCCAACTGGTGGTCGCTGGCTATACTCTTGCGTTTGCCGTCTTGCTGGTCACTGGTGGCCGCATGGGTGATCTCTACGGACGCAAACGGGTGTTCGTCCTGGGCATGGCTGGCTTCACCCTGTTTTCTGGCTGCTGCGGCCTTGCCCCCAATGCTCTCTCGTTGATCGTCTTTCGTATTGTCCAGGGTGCGGCGGCAGCGCTGATGTTCCCCCAGGTGGTTTCTTTTATTCAGGTGAGTTTCGAGCAGGCTGAGCGCTCATCGGGCTCCTGGATGCTTCCCTGACGGCAAGCAGCGGAAATCCTTTGCGCGCCTTGATTATCTCGATCCTGGCGATCGTTCTGCTCAGTTCTGGTCTCTCGCTCTCTGTGCTCCCTCTAGCAGGATCGCGTTCTCCCACAACTGAAAATGAAGCTCTTACACCCAAACAAGAACTCGCGTATGAGCCAGAAGAAGGAATGGCACAGGTTCATCTGAAAGAGGAAGGAGCATGTCTTTCATGTCAAAACGCATGATGCAAGCGATACGTGTCCATCAATATGGAGGACCAGAACAGCTCAAGCTGGAGCAGATTCCCTGTCCAGAACTACAGGCAGGTGAGGTACTCATTCGGGTGCATTCAGCAGGAGTCCTCCCAGCAGAGTGGAAACTCCGTCAGGGCCTCTTTCAAGCTGTTCGCCCGGTCAGATTTCCTTATATCCCTGGTTCTGCCATAGCTGGGATTGTAGAGGAGATTGGTCCCGCTGTCACGACCTTCGAAATCGGACAGGCGGTGTTTGGTCGGAGCACAAATGGCGCTTATGCTGAGTATACAACCACGGCTGTAGCTCCCCCGGCCCTGGGTCCAGAAACATTTAGCTTACTGGCGGCGAAGCCAGAGACGCTCAGTTTTGACGAAGCTGCCACGATCTCCGGTGGCGCGACGATTGCCTGGACAGCGCTCTTTCAAGATGGAGCATTGCAAGCGGGTCAACGCGTCCTGATCCATGGAGCTGCTGGTGGTGTTGGCTCCTTCGCGGTTCAGTTCGCCAGGTGGAAAGGCGCACGGGTCATCGGTACGACCTCGGAGACCAACCTGGACTTTGTCGGTTCTCTCGGCGCAGAAACTGTGATTGACTATACCTCAACCCCATTTGAGCAGGTAGTGCAAGAGGTGGATCTGGTCTTAGATACGATAGGTGGAGAGACGCTCCGACGCTCCATGCAAGTGGTCAAGCGCGGTGGAACACTCGTCTCTCTGCTTGAAGAGCCATCCCCCGTGCTGGCACAGCAGTACGGCATTCACGCCAGGAAAAACGCGATCCCCCCTACCAGCGGCCTCTTGCGTACGATCGCTCAGTTGATTGGAGAGGGACATGTCAAACCGACGATTGCACAAACGTTCTCTTTGCGAGAAGCGAGGCAAGCTCATGAACTGAGCCAGAGTGGTCATGGGCGTGGGCGTATTATGCTCCATATTGCTGAGTAACCGAAGCCACTTGAACAGTTTCTTCAGGTGCCCACGCCTCAACTGGTCGCTGCTCAAGAGACCAGTTGAGGCGTGGATGTGTCCACGCCTTAACATGACACCTGGCAGTCGAGATGATCCTGCAAGGAAGAGCGTCAGGAAGGATGCTTTCTCGCCAGTCTATTGATGAGTTAAAGCTCGTCGCGTATCCCGTGAGAGGAATGCTTCCAACTCGTTGCTCCCCTGTTTGCGTATTGCTCTCCCCACTGTTCCATCAACAACAAGATTGGCTCGATGGTCCTGCCAAAGGGAGTCAGCGAGTACTCGACCTTTGGAGGAACCTGTTTGTAGACTTCACGAGAAATCACCCCATCCTCTTCTAATTCTCGCAGTTGAAGGGTGAGCATCCGCTGGGTTACCTCGGGGATCAGCCGATTGAGTTCTCCAAACCGTCGAGGACCGGAGAGCAAGGCGTATAAGATCATTGGTTTCCACTTCCCTCCTACAACGGCAATCGTTGTTTCCACGCCGCACTTTGCTCCTGTCGCATTGCTTTCCTGCTGCATCGAACACCTCTTCCTTTCAGTGGTTTCAGCACCTCGTGATACTATCATTCATGTCAGTATCGCACATTGTTGTGCGTACTTGTACGCATAGCATGGAATGGGTATACTTCGACTACGAGAGGTCAGGGAACTGCATCTCCTCTCTTCAGGAGATGCTTGTGCTCGCCGGAAGGTTGTTGCTTCCAACTCTCGTTCTGTCGGAAAGCAGAGATACGCTGTCAACCATGGGGCCAATCATCATGCTATACAGCTTATGATTGGCTGATCAGTCATCCGTTTTTCAGAGCAAGGCTGATCAAACAACAGGGGAAAACCATGACTCCATCCACGAACAATACATTGCATGTGCATAATGTGAACGAACTCGACGGGAAACGGGTCCTGGTCACAGGGGGTACACAGGGCATGGGGAAAGCGATTGTCGAACGCCTGACACACGCTGGCGCAACAGTTATTACGACTGCACGATCAACCCCAACTGATCTCCAGACGCCAGGCCTGTTTATCCAGGCTGATGTCAGCACCGCCGAGGGGATAGCAAAGATCGTCAAGGAGACTATTGATCGTCTCGATGGCGTGGACGTCCTGGTCAACGTCGTCGGTGGTTCATCCTCCCCGCCTGGAGGAGTGCTTGCTCTAAGCGACGATGACTGGCAGCGCGACCTCAACACGAACTTGTTCTCCGCTGTACGCCTGGACCGGGGGCTGCTCCCATCGATGGTGGAACAGAGGCCTGGCGTGATCATCCACTTCTCGTCCATCCAACGAAACATGCCCCTCAAGGCAACGTTGGCCTACGCGGCAGCGAAAGCTGCTCTGACAACCTACAGTAAGGGCCTGGCGAACGAAGTCGCACCTTACGGGATCCGTGTGAACTCCGTGGCTCCCGGCATGATTGAAACGGCTGCCGCAAGCAGGCTCATCGACCGGTTAGCGAGCAGTTCGGGGACCGACCACGACACCGCTCGACAGGGACTAATGGATTCCCTGGGAGGGATTCCCCTCGGTCGTCCCGGTCGTCCCGAAGAAGTCGCCGAGCTCGTCGCCTTCCTGGTATCCGAGCGGGCTTCGTATATTACCGGCAGTGAGCACGTCATCGACGGGGGAACCATTCGGACGATTTGACGCGTTCTAGACGAATTTTTGGAACGATACGAACAACCAACAAGAAGATGATGAAAGGAACACCATGAAGACACAACTCCCTCAGCCCATCGCTACCTATATGCAGGCAACCAATGCCCATGACACCGATGCCTTGCTCGCCTGCTTCACCGCCGACGCCGTCGTGACCGACGAAGGGCAGGAGTACCACGGCGTCGCTCAGATCAGGCCATGGAGAGAGAAGACCAATGAGCAATACCACTACACAGTCGCGGTCACATCGGTGACCGCGGGAGACAACGAGACGGTTGTCCTCACTGAGGTTTCAGGCAACTTCGATGGTAGTCCAGTTCAGCTCCACTATCATTTCACCCTCAAGGGTGACAAGATCGCTGCATTGAGCATCCGAGATTGAAAGATCTCAACAAAGGACGATGCGCATGGGCAGAGTCTCATGATCTGCTCATGCGCGCAGTGATGAATACGAGTTTGGAAGTTTCCTCTTTTCGCACAAAGGAGGCAAAGCGCGCTTTTTTAGGCACAAGGGGAGCGTAAAAAGTCAGGTACCAACTCACTTTGCACCTGGTAACAGCTTCGCGCATTTTAGGCCGGTAAGGCTGCAGTTGCTCCCAGGATTGCCAGTCCTACACCGATCTGTTTCAACCTTACCTCTTCGCGATCTCCTCTACTGCCAGTTCGCTCGCGGTTGATTTGTATTGCTCTGGCTGTGGTCGCACAACAAGCAGTGGCAATTTCGTACTGCCGAAGATGCGTTCTGTCACGCTGCCAAAGGCCAGGCGCTGGATACCACTGCGCCCGTGCGTTGCCATGGCCAGGAGGTCGCAGCCACCAGATAGATAGGTACCCCCGTCAACTCTTCCCTGTTCTGCTACCAGGGTGAGAGCATTCGCGACATCGATGGCAACTGCTATCGACCAGGTGACCGCGAGATTGCGGTCTCGTGCAAGGCTATTACGTACATCATCGGCCATCTTGCATAGATAGTCCATGGCTTCATCGATCGCTTGCCCTCTGAACCGTGGATCCATGCGCTCTCGACCGTTTAGAACGTCAACAACTCTTGGCAGTTGCACGATTCGGGTGAGATGCAACGAACCTTGTGCAGGAGCAGCCAGTGCAGCTACCAGGTTGGCTGCAGGCAGAAGCGCAGCTTCAGCGAGTGTTGAGCCATCGAGTGCGACAGCTGCTGCAATGGTATGCAGCGGGCGCGTCCTATCTGGATAAGGACCGGATGGAACGGTTCCCCCCTCACACAGGACAAGTACGGGGGCTGGACTGGAACGCGCCACCTTCTGCGCTACACTTCCCAAAGCCCAACGCTTGAAGCCAGTAGCTCCACGGCTTGTAATAACAATGAGATCAATGTGTTGTTCCTGCGCTGTATCGAGGATGGTCAGGGCTGTTGAAACAGAGGACACTGCAACCTTCGTTTCAGCCCCTGCCAGGCCGTGCACTTGAGCAACGTTTGACAGATATTCGGCTGTGCGGGCACACTCTGCGTCGACAGACTCTCCGAGCATCGCCGATGGTCGCAAGTAGGGTCCAAACTCGATAGGAGTCGTCACTATGTGCAGGAGCAAGACGGTGCCACCGGAAGCACGTACCATGTGCGCTGCAATCGGAAGGGCTTGCTCTGCATGGGCTGATCCATCTAATGGCACGAGGATGCGCTTGAACATTGTCTTGCTCCTTGGTCTCACGGCGGGCATTGTGGGATCATATGTGCCGGGTGCAGCGGGAGGATGAGAGGGTTCTGCTTGAGCATTAGGGGCGGCGCGTCGTGGCATCATAAGCTCCATGCTGACGCAGAATCCCTAACACTTCCTGCTGCAGTTTGCTCCTTTCGGCTGATTAAAGCACAATCTTTGTCCTTACGCTCTTGCCATACATTGGCAATGGTTGCGTAGCGGCTATATTGTATGTACTCTTTTCAATACCAGGATAGTAGGCGTAAAACACTTTCTTTCTATTCTTCCTCTATGTACACGTATTGAAGACGTAAAAAGTTACACATTATTTGAGGATCCCTTGTTTGTTCGTTTGCCTACTGCTGTTGTCATAGACGAAACCTTTCGACTTTTTTGCCTGGTATTCATTCCCATAGAAAATCAACGACACCAGTGGACGAATTGGTACGCAACAGGCCTTGCCAAGTCGCTCGAAGCAGGCAAGAGGAGGTACAAAAAGCACATTCTATAAGGAAACAATGCATGCTGCATGGTATACTTTTCCTGGCAGGAATGAAGAAACATGAGTTGGTCTCCTAATTTAGGAAGCTGCAAACCCTTTCTGGTCTGGAGAGCAACCTTTTTCATGTCATGAGGTGAAGAAATGTCCTCTATTTTGTTCAATTTCATGAGGGCTGATCACAGGAATAGGCGCATGGATACAGGAGAGAGATTATGGCAATAACGACTGAAGGAAAGCTGACGGGGCAGGTGGCGTTGATCACAGGAGCTAGTTCGGGCATCGGTTTGGCAATAGCTCGCGCATTTCTCAACGAGGGCGCAGATCTCGTTGTCGTGGCGCGCCGGTCGGAACGGCTGCAGGCGTTTGCTGACGAGGTACAGAAGCTCGGTCGGCGATGCGCGGTCGTCGCGGGAGACGCGCGCCAAGAGGAGACAGCCGTACGTGCCGTTCAGACCACGATCCAACAACTGGGCCGCCTGGATATCCTGGTCAATAATGCCGGGATTGGCAGGTATGCAGACCTCATCAGAACAAGCGTTGAGGACTACGATGCGATGATGGATACCAATATGCGCAGTACCTTCTTGTTCACTCGCCATATCGTCCCTGTCTTGCTTGAGCGTGGGACGGGCACCATCATTACCATCGCATCCATGGCCGGCGTCATGGGATTTGCAGGCGAAGCAGTCTATTGTGCAACCAAGTTCGCACAGGTGGGCTTCACCCAGGCGCTTGATCGCGAGTTGCGTCCCTATGGCATCAAAGTCGGCGTCGTTTGTCCTGGCGGGGTGAAGACGGAATTTGCGATCGGGACGGGACGCACTGAGGAGGGAGTAGCTGAATCGGGCATGCTAGAGGCCGAGGATGTCGCGGCAGCCGCTCTGCTCATGGCCACACAGCCAGGTCGCTCGCGCATCGCAGAGATTCGCATGCGTCCTATGGTGGAGCCTCTCTTCGGGCGTGATCCTCTATAGGGGCCCGCGCTTTGGGCCTGAGTGCCAGCGACTGCGTATTGCTCGCGGCTACTCGGAGAAGAACTCCATCAACACCGGCGCCAGAACGTCAAGGTCCACATCGTGCCGTTGCCTTTCCAAGGTACGGAACTCTGCATGAGACATCGCTTGGCTCAGCGCTCGCGCCGTGTCGTGCATAAAGGGATAACTCGCCCCACCATTCATAACGAGCGTGGGTACGGTTACGCTGGCTGCCAGTTCGGAGGGTACTGAGGCATCTTCGCCCAAGATGGCGGTGTGGTCATAGGCAAGCGTCGGTGCTAGAGCCTCAAACATCGGCCAGATCGGCGCATGACGCATACCCTCGATCTGCTCGTCTGGCGTCCCAACATACTTCATAAACAGCGCTACGGCATCGCCCCGGCGATCGGCTGCTAAGAGTTTTGTAAGTTGCTTGATGTACTGCTTCCATGCCTGTTGGGCCTCAGCATCCCTATTGTAAGGGGCCTCGTACATGGCAAGCTTCCTGACTGTATTGCCGAGCCTTAAGGCCGCTTCTAGGGCAAGAGCCGCTCCGGAGGAATGGCCATACAGGTATGCCGCCCCGCCAGCTTCATCAATTAGAGCCTTAATATCCTCCACTTCTCGCTCGACGGCATAGGGCTTGGTATCGCCACTATCGCCGCGGCCCCGCCGGTCATAGTTATAGACCGTAAAGCGAGGCATAAGGAGTTTGGCAAGCTCTGGTCCGGACCAGAAGGATCGTGAACAAAGGGCCCCCTCTACCAGAATGACTACTGGCCCGTGGCCTATTTTGTCGAAGGCGATCTTGGTTCCGTCTTTTGAAGTTACTGTGTTCATATCATCTCCTTTAACAGATCTGTTTCTTTGTGAAGCAACTCTGGGGTTTATTCTGTCTGATTCTACCAGAGGCGCGTGCGTGAGCAACGCGCTTGCCCATGGCCTCTCCTACAGTTTCATGCCACGGCGCCTTTGCTTTGAACCGATCTTCTGTGCCAGGAACAGTGTAGCACAGAAAGAGGGACAAAACTTCTCCGATCGTGCTCTTCTTGCACGTGCATCCTATGTCTCGTTGCGTCATCATGCTTTGGTTCGGGCTTTCCTTTCATGTCCCACGCGAATGGACGCGCAAGAGGTCTGGCATGAGCAAAATCAGACTGGAAAGCTGTCCCAAAAAGGACAGTCCAACCCTCTTTCTTTGTAATGATCACAGGTGGTGGTCATCACGACAACTTCTCTCTTCAGAGAAAAGGAAAGAAGATATGGCAAAAACATCTCAAGTCCCGCTGTTTGTGCGTATAGGAAATATTCTGACAACGACCCTGCTGCGTGCGGGCATCAAGCTAGTAGGACCCGGGAACTACCCCATGTACCTGCTCACGGTGCGTGGGCGCAAAAGCGGGCTGCCGCGTACCGTCCCGATAGTGATTATGCAGCGGAATGGGAAGCGCTATCTGGCTTCCCCGTATGGAGTCGTGGATTGGATACGCAATCTGCGAGCAGCGGGAGAGGCCATCCTCACGCGTGGGCGTCGTTCTGAAACGGTCAACGCAAGAGAACTGCCTACAGGCGAGGCGGCCCTCGTTTTGCAAGAAAATATCAAGGGTGGCAACCCCTTTGCTCGCTTCTATCAGGTCACCGCGGAATCTTCCCTTGAGGATTTTGAGCGTGCGGCGCTCCACCATCCGGTGTTTGTCTTGCAGCCCCCTCTGGTTCAGAAGCAGCAGGAAGCGCCTGCCGCATCACAGGAGGAGCCGCAAGCTGAGCGGGAAGAGCTCAGGTCCTTCCGAGCACAGGTTCAGCAAGAGAAAGGAGGACGATCATGACACATCCGTCCACACGCATTCTCGTTCTTGGCGCGGGGATTGCGGGCTTACTCTTTACCCTGCGCCTGGCCGGCAAAGTGGCCCGCGAGTCTGTTCAGATCACCCTGGTCGACGAATCGGACACCTTCACCGTGCGCCCCA
>WNGJ01023734.1_pt1 | contig 14005 bp, 19 predicted proteins | sample 5400611 | NCBI WGS metagenome assembly WNGJ01 (sample SAMN13153375, study PRJNA577476) | soil metagenome | isolation source: 40 cm soil or saprolite under Garry oak tree replicate 1 | place: USA:California | collected 2016-06-15 | reverse complement strand
AGCCCGCTCACCCCCGGCAATCGGACGTCGAGCACGAGGCAGCTTGCCACATCGGGAAGCTCGCTTCGCAAAAAGTCCGCGGCCGAACCGAACGTCTCGACCTTGAGACTGACCGGTCGAAACAGGCTTCTGAGCGCCTCGCGCACGGATTCATCGTCGTCGACGACGAATACGATCGGCGCTTCGGCCGTCGCAGGCTGGCGAGCTGGACGCTCGATCACGGGATTCTCTCCGGGCAGCAGGACCTGCCAGCAATAGATAGCACTTTCACACGGATTATCGAACCCAGTGACGAATTGCGGCCAGACGATCCCGCCGCTCTCGCGTTTGCCTCGCCGCGGATGAAGCGCGTCTACTTTTCATGGCAGCCCTAAACCAAGGTATTAAGGCATCGATCGTTGGGTTATCGAGTCGATCCCAAAATATAGTTCATCCGCTGATTGTGACGAGCCTATCTCGTGGGTCACTGCAAAGCACCGGCCGTCGGCCTCCCGCTATTGCAGGACCTAGGACAATCGTCCGTAACATGGAGAGGCATCATGAAAGCGCTTATCACTGCTCTCGCGTTGGTCACGCTGCTTGCCAGCCCGACCTTCGCTCAGACCGCGCCCACCGCCAACAGTCCGACCTGTGGCGGCTACGGCTGGGGACCAAGCTCCCCCTGCTATGGTGAATAACGCCGCTTGGGCGAGGACTTCCGGTTCAAGCCCACGCGATGGCTCGACTGTGCGGCCGGCCCGGTGCCGGCCGCCTAGTCGAAAATTCGTGCGCGGGGGGAGGGTAGGATGCTCGGCAAGGTACGGATCATGGCGACCGCTGCCGCCACGCTGCTGGCCTCTCCCGCATTCGCCGGCTGGCCAGCAGACCAATCTGGGCAGGTCGCTCTCGTCGGCGGCTAGCGCATCATAAGAGAGATCGTGGTCGATGGTCACTTGATCGAGACGGATTCCGATGACACCTCCGCCAATGAGCCGCGGCCAGTTCCAAATTGGATCGATGGCAGCGGCGGCTCTCGATCGAGCGCGTCAACACTCATATTAAGGTGACGTGACATGTTCTTCTCCCTCTTTTGGACGGCATACATCCCTGTCGGCATGATCATCTTGGCTCTCGCCGGCGAGCGGCTGATGCACTCCTTCCGCCGGCTGCGCGTGCATGCCTGGATTGCCTCTTCGAACCGGCGCCGAACCAGGCGCGGGCCCGTCGGAGGGTTCTGAAGCAGTTTTGGGTGACCCAATGCATGAGCCTCTGATATCCGGTGGTGCTGTCCGCAAGCTCTGGCTCGGCGAAACCGAGCTTTACCGCCAGCATTTGCTGCGCCTCGATGCCGAAGGTCGGCGCAATCGCTTCGGCGGTGCGGTTTCCGACGAGTTCATCCGCCGGTATTCCGGGCCCTCCGCGCTCAACGGCGCGGTCATCTACGGGTTTTTTGTCGAGGGCGTGTTACGCGGCGCTGCCGAGTTGCGCCTGCTTGCGCGCGCCGGCGAAGCCGAGGCGGCGTTAAGCATCGAGCGGGCGTGGCAGAGCCGCGGCGTGGGAACGGCGTTGCTCGAACGCGTGCTGCTCGCGGCGCGCAACCGGAAGATCGAGCACCTGCATATGCTTTGCCTCGCCGAAAATCGCCGCATGCAGCGGCTCGCGCGGAAATTCGACGCACAGCTGAATTTTCAATCCGGCAGCGTCATCGGCGAACTGAAAGCGCCGTGTCCGACGCCGATCTCAGTCATGCGCGAGCTCGTGGCCGACGGCACTGACCTTGCGGCGGCCATCCTCAACGTCCCGGCGCAGCTCGCCAAGCAGCTCGAGCATTCGAACGGCTCGCCGGAGCGTCGACCGCGGGAGCGTCGATATGAGCGCCTGATGCTCGTTGATAATTGGCGGTAATTGGCTGCCCGGCACGGGCAGATGGTTTGAACGCATGGAGGCAGCGTTGTGAAAGAATTCCTTCGATCTATGGCAACCCGGCGGTGGTTCCTCAAGACGACCGGGGCCGCGACTCTGGCGCTCGCGTCTCCACCCGCGGTCGGCGAGACGGCGGAAGCTGCTTCTGCGCCGAGCGAGCACGTAAGGCTCACGATCAACGGGCGGCCTTATACCGTCGATCTCGATCCGCGGACCACGCTGCTCGATGCGTTGCGCGAGCATTTCGCGTTGACCGGCTCGAAGAAGGGCTGCGACCAAGGACAGTGCGGCGCCTGCACGATCATCGTCAACGGACAGCGCATCAATAGCTGTCTGGCACTCGCAGTGATGCATGACGGGGATGAGATCACCACCATCGAGGGCCTCGCGGAGGAGGGCGCTCCGCACTCGATGCAGGCCGCGTTCGTGCGCCATGATGGCTTGCAGTGCGGATACTGCACGCCCGGCCAGATCTGCTCCGCCGTCGCCGTGCTCTCCGAGCACCGGGCAGGCTGGCCAAGCTACGTGACGGCGGATGTCGCGACCGCGCCGGCCCTGACCGATGCCGAGATCGCCGAGCGCATGAGCGGCAACATCTGCCGGTGTTCCGCGTATCCCAACATCGTCGCCGCCATCCGCGAAGTGGCCGAGGGGGAATCTCAATGAAACCGTTCCGCTACGAACGGGCGAGCGAGATCGCGTCCGCCTGCGCATCGGCCGCCCAGCCCACCGCCAAGTTCATCGCCGGGGGCACAAATCTCGTCGACCTGATGAAGCTTGAGATCGAGGCGCCGGCGCAGCTCGTCGATATCACCCGGCTGCCGCTCGATCAGATCGAAGAGACGGCGCAGGGCGGCTTGCGCATCGGCGCGCTGGTCAGCAACAGCGCGGCCGCGGTCGACATGCGCGTGCGTCGCCGTTATCCGCTGCTGGCGCAGGCGATTCTCGCGGGCGCGTCCACCCAGCTTCGCAACAAGGCAACCACGGGCGGCAACCTGCTGCAGCGCACGCGCTGCCCCTACTTCTATGACACCACCAAGCCCTGCAACAAGCGTGTGCCCGGATCGGGTTGCGCGGCGCTCGAGGGCCTCAACCGGATGAATGCCGTGCTCGGTGTGAGCGATAACTGCATCGCCGCGCATCCCTCCGACATGGCGGTGGCGATGACGGCGCTCGATGCGCTGGTGGAGACCATCGCGACCGATGGTTCAGCCCGCAGTATTCCGATTGATGAGCTTTACCGTCCGCCCGGCGACACGCCGCACATCGAGACGGTGCTTGAGCCGGGCGAGCTGATCACCTCAGCGCTGCTGCCGCCGCCCCCCGCCGGTCGGCAGGTCTATCGCAAGGTCCGCGACCGCGCGTCCTACGCGTTCGCGCTCGTCTCGGTCGCGGCGATCCTCGACCTGGACGGCGAGCGGGTGCGGGCGGCGCGCGTCGCATTCGGAGGGCTCTCCTACAAGCCGTGGCGGTCGGCCGAGGCCGAGGCTGCGCTCGTAGGCGCGCCTGCGACCCGTGCATCATTCGAGGCCGCCGGCATCGCTGCACTCCAAAACGCTCGTGGCTACGGCCACAACGATTTCAAGATTCCGCTTGCCCGCCGGACCCTGCGCGCCACGCTAACTCAAGCGGCGGGCCTCACTTAAGGAGATCTCCCATGGCGCAAAGCGATCTCACCGGTCCGATCGGACGCCCGCTCAATCGCGTCGACGGCCCGCTGAAGGTAACCGGCAAGGCAAAGTACGCCTTTGAATACGCGGTACAAGGCGAGGCCGCGTATGGTTTCATCGTGTCGGCGGCGATCGGCAAGGGCCGCGTCATCGGCGTCGCTGTGGGCGATGCAGAGCGCGCGCCCGGCGTGCTGCTCGTCTTGACCCAAGACAATGCGCCGCCTCAGACCCCTTGGGGTCCGGTTGATCTGCCTGATCGCTTCGCGCGCGCCGAGCCCGCGCTCGATACCGACGCGGTGCGCTATTTCGGGTTCCCCGTCGCCTTCGTAGTTGCCGAAACCTTCGAGCAAGCCCGCGCCGCCGCCGCTCTGGTCCGTATCCGCTACGCTCCGGCGTCCGGCGAGTATCACCTGCACGCGGCCGCCCCGCATGCGGAGAATCCGGGCAAGATCGATGGCGGCGCGCCCGCCGACACTGCCGTGGGCGACTTCGCGTCCGCCTTCGCCGCTGCACCCGTCAAGATCGACGCGGCCTATACGACGCCCTATCAGCACTCAGCCCCGATGGAGCCCCACGCGAGCATGGCGTTCTGGGAGGGAGAGATGCTGACCGTCTGCACGGCGGCGCAGTTGACGACGAGCCCGCGCGAGGGTCTCGCTCGAACGCTCAACATTCCCCCGGAGAACGTGCGCATCATCACGCGCTATATCGGCGGCGGTTTTGGCAACAAATTGCCCTACTACGTCGACTCGACCCTCGCCGCGATCGGCGCGCGCATACTGCGCCGACCGGTGAAGGTGGCGATGACGCGCCCACAAGTCTTTAACATCACCACGCATCGCAGCGCGTCCGAGCAGCGCGTTCGCCTTGGCGCCGAGCGCGACGGACGGCTGACCGCCTACGGGCACGACGCGGTGGTGCAGTCTGCACGCTTCGACACGTTCACTGAACCGGTCTCGCTGGCGGCACGCAGCCTCTATGCCGCGCCCAACCGGCTCACGCGGCATCGCCGCGCGCGGCTGGATTTGCCGCGCTCGGATTCGATGCGCGCGCCGGGCGACGCGATCGGGCTGTTGGCGCTCGAATGTGCGATGGACGAGCTGGCCGAGACCCTTGCGCTCGATCCGGTCGAGCTGCGCCTGCGCAACGACACGCAGATCGAGCCCGAACTGCACAAGCCTTTCTCCTCGCGCCACCTCGCCGAGTGCTTGCGCGAAGGCGCCTCCCGCTTCGGCTGGGACAGGCGCGTCGCCAAGCCGGCGAGCGTGCGTGACGGGCCCTGGCTCGTCGGGCTCGGCGTCGCGTCGGCAATCCGCGGCGACCTCCTGAAGAACGCCAGCGCGCGGGCGCGCCTGGAGAGCGATGGCCGCTTGACGGTGGAGCTGGCCATGACCGACATCGGCACCGGCAGCTATACGATCCTGACGCAGATCGCCGCTGAGGCGATGGAGTTGCCGGTCGATCGCGTCGCCGTCCGTCTCGGCGACACGAATTTCCCGCCCACCGACGGATCGGGCGGCTCCTGGGGGCGGCGACATCGGGTGCGGCGGTGCTTGCGGCCTGCCGCAAGCTCAAGGCCGCGCTCGGCTCCGGGATCAGGGAAGCGGAGGGATCGGTCACCCCGGCCGAGCTCGACAACAGCTACGCGCATGACGCCTTCGGCGCGCATTTCGCGGAGGTCGGAGTGGATAGGGATACGGGTGAGGTCCGCGTTCGGCGCATGCTCGGCGTGTTCGCGGCCGGCCGCATTCTCAATGCCAAGACCGCGCGCTCGCAGATGATCGGCGCCATGATCTGGGGCATCGGCTCGGCGCTGATGGAGGAAAATCACGTCGACCTTCGCTACGGCTCTTTCATCAATCAGGACTTGGCGAGCTATCATGTCGTGGTGAACGCGGACGTCGGCGCGATCGACGCCATGTTTCTCGACGAAGACGACGCCGCTCACGGCAGCCCGCTCGGCAGCAAGGGACTGGGCGAGCTCGGCATCTGCGGGGCAGGGGCGGCGGTCATCAATGCCATATACAACGCGACCGGCGCTCGCATCCGCGATTTCCCCGCCACGCCGGACAAGCTGCTCGCCGCACTCGAGGCGCTCGACGACTAGCTTGGATGCCGCATCGAAGCGCTCATCGATGTCTGGCAAAGGGCTTTCCCTCGAACCGCAAGCGGTCGCAGCCGAATGATCGTCTGCTCATGCAATGTCTTGAGTGACCACGAGATACGGAACGTGGTGACGGCATCGCGAGAGCAACCGCTGAGCGGACAGCAAGTCTACGATTGCCTCGGCTGCAGCGTCCAGTGTGGGCGCTGTGCCCGCGGCGTCAAGCGGATCATCACCGAGGCCTCGACGGCCTGCGTTGAGCGCGCGGCTGAAGGCATGTCGGGTCTCAGGAACGGCGGCTACCTCGAGGTCACGGGGATTGGATCCGCAAGTATTTAGAAGCAAGACCGACCTGATGACGCCAATAACGGGCAAGTCATTTCTGGTCTGGCAGAGTAGATCAAACAAGACGGGCGCATTCGCGGGCTTCTCGATGGCCGGCGTTTTGCGCCTGCCCAATCACGGGAAGCCGGAAGTGGATACGCAAATCAAAGGAAAGCCAGTGGCGGATTTGCGAGATTATCTCGCCGAAGAGCGAACGTTTCTCGCGTGGATTCGCACTGGCATCGCATTGATGGCATTCGGGTTTGTGCTGGCGCATTTCGGGATTTTCGCAGATGAGCCGCACCTGACACAACGCGCCTCCGGCGTCGAGCCCCATGAGCTCTCACTCTGGTTTGGAGCAGCGCTTATTGCGGTCGGCGTAACCGTCCTGGCCATGTTCCTGGCGCTGCTCGGCATGCTCATGGCGATTTACATGGTTCGGGTGCTGCCGCGGCCGCCGGACACGCTGCATGCGCAATCGGCGCACATGTCCGCATCCATAGGAGACCATGATGGAAGGTTCAGATAAGCGTTACCTCGACTATGCTGCTCCATTCTCTTCGGCAGGTCTGATCATCCGACAAAAGGAGCCAAAGAACCTGGAGGCTCCCTTCGATCGGATCGACTCGTATCTCACTCCGACGGAGCTGTTCTATATACGCAGTCATTTTCCAACTCCGGACTTGGACCGCGCATCCTATCGACTGCACATCGATGGTGCGGTCAGGCATCCGTTTACTTTGAGCTACGAGGAGTTGCGAAACATACGATCCGAAACGCGGGTCGCCACGCTCGAGTGCGCCGGTAATGGCCGGGTCTTTCTCGTCCCGCAGGTGCAAGGGGCACAGTGGGAACTCGGAGCAGTCAGCAATGCGGAATGGACGGGCGTGCCCCTGCGCGCGTTGTTGGAGCGGGCCGAGCTTGCAGAAGATGTTTGCGAGATCGTGCTCGAAGGAGCGGATCGTGGAATACCCAAAGAAGAGCCCCTTCCTCCCGGCCCGATTTCGTATGTTTGGAGTCTGCCCCGCGCCAAGGCCATGCAGCCGGAAGTTCTGATCGCGTACGAGATGAATGGCCGTGATCTTCCGCGCGACCACGGATTTCCGGTCCGCGCAATTGTGCCTGGTCATTATGGAATGGCTTCGGTCAAGTGGCTGACACGGATCGAGGCCGTGCGTGAGCCGTTTCACGGTTATTGGCAGACATCGGATTACGCCTACTGGGCTTCGACCGATGGAAAGCCCGTGCGGCGCGCGTTGGGACAAATGAAGCTCAAATCCCAAATCGCGCGACCACGTGTCTACGAAACGCTGGCCCCGAACCGAATCTACACGATTTGCGGCGCCGCATGGGCAGGCGATACCGACGCGATCGAGGTTGCAGTGAGCATCGATGGCGGACAGACCTGGGCCGAGGCAGAATTCCTAGACCCGGTGCGACGGCATGCGTGGCGACGTTGGAAGTTCGATTGGCTTACACCGAAAAAGCCAGGGCAGTACACGCTGCTCGCCCGCGCCAAGGACGCGGACGGTATGCTGCAACCTGACGAGCACGACCAAAACTACGGCGTCTACGTGATCAATCATTCTCTCCCAATTGAAGTGTTCATAGACGGTTCTGAAGGCCTGTGAAGCGGGCGCGCACGAACGGCGCGCAGCACCCCGAATTGTGTCAGCCCGTCCAGATTCGAATTCCCGCGGTGCCGACTGGCCGCGGCGGCCCGAGGCTGTTCGCGGGGAGCGCACCGAGTGCGCGACGAGTCTATACATCAAGAACAAAATAAATATGCGCTAGTGGAACGCAGCTTTTCCCGAAACGGGCAAGGTGATGTGAAGCGTGGCGCCGCGAGGCATGTTCGCCGTCGCCCAAATTCGCCCCTCGTGCGCTTCAATGATCGAGCGGCAGATCGAAAGTCCTATCCCCATGCCGGTCGGTTTGGACTGCGCTTGCGCGTATATCGCGCAGATCAGCGGCAAGGCCGCCCAACTCACGGCAATTCCCGCCAAGCCAGAATCGCGCCAGCAACTATCTTCATCGGCGCGTCCGCGGACGTGCACTTAGGAGGCGGCCACGCATCGAAGCCGGACGCCAAGATGAGACGTCCCCACGGAAAGGCATATTCCCATGGCAATGATCGAAGCGATCGGAATTCCCGACACCAAGCTGTGCAAAGAAATCACCGAGCTTGTCCGTGATACCGAGCCGGAGCTGCTCTTCAACCATTCGAGTCGGGTTTATTATTTCGGGGCGCTGACCGGCGTGCGGCGCGGCCTGCGGTTTGATCGCGAGTTGCTTTACGCGGGCGCGATGTTCCACGACATTCGAAGACTGGTGACCTTCAGTTCTGCCTCACTTCTGAATTTCCTGGCCATAATTCTTGCGTCAAACTGATTTGGAAGGGTTTGCCCCCAGGATAGGCGAAATAGGACACTAACATTCATGAAATTAGGACACTTGCCTCGAAATTAGGACAGCACCGGCGTGGGGGGCACTGGCCAGTTTCCGGGCCGAGTGGCCGGATTTGAAATGACGACTGGCCGGATTTGGTTGTTCTAATTTGACGACGCTCAGGCTTGATGGCGACACACCAACTACGCGGTCGCGACCAACGCGGCCAGCTTCTTCCGCGTGTAGAATGTGCGCGTCTTTACCGTGGCCTCGGCGATGCCGATTATCTCGGCAACCTCCTTGACGGATTTAGATCGGCCTAGAACCAGCGTCCCCGGCCGTACCAGCCGCCACCGAAAAGAATCAGCACGACGATGATGATGATCAGAAGTGTCGTGGTATCCATGCTGCCTCCTGACGAGGCCGCCAACTGAGGCCGCCTTACAGAGCTCTGTGCTCCGGCGGACTGTCGTTGACGCCAAAAATGTGCTCGCTCTGCACCGCAGCGTGCGTCCATGTGCACGCAAGCTCAATCAGGGCCTGTCTCTCTTTTTCGGTTTTGGATTGGCGGGCCCAACGCATCGCTTCCTCGGCATATTCCCGGAACTGATCAAGCTTTGACATTGACCCCTCCCGACTCCGAGTCGCCCTTAGCTGCGGAGTCTGTATCCATTGACGCCAGCGGTCTGTATAAAATTGCTCACTCAGTGGACGGCAACGCGGTTTTGGAAAAGGAAATCCGGCCACTGCGAAATTCAAATCCGGCCCACAAGAAGTGGAACCTTTTCATACTTGTGCCCATTGTGTGTCTATATGGCCCAAGGAGGAACCCTCACATGATGAAGATCACTTTCGCCGTGGCGATAGCCGCGGCGGTGCTGATACCTGCGCCGTTGCTTGTCGGTGCCATTCCGGCCGAGGCCCAAAACCTAAAGATGGCCCAAGGCGTCGATGTTCAGATCGGGCGGGACCGCGACGACAGGGACCGCCGCCGACGGAATGATTCAGATGTCACCGTCGGCGTCGGCCCAGGCGGTGTCACCATCGGCCCACGGCAAAACTGTCGCATGGTCACCACTACGGTCGAACGGGACGACGGCCGCACAATCACGCGCAAAGAGCGCCGTTGCGACTAAACGACACGGAAGAACGGAAATGGCCCCGAAGCCGGGGCCATTTTGTTTGCGTAGAAAGGACCGTTGTCGTTTCCGAAAATTCGATCCGGCCTGGGTTCGCCTCGTGAGGCCGAAACATTGCATCAACCGGGCCGCCCGGATTTGATTTCCGGTAGGGACAGGGGCCGCAACCATGTTATCCCGCACGCGAACGCGTCGTGCCCGTCGCGACTGCTGAGGAGAAAGATTAGCGTCTCTGCCGGCAAACCCTCCACCGCGTGTTGTGAAGCCGAGCGATTTAGCGTGGAGGACGCGGGATTTCAGCACGGTGAGCAATTTGATACAGACACCATCAGTGGATAGGCGCATATTTCTAATGGGGCCGACTAGGATGTTTGCGAGATGTGGCCCTATCTCCAAATGTTGGTCCCTTTATGCACCGTCGCGTTAGCCAGCGCGCTCTGTATTGGCGTCGTGTCATTCATCTTAGGACACTCAAAGCCTCAGGCATAAGCTCATGGTATTCATGCCAGACCGATCGACTCCAGACTATTTGTTCGAAGAGGCGGAACGGTGTTATCGGCGCTCTCGAACCGATTCGAACGTGCGAGTTAAACTTGAAGCCCTGGGCAATATGTTCATGGTCAAGGCAGTTGAACTCGATACAAAACTTCAGAAAATTGCTAACGGCAACTACACCGCCTCTTCCCCCAGACGTGTGTGACGACTAGCCGGCGCCGCGAGCGCGTAGCCGGCCGGAGGGTCCCCAAACCACATGGACAATGCTTGTCGGTACGCTGATCGTCCCGTGGCGTTTCTCGCCCGTTACGTGATGATGCGGCCGGTAGCGCATGCGGTCATCGTAGCGGCGGTCGTGGCGGCCGTCGGTTGCTCGGTCGGCGCGCAGTACGGCGTCAAGGTTCTCGTCGACATATTGGCGGGTGGCATCTCGGGCAGCGCCAATATCGCGCACGCATGGCTGGGTTTCCTCTTTCTGGCGACGTTGATCGCTGCGGACAATCTGTTGTGGCGGCTGGCCAGTTGGATCGCCAGTTCCGTCTTTGTCGGGGTCACCGGCGATGTGCGTCGCGATCTGTTCCGGCACCTTACTGGGCACGCGCTAAGCTACTTCGCCGATCGAATGCCCGGCACATTGACGAGCCGGATCACGGCGACGTCAAACGCCGTCTACACCTTGGAGAACATGTTTATTTGGAACGTGCTTCCGCCGTGCGTGGCAACGTTCGTCGCCATTGTCTTTATTGCGACCATGAGCGTGTCGATGGCGGCGACACTGATGGTCCTCACCGGCATCCTGGTATTCACCATGTCTCACCTTGCCGCTGCCGGCAGGCCGCTGCATCACGAATTTGCCAACCGAGCCGCCGCCGTTGACGGCGAGATGTTCGACGTTATCGGCAACATTCCCCTGGTATGGTCGTGTTGCGGTGTGGGCCGCGAGCACAGCCGCCTCGATGCTACGATCGACGGTGAAATGGCGGCGCGACGGCGCAGCCTCTATCATCTGGAAAAGCTGCGCCTGTTCCACGCCGCGATCACGGTCGTCTTGACCATCGCGCTCTTGGCCTGGGCAATTGCGCTTTGGCAGAACGGCGCCGCCACCGCTGGCGACGTCGTCTTGGTATGCACGCTTGGGCTTTCCATCCTGCACGCCACACGGGACCTGGCTGTGGCGCTCGTGGACGTCACCCAACATTTGGCGCGGCTTTCAGAGGCACTCGGAACACTTCTTGTGCCTCACCATCTGCGCGATCATCCACAGGCCACGTCGCTGGCGCGATCGGGCGCAACCGTGACGTTCGAGAAAATCGCATTCAGTTATCCCGGTGGGCGTAAGGTGTTCACGGATTTTAGCTTGTGCATCGAGCCGGGCCAGCGCGTGGGACTTGTCGGGCAATCGGGCTGCGGAAAATCGACGCTCTTCTCCTTGCTACAGCGCTTCTACGATGTGCATGGGGGGCGCATCCTGGTTGGCGGCCAAGACATTGCCCGGGTGACGCAGGAGAGCCTGCGGTCCGCCATCGCGGTCGTTCCGCAGGACATATCCCTGTTTCACCGCTCGATCATGGAAAACATCCGCTATGGCCGGCCGGACGCCTCCGACGCTGAAGTGTTCGAGGCGATCGTCGCGGCGAATTGCAGCCAATTCGTCGATGCTCTGCCGGATGGCGTTGCAACCATGGTGGGCGACCGCGGTCTGAAATTGTCACCCGGCCAGCGGCAGCGCATCAGCATCGCCCGCGCTTTCCTGAGGGATGTGCCAATTCTTCTGCTGGATGAGGCGACCTCCGCGCTCGACGGCGATTCGGAGGAAGCCGTCCGGCAGGCATTGGACCGCTTGATGGCCAGCCGGACCGTCATCGCCATCGCGCATCGGTTGTCGAGCCTGCGCAGCTTCGATCGGATCGTCGTGATGCAAGCGGGATCGGTTTGTGAAGACGGCTCGCCGCAGGTGCTGGTGCGTCGCAAGGGTGCATATTGTAACTTGTTGCAGCGTGAGGTGGCCCACCTATCAAAACAGGCGGCCTAGCAACATGCGTGACGGTGCGGCGCCGCATTCAAGGCCCGGGTGTGAGCAATTGAGCCTTAAAACGGTAACCCCGGCGCGGTGGCCGCGCCGGGGAGGGATCGCCGTGAACGCTAGCATTCTGCTGGGGGGTACGCAGAAGGCCAAGAGGCATCGTTCGCAAGGCCTCCGGCCTTGGGCACGTCCCGTTTGCGCCATTCGGTGCGACCAAGCTGTTTGTGGATGCGTGCGACATCGATGTCGTCGGAATCGAAAGTGCTCGGCGGTGCACGTACGTCGACGTAGTCCTACGTCGCCTTTGATCCAGTCATGATGCGTACTGTTGCATTGTTCATTTTCGGAACTCCGCTCGCTCGGCTCTTCGACTTGAACGGCGAGGTGAACAGGGTCAGGAAGAAGCATAACAGAGCGATCATCGCCGCTGACGTTAGGCGATTCGGTCACGTAATCAATAAGGATGGAGTTCTCAGTACACACCGCGGCTATGCCGCGCCGGATGTGATCAATTTTGCACAGCTTTCACCTTGCGACGGGTTTATCTTTCTTAGTCCAACCAAGAAGCTGCATTGAAACTATAGAATGGAGGAAAATGTTATGTCGAAGAAAGCTGCGGAACACCACAAGAAGGCATCAGAACATCTCACCCACGCCGCCCGCCACCACGGGGAAGCGGCCAAGCATCACGAGGCCGGAAATCACGAGAAGGCGGCACACCATGCTCATACAGCGAGGGCCCATGTGATTCACGGCAGAGGGCACGCTGAAGAGGCAGTGAAGGCTCATGCCGAGGAGCACGGCAAGAAATAGTCCCGAGGTGCTTGGACGACCCATCGATCTACAGGCCGATGATCGACGTCTTCACATCAAGCGCGCAGTCCTGGGATCACATGGATCCCAACATTCAAAAGCCGATAGCACACCGCGGCTTCGCGGTACGGGAGATGATTCTCAGTGTCGCCGCCCGAGGTTCGGCCAGAGCACTTGGGCGAATTCTTGCGAAATACGCTACCTATTATAATCAGATACGAACTCACGTTTCGCTTGGGAAGGACGCGCTGTGTGTACTGAAAACCTCATCCGTATTGATTGAGTGACCGAATCGCCTAAACGTTAGCGGCAATGATTGCGCTGCTCTGCTTCTTCCTGACCCTGTTTGCCGCGCCGTTCAAGTCGAAGAGCCGACTTGCGGCAGAGAACGCGGCGCTCCGACATCAACTGATTGTGCTGCGGCGGAGGGTGCGCGGTCGCGTCCAACTCACAAATGGGGATCGCTTGTTCTTGGTCCAGCTGTATCGATGGTTCCCATCGGTCCTAAGGGCCATCACGATCATCCGGCCCGAGACTCTCGTACGTTGGCATCGTGCCGGCTTCCGTCGGTACTGGCGTTGGAAATCCCGCTCCCTTGGAGGCCGGCCGCAAATCGACGTGGATCTGCGCGCGCTGATCCGGCGGATAAGCGCGGAAAATCCGCTGTGGGGTGCGCCGCGCGTCCATGGCGAGTTGCTCAAGCTCGGCTTCGAGGTCGCTCAGTCCAGCGTGGCGAAGTACATAGTCGAGCGATGTGGACCGCCGTCCCAGGGATGGCGCACCTTCCTGCGTAACCACGCGCCGAACATCGCCGCCATGGACCTGTTTGTTGTTCCAACCATTGGCTTTGATTTGCTCTACGGCCTGGTCATCGTCCGGCTGGCCCGCCGAGACCTTGTCTGGATCAACGTCACACCTCACCCGACCGCGGAATGGATTGCACGCCAGATCACGGAGGCATTCCCTTGGAATGAGGCTCCGCGCTATCTGATTCGTGATCGGGATTGCGTCTACGGCGCTGCGGCGACGCGCCGACTAAGAGCAATGGGCATCCGTGACAAGCCCATCGCGCCAGGTTCGCCTTGGCAGAACGGCTTTGCCGAAAGATTGATCGGATCAATCCGGCGCGAGTGCGTGGACCATATCG
>WNGJ01014842.1_pt1 | contig 14005 bp, 12 predicted proteins | sample 5400611 | NCBI WGS metagenome assembly WNGJ01 (sample SAMN13153375, study PRJNA577476) | soil metagenome | isolation source: 40 cm soil or saprolite under Garry oak tree replicate 1 | place: USA:California | collected 2016-06-15 | reverse complement strand
GCTCCTGAAGCTAGCGCGTCTGCCAGTTCCGCCACTCGGGCACGAGTCAAGAGAGCTGGCTTGATGGGAGCCAACCGCTTGCGAGGCATTTTTAATTCTGCGCGCGGGCTTGTCCTTTGTCAACGCGGGCCGAATGCGCTGAATGCGCTTGAAAAACGAGGCCGTAATGCAGCTGGCAGGTTCCAAGCCCTGCATTGAAAGAAGAGTGCCATGAAAAAACTACTCATGCTGTTGCTGATAGTCGCTGTCATGCCACCAGCGGCTCAAATGAATTTGCTTCCCGAAGCTCCGGTCCTGAAGGCGGTCAACGAGCTTCCCGATGCTCCAGTTCCGAAGGTGTTCGCTGCACCAAAAGAAAAACACGAACGTGTCGCCGACGCGAAATTCTGGACGGTCGTCGGTGTGCTCGGTGCCGCGAAGCCGCCGACATGATAACGACTCGGCACATGCTCGATCGCGGGTGGTGGGAGACTAATCCGATTTTCGGACGGCATCCTACGAACGCGAGACTCGCGGCGACGAGTGGAGCGTATTTCGGCGCAGAGGTTGCCGGAGCATATCTTCTGAAGCGCTACGGCCAGCACCACAAATGGGCGCGCGTATTCTGGATCGCAGAACCCACGTACCAGATCCAAGAACACATTCGGTTCGCGGCTAAGAACGAAAGCATGCCCCAGAATATCCAGATCGGTCAGCGATAGGCGCAGAGGACGGCGGGTGCTCCCCGCCGTAATGCGGCACCGCCGGTTCCAAGCCCGGCAGAAAAGAGGTTCTATGAAAAGCGATGCGCAAGCGGTCGTCGAGGAGTGTCGATCGACAAATGCGAATCTAGGGTAGGCGGGGCCGCATCTGTTTTCCCGATAGTTAACCCTAGAAATTTCTATTTGCGGTGCTATACTCCCCGGCTAGAAACACGCACTACCCTCTTGCCGGCTTTGGAGTCCGGCCGGCATTGTGGGCCGGTCCATCCGGAGGTCGCCATGGAAAGCACCCTTACACCCCCTGTCTTCTATCTTCTGATTGTCTGGGGAATTGTTACTTCTGTTTTTGTAATACTGCTGATCTGGCGCGGTCTCTTATCCAGCCACGAGGATGATCAGATCTTCCTCGACGCGGCGGAAGAACACATGGCTAGGGAACAGCGGGAACTGGTCGCCAAGATCACCACGTTGTCTCGGCCTTTGCTCATCACCGGCATCCTGTCGGGCGCGCTTCTGCTGCTTGCCGGCGGGCTGTGGATTTACGAAGGTCTCAGGCAGAATTTCTGAAGATTCTGCCTGTCTGTGGCCGTCCGACGGCTTGCTAGAATCCGTTTGGCTTGGCAGGTGTCTGTTGGGGTGTGGTGGTGTTCGCGGGCGAGGTCAGCGTTCCACCCGGCGACAGCGAAGTATGATTGTGAACGATGACCCAGTGGTCGTTCCTTTTCATCAGCACGACTGTTGTTTGCCCTCGCGATTGCACTGGTTGCCCCTCCACGTCCGCTGAGAAGTCCCATTGGTAACACGCCCAGCCGGTGTTGCCGTTCACCCTGATATAGGTATTGGAACGATCCATGCGTACCCGCTGCATGCGTGCGCGCGACTGCTGGAAAATAGGGGCGTAATTCGCCCAGCCGATGACCGGTGGCGTCCACCCGCCGCTCACCAGGGAAACGTCATCCGCATACGTGGCGTGCAACTTTTCGACGTCGCCGATCTGCCAGGCGCCCAGCATCTCCGAGAGCAGGTAGTCAATCTGCTGCTCATCGCCCAGCATGACCGCCTTCGAACTAGCGGATGGCTGGGCCTGGTCTTTTTTCTTCTTCTTGTCTTTCTGTGCCGCTGCAAGGGAAAGATTCGCGAGCAGCAAGAGCCCTGCCAGCAGGAACATCACCGCGTTCCCTAACCTCCCACCGCAAGGATTCATCGCGAACTTTTTTTTCATGCGTGTTTGGCCCCTCTCGAGCAAGAGGATAACACGTCCGGTTACAGCCGGGCTGCGCACGGCGGTGACGTGTTCGGTTGATTACTGCGGCTTATTCGCTCGCGAAGCGCCGAGCAGGTCGACAAACAGCCGATACGCGCCGGGCACTCCGTCGGGCAATTGCCGGAAGAACGCCAATCCGGTGTAAATGTACGTGCCTTTGCCGTAGTGTGCGTAAACCAACCCGCCGTCGAGGTCCGGCTCGCCGGGATCGTGCATGGCCAGCAATGCGGTGTATTTGGGGTCGAATTGCGTCCAGAAATACAAGCCGCGCTCTTGCACCCAGCCTTTGAAATCTTCCGGCGTAATCTTGTTCGGCGTATTCAGCAGGGGATCATTCGGCTTCAGAAATTTCACGGGCGAATTCTCATCGGTGATGCGTGGTAGCTGCCGTGGCGTTGGCGGAGCGCCTTCCTTCGCGGGCGGCAGCGGCGGCGAAATGAGCGCCGGATACGGCGCGGGCTGCAATTTGTCCCAGACGAAATCACGGTTGTACTGGACCACGAGGGTCCCGCCGTTCGACACGTAATCGAGCAGCCGCTGGTTCGCGCCGGGAAGCTCCGGGCGCAATTCGTACGCTCGCACTCCAACCACAATCGCCCGGAAGCGCGACAAATCGCCGAACGCCAGATCTTTCGCGTCCAGCATGTCGACCTGAATGCCCAGTTGCCCGAGGGCGTCCGGGATAGGCTCGCCCTCCGCGCTCACGTAGCCAACGCGGCGGCACCACGACGCCGAAGGCATGCACCACGCACTGCGCGGGTTCGCTCCAGAGCTGTGTGGGCAGACTCGGCAACGGCTCGAGCGAAAGGCTGAACCTTTCGGCTCTGAGATTTCGCGAGCGATCCGCGGCTCGCTCCACATAGGCGGTGATCTTGTACCGCCCGGCGGCAAGGTTTTGCGGCGGCGCGACGACCACGCGCGCGTAGCGGTCGCCGGTCCCGTTGAATTTCAGCGCCACCGGAGCGCTGGCCTTCCATCCTTTGGGAACAACCACTCCAACGCGCGTCTGGCCGGGTTCGGTCGCATAGGAGTGCACCCGCAGCAGGACGTCAAAGGGTTTTCTCGGTTTGGACAGATTCTGGAGGTCCTGTTTCGGTTCGACGGCCAGCGTGTACGGTGGGACGACGACGGGGCTGATGCGGTCCACACGTGTGGAAGTCGAGCGTACGCTGGTCACCGGGGAGAGCACGGTGAAGGCGTAACCGTCCATCACCACTTCCTCGCTGGCGGTCAAGAGCGGCGGCGGCTCCGGCAAAAGGGCCACTGCCGGCCCTTCGTTGACGTGCGGTTGCCGGGAATTCGGCTGGACCGTAAAGCGAATCACGTTCGGTGATTCCTGCTCTTCCTTTGCGACGCTCCATTCCGGCGGAAGCCGCAACGCCGGCTTTTTGAAGTCCCCGGAAACGCCTTCGCGATGGCGCGATTCCACGCGCACCGTGAAGGTTTCACCAGGAACGATTTCGCTTCGGTCGGCAACGGCTTCAAGGCGCAGTCCGGCCACCAGTACCAGGGCGTTTTCCACCTTTTCCCGCTTGCGCTCCGTGCTTCGTGCCAGGGAGAGGAGTGGCTCGGGATTATTCGCCGAGGGGTTTGGCTTCGGAACTTCATTGAGCTTCTTGCCCGCCTCCACCAGAGAGCTAGCCGCCGCTTTCCAATCCAGGCGTAAAGCGGCGTCGCGTGTTTCTACCAGAGCCGCGTCGACCGCACGCATGAGCGGATCCACGCCCATATTCCCCTCTTCATAGTCCTCATCGAGCGGACCAAGCGGCTCGGCAAGCATGGCCGGATTCAGCGGTTGTCCGTCTTCGCGTTTGAGCGCGATAGGGCGGCGCAGAAACGCCGAGCCGAGAAACACGGCAATCCCCTGCGAGCGGTGATTGGCGAAGGCATCAAGCCCGATTTCGCGCCAGGTCTTTCCGTAAAGAGGCGAGGTGTCATCGAGCGGCAGGAAGTAACCCTGTGGTTTTTCGCCTCGGTCCACATCCAATACCACCACGGGTTTTCGATCGCCCCAGGGGGTCAAATCTTTTTTTTCTGACGCCGAGACGTGCAACTGGAAAGAAGGATCCGCCGCCAACTGCACCGCTTTCGGTGTCAACAGCCCTGCCGCCTGATGGTGCCCGTGTCCCGTGTGCACCCCGCCCCAGCCATTGAGGACTACGTTGGGGCGGAGCGTGCGAATCACCCGGACCATATCCTCAAGGACCTGTTCGCCCCAGACCTTCTCGGTTTCTTCCGGCGTTTTTGAAAAGCCAAAATCTTTGGCGCGCGTGAAGCACAGCCTCGCGCCATAACCGCGTGTGGCTGCCAGCAGCTCCTGGGTGCGAATCAGTCCCAATTGGGGCGCCTGTTCGGGGCCAAGATCATTTTGTCCGCCTTCGCCGCGCGTCAACGAGAGCAAGGCGACCTCGGCGTGCAATCCCCGGGCCAGATAGGCCAGCACCGCGCCTGATTCATCGTCGGGATGCGCGGTGACGTAGAGGATTCGCGTGGTGACCCGCGCGCGCTCGATCGCTTCCACGGTTTCCGGCAAACCGGGTCCGGTTCCCGGCGCCGGTGGAAATTGCGCGTAGCTGCGCGGGCCAAGCAGGCACAGCGCCATTCCGAACAGCACGCCGCGTATCTTTCCTGTTCTCGTGCTCATTGCCGGTTTCGCCTCGATGTTTGCGGTTGGCTTGCATTTCCTTCTGACGCCTCCCGCTTCATGGCGATTGCGAGTCGCCACGCCAAAAAAGCCAGAACCAGCCGGTCATGCTCAACACCGCGGGCAACGGATAGAGCCACATCTTGAACGGAAACCTCTCCAAGCTCCAGCGTCGCCGCAGCAGCATCACTCCCACGGCCTGCCCGATAAACTGCACAATCAGCCGAACCGCCAGGATCCCTACGATAGCGGTTTGCAGGCTCAAAATCACGCTGAAGAGAGACGCCAGGCCCCCCAGAACCAGCAGAGAAACATAAGGAAAGTGTTTGGTCGGGTGCAGCCGGGCAAAGACCGGGAAAAAGTTGTCGTCCAAGGCCGCCGAGTACGGCACACGCGAAGCTCCCAGCAAAACCGAAAAAATCGAAGCAAGCGCCACCCACAGGATCATTGCCGTCGCAATCTTTGCCGCTGCGGGCCCGTAAAGCCTCTCGACAAACAGGCTTGCCAAGAACTTAGAGTCCGCGGCTTCACGCCACGGCACGACGCCGAGAATACTCGTCTGCATCGCCAAATACAGGACTGCAATGCCGGCCACGGAAAGGAAGATTCCTCGAGGAATGTTCTTCTCGGGATTGCGAATCTCTCCTCCGAGATGACAGATATTGTAGTAGCCCCAATAGCTGTAGACCGTGCTGATCATTGCCGATCCAAGCCCGGCGAACCACAAACTGGAAAAAGCAAAGGCTCCCTCGGGAAAATCGAAGGCCAGCTTCGCGTTGAAGTGCCGCAGGCCTCCCCAGATCAGCCAGAGCATCACTCCCACGACGCCGATCCATAGGAAAACGGAAATTTTTCCAATCGTTCCGATCCTCCGGTACAGCAGAACGATCAGCAAAAGGACCAAGCCGCCGGAAATGGCCTTGGCCTCGAGCGTCGAGAAGGGATAAAGGTACTTCGCGTAACTCGCGAATCCGATTGATGCGGAAGCCACGGAAAGAGGTACGTGCAGAGCGGCCAGCAGCGCGCCTCCGAGCCACGCGAGCAGGGCCTGTGGCCCGCCCATCGCGCGGATGACCAGCGAGCTGACCACAAACGGACCGATGCCCACAATCTCGATCATGTTCAGCGCAACGGCTTCTTTCAGGCCCAATGCGCGCTCGAGCCCGGGGGTTGTCGCTTTTTCCGATGTCGACATCAGCCCGCCGAGGATAGCAAAACCGTTCCCTAGCGCCTAACGTAGATTCCGCTGCTTGCAACTCTCCGGGAAGAGCATAAACTCGTCCTGCGCAGTGCGTGGCCTTGTGCGAAACTTCTTTAGAGTGCAAATCACTGTTTCCTTCCTCTCTGCCCGCTTTGCCGCCGTCCTGCTTGTTTTGCCCTTTCCCTTCATCCCGACTCGAGCCCGCCAGCTCACCTTGCCGCCGGAAACCTCGGAGATCATCGAAAAAGTCTATTCCTTCGATCTTGAGGGCGCCCGGCAAGCCGCAAGGCAAATGCAAAAAGAGCATCCCGACGATCCGCTTGGTTATTTGTTGGAATCGGACGCGCTCTGGTGGCGCTTTTGGTGCACCGCGGCGGAGTTCAAATATGGAATGAGCGATGCCCGCCGCCGCGCGAAACTTCCAGCCGACCAGCATTACCTCGAATTGGCGGCCACCGCCTCCTCGCTTGCTTCCGCCCAGCTCAAGCAGCAGGAATCCGCGGAGATGCAACTCTACGCGGGCATGGCGGATGCCGCGGCCGCGCGCCTCTATGCCTTGCGCGGAGAAAACCGCAACACCGCCCGCTTTGGCGTCCGCGCTCGCGATCATTTTCTGCGCGCCAAGACTCTCGATCCGGATCTGGCCGACGCCGATTTTGGCGTCGGCCTTTACAACTATTACGTGGACACCTTGAGCGCCATGGCCAGAATCCTTCGCTTCTTCATGGGCATCCCGGGGGGCTCGAAACAAGAAGGCATTCGCCTGCTTGAGCAGGCCATCACCCACGGCGTTCTCACCCCCGACATCGCCCGCTTTTATCTCGCCATGAATTTGCATCGCTACGATCAGCAGTACGAGCGCGCCTTGACCATCATCAGCCCCTTAGCGGAAAAATATCCCTCGAACCCTCTGTTTCAATTGGCTCGCGGTGATCTACTGGCCAAGCTCGGCCGAAAACCGCAGGCCAGCGAATGCTACCGGGCCGCCGCCGTTTTGCCGGTCCATGAGCCGGAGTGCCAAGCACGCATCCAGCAGTTAGCGCGCGCTGCCATCTCCGCCTTGGGCTTGCCCCAGGAACCTGCCGCGCCGTGATTCTCGCAGCTGTTCGTCCTTTTGTTGGCTTTGCCTCCCCTGGCATCTACTGGCATCTCGATTGACCTTCCCCCTCCCTGAATGGTAAGCATGTAGGGTTCGGCAAGCGCAGTGATTTCAGACGGAGCGTCTGGTCGAGGGAGCAAGGGTACTCGCGAACGATCTTTGGTGAGAGAAATCCAGCTCTGGTCAACGCTTCGCTCGGATTTGGCATCACACCCCCTAATGTAGGTTGGCATTTCGGCGTTGACGCCGTTTGCCCCGTCAGGTTGTCCCGGTTGTGTTCGGGGACGCAGGAAAACAAAGGAGTGGCAATGAAGCGGTTTTGGACACTAATCGCTGTCGTATTGCTGGCGATTTTCGCGGCGGCTGCCTGCAACGATTACGGGAACACCTTTCAGAGCCCGGGTGGCGCCATCATAACTTTCTTGTCCCCCAAGCAGATTCCCGCATGCCCGGCTCCCTGCACCAACAACTCGGGCTTCACGCTGACGCTCAATGGCGGCGGCTTTGTCGCGAAAACACTCGTCCAGTGGAACGGCAAGACTTGTCCCCTCGCTTCAAGCTCTGGCGCGACAAACGCTTCCTGTACCACTAACGTCACTCTGGATTCCAACAATAATGTAACCTTGTTGACGGCCACGATTTCCTCCGCGCTAATCGCTCAGCCCGGGACCGCCGTCGTCAACGCCATTAATCCAGGCTCCAACTATGGAACCGGGACCAACGGCCTCTCGAATACCATCACCTTTATCATCAACAATCCAGCCAACCTCACTCCGACGATCGCTTCCGTGGCCCCGGCCTGCGCAGTGGTTGGCAGTCCTCTGGCCATTACGGTCACGGGCACGAACTTCATGAACGTTCCCGCTTCAAGCGATCCAAACCAGACGCAGTTTTCCACGCTGAACTGGACTCTCGGTTCGTCTCAGCTCCAATTGACGCCCCATACGGCGACGACGATTACTGCCACTCAGATAACGGCAACGATTCCCGCCACGAGCATTAACGCTTCGGGCACGGCCACCGTCACCGTTTCCAATCCGCCTTCGCCGCCTGTTCCGAACATCCCGGGCAGCACTGGCAGCGGCGGCGGCACAAGCGCCCCACCGGCTACCGTGACCGTGCAAACCACAGCTTGCCAGGTGGCCGCAAAGGCTCCGGCCAATTCCGTTTCGACGGGCGCTGTCGCGCAAGAAACGCCTGCAGTCAGCCTCGACGGGCGTTACGTGGCTTATGCTGCCTTCGGCGACGAACACCTCCAAATCTTCCTGCGCGACACCTGCGAAGGAGCTCCGACAAGCTGCCAGCCCCGGATTTCTTTGCTCTCCGCCAGCACAAGCGGTGACCCGGGCGCCGGGGATAGTCACACGCCTTCCATGAGTTCCGACGGCCGCTACATCGCTTTCAGCTCGGATTCGACCGATCTGGTCGAGAATGCCCCGCCGGGCCGCCAGATTTATTTGCGTGACACCTGTGCGGGCGCTGCGGACGCCTGCAAGCCTTCCACTATTCTTGTTTCCGCGGACGCTCGGGGTGGGCTGGTTGGTGCAGAGAATATTTTGCCTTCGGTCAGTTCTTCAGGGCGCTTCGTCGCCTTTCTTGCTGTTACGCCGAGCCACTCCGCGAATCCGCCTGTGGCGGAAGCGACCGCTGCGGGTGCACCCAACAGCGGTTACCGCCAGGTATTTGTCCGCGACACCTGCCTTGGCGTTTCGAACTGCACACCAAAGACCACGCGCATTTCGCTCGAGCCCGGTGATGGCCCCGGGACGGGGGCCCATCCTGCTGGTCCCGCGCTCGGTGGCAAGGGCAGACACGTGGCCATGGCCGGCGCGAAAGCTTCCACGCTCTTTACGCGTTCGGTCGCCGTGGATGACAGCGTCTTCCTGGCCATCACCAACGATCAGCGGTAGTTTGTGGTTGGTTTCGACGGAATTTCCAATGGAAAGTTCCGCCTCGCGGCCTCTTCGCAGGGTTGTCGAATGGCTTTCGTTTAACTCTTTTTTCTTTCCACTGCCGACTTTCCTCAGTAGAAGCGTACCTTGACATCGGGCCTCTTCTCCAAGTGCACCGAATCGATGAACCGCACTTGCCGCTCGTCCAGGGTCAAAATCATCGAACTGGTGCGCACACCTTCTCCGAAAAATCGCACCCCCTTCAGCAAATTTCCGTCCGTCACGCCCGTACACGCAAACACCATCTTTCTGCCTGGCGCCAGGTCTTCCGTGTCATAAATGCGTTTCGGGTCCTTCACTCCCATTTTCCCAAGCCGCTCCGCGTCTTCGGGCCTGCTAATCACCAGCCGCGCCAGAATCTGTCCATTCAAGCAGCGTAGTGCCGCCGCCGTCAGCACTCCTTCCGGTGCGCCGCCCGTGCCCATCACCGCGTGCACTCCCGCGCCGACCACCGCCGCGGAAATACCCGCTGAAAGGTCGCCGTCGCCGATCAGCCGGATACGCGCTCCCGCCGCGCGAATGTCATCAATCAATTTTTCGTGCCGCACGCGGTCCAGCACCACTACCACCAAATCTTCGACGTCGCGTTCCAGCCGCTTCGCGATCGATTTCAGGTTGTCGGCCACCGGCACGTCCAGATCGATCGCGCCCTTGCAAGCCGGCCCTACGACGATCTTTTCCATATACAAATCGGGCGCGTGCAGCAATCCGCCGCGCTCGCTGGCGGCGAGCACGGCGATGGCGTTCGGGGCCCCTGTCGCGCACAGGTTCGTGCCCTCGAGTGGATCCACGGCGATGTCCACTTGCGGAAACAAGGCCTTCGGCGCGTGCGTCGCGAGACCTACTTTTTCGCCGATATACAGCATGGGCGCCTCATCGCGCTCGCCCTCGCCGATGACGATGGTCCCGTCGATCTCCACCGAATCCATCGTCTTGCGCATGGCTTCGACCGCCACTTCATCCGCTTTGTGGCGGTCGCCAAATCCCATCGTGCGTGCCGCCGCGACCGCGGCATTCTCGACCACGCGCAGAAAATCCAGGCTGAGTTGTTCTTCCATAACTTCTTCTCCGCTTTGCCCGTTCCGGGGTTTACGGTTTTACACGGACTGCCCTTAACCCTTCAGGGCGGCGCATATCATAGGCCAAAGGGCCTCGCGCCGTCGATAAGCCTGGCCGGGCATGCAGCCCTTCAGGTTCTCGAGCGGTATCACTTGAGGTTCCTTGACCCGCCGCTATAGAATCCCCGCCGAGATTCTTGCCCTGAGGTGGTCTATGATGCGGATCCTGGCTGGTCTTTTGCTTGCGCTGTGTTTGCTTTCTGGTTCCGGCTTTGCTCAGACGCAACCCTGCACGGTAACCGATCACGCTGAATACACGAAGAAGATCAAAGAGTTTACAACCGAATCGTTTTTCAGCACCGAACTCGTCGATCATCTTCCGCTGAGCTCCTGCGTTCCCCCGCCTGACGCTTTTCTTCATCACATCATCGGCGCGCCCGATATTCTTGACTACACCAAAGACATCAACGGCTATTTCCGGCTGGTCGCCAGCCAAAGCCCTCGCGTCAAAGTCTGGAGCATAGGCACCTCCGAAGAAGGCCGCGAAATGCTCATCGTCGCCGTCTCCAACGAGGCCAATCTCGCCAAGCTCGACCGCTACAAGGAGATCACCGCGCGTTTAGCCGATCCCCGCGGCCTCAGCGACACGGAAGCCGAAAAGATCATTGCCGAGGGCAAGCCGATGTATTGGGCCGACGGCAGCATCCATTCTCCCGAAACCGGCGCCCCGGAAATGCTGATGGAACTGGCCTATCGCCTCGCCGTCGAAGACACCCCTTTCATCCAAAAAATTCGTAACGACTCCGTCGTCCTGATCACCCCTATTGTTGAAGTCGACGGCCGTGACCGCATGGTGGACGTCTACCTCCAGCACAAAAAACATCCCGACCAGCCGCCGTATCCGCTCATCTGGTGGGGCCACTACGTTTCCCACGACAATAATCGCGACAATCTTGGCGTCACACTGGCGCTCTCCCGCAACATGCTCAAGACCTACCTCGACTTTCACCCCACGATCATGCACGACCTTCACGAATCGGTTCCTTACCTGTACATCATGACCGGCACCGGCCCCTACAACGCCTGGCTCGACCCCATCGTCATCAGCGAGTGGCAGGAAATGGCCTATCACGAGATCGAAGAAATGACCAAGCGCGGCGTCATCGGCGTCTGGACGCATGGCTTCTATGACGGCTGGGCTCCCAATTATCTTCTCTCCATCGCCAACAACCACAACTCCATCGGCCGCTTTTACGAAACTTTCGGCAACGGCGGCGCCGACACGCGCGTCCGCACGCTTCGTCCTTCCGACACCAGTCGCGAATGGTATCGCCCCAATCCGCCGCTCGCCAAAGTCAAATGGTCCGCGCGAGACAATATCAACATGCAAGAGAGCGCCATTCTTTTTGGCATGAACAACGTGGCCTCCAACGGCCAGAAGTTCCTGAACAACTTCTATCTCAAGAGCAAGCGCGCGGTCGGGAAAGCCCGCGCCGAAGGCCCCGCCGCCTGGGTTTTTCCCGCTGACGATCCCCGCCCCGCAGAGCAAGCCAGCCTTCTGAATCTCTTCGAGCTTCAGGGCATCGAAGTTCACCGAGCGGAAAAGGAAATCCGCCTCCCCGCCGCCTCGAGCGGCCACGACCCCGACTCGCGCAAGGAAAAATCCTCCGCCGACGCCAAATCCAGAGAAGAAAAGAAACCCGCCGAAACCGTTATCCCCGCCGGCAGCTACGTCGTCCGCATGGATCAACCCTATAGCCGCCTCGCCGACATGGTTCTCGACACGCAGTATTACAGCCCGCGCGATCCCCGCTCTTACGACGACACCGGCTGGACCCTCGGCGCACTTCGCGGCGTGAAAACGATGCGCATAACCGATGTCTTGATCCTCGCTGCGCCCATGCGCAAAGTCGGCAAAATCGATCCTCCCGGCGGCGTCGCCGGTCAGGGCAAGGCCTTTCTGATCCGCCACAACACCGACAACACGCTTGCGACGCTGCGGTTCCGCCTCGCGTCGGTTCCCATGGAAGCTGCCGAAGACTCCTTCGAAGCTGACGGCCTCCAGTTCAATGCGGGCACGTTCATCCTTCGCAACGTCGACCGCGCGCAACTCGAAAAAGCCGCCTCGGGACTTGGGCTCCACATCCACTCGACCAACGCCGCGCTCAACGTTGCTGCGCACCCCATCTCTGCTCCGCGCGTGGGCATCGTCCACAACTGGCAGAATACGCAAAACGACGGCTGGTTCCGCATCGCCTTCGACGAGCTGAAAATTCCCTATACCTACGTCGCCGACACCTGGCTGCGCGAAAACTCGAATCTCCGCGAAAAATTCGATGTTCTGATTCTTCCCCCTTTGGGCGGCGGTGGCGCAGCTGGTCTTAGCTCGGTCATCCGCGGACTGGCCATGCGCGGCGGGCCACGACCCTGGCAGAACACCGACGACACTCCCAACTTTGTCGCCCCCGGCCTCGATTCCACCGCGGATATCCGCGGCGGCCTCGGCTATCAGGGTCTCGCCAATCTCGAGCGCTTTGTCAGTGACGGCGGGCTCTTGCTCGCCGTGCAATCGAGTGCCGCGCTTCCCGTTGCTGGCGGCATGACCGAGATGGTCAATGTTTCCGACCCCCGCGCCATGCAAGCGCCCGGCAGCGTCGTCGTCTCGACCATCGACGACAAGAAAAGCCCCATCACTTACGGCTACGACGACAAGCTCTACCTGTACTTCCGCCAGGGACCGGTCATCACCGTGGGCGGAATTTTCGGCGGGTTCGGTCCCGAAGAGGGTCCCGGCGCTTCAGCGCGCTCGAGCGGCCGCGGCTCCCTCAGCGATCCCGACGTGGTTCAGGCGCGTCCCTACATGCCGCCGGAAAAAACGGTCAAGCGCACGCCGCACGAGCAAGAGCTGTACGTCCCCGAAGACCTGGCGGAATTTGCCCGCTGGGCCATTCCCCCAGCAGACCAGCAGCCTCGCGTCGTCCTCCGTTTTGCCGCGGAAAAAGATCTTCTCGTCAGTGGCATGATCACCGGCGCCAACGAAATCGCGGAAAAGCCTGCCGTCGTTGACGTCCCTCACGGCAAGGGCCACGTCGTGCTCTTTGCCAACAATCCCATCTGGCGCGCGGAAACCACCGGCAGCTACTTCCTGGTCTTCAACGCCATTTTGAACTTCGACCACCTCAGCGCCGGCGCGGCCGCTCCCACACCATCGGCCTCGGCAACGACGACGGCGGGCGGCGAAGATAACGACCAGAACTGAGGAGGGCTTGCTTCGCCCCTGCAAATTTTGCACAATTTCCGCATGTTCGACGCGCACCGCCTGGTACTTTTCTTGGCCGCTGCTTTGCTCCTGGCAATCACGCCAGGCCCGGGCATTTTCTACGTCCTCGCGCGCAGCCTCGCCGGCGGCAAGCGCGAAGGCATGCTCTCTTCCCTCGGCACCTTCGTCGGCGGGCTCGTCCATGTCTTTGCCGCGGCTCTCGGCCTTTCCGCGATTCTTGCCGCCTCTGCCGTTGCCTTTCACACCGTCAAATACGCGGGCGCCGCTTATCTCATTTGGCTGGGCATCCGCACGATCCGCACGCGCAACGCGGAAATGACCCTGCAAGCCCCGGGCCCCTCGAACGGCGCTTTTCGTCAAGGCATCCTTACCGAAGTGTTGAATCCCAAGGCAAGTAGGGATTGAGAACAGGTAAGTTATTGATTCCACATCCTGAAATTCCTGACAATTCTGCAGAACCGCCGACTTTTACACCAATCGTACACCAAAACAGTTTGATGGGACCTGAATCGGGACCTGGTATTGGGACCTTGCTGGACTAACGGATCGCGTCCGTTGGTCTATCCGTTGTGCAACTTCGAATCGTTTTCCGCTGCGTCTGATATAGGACGAAGGACGACGAAGGATTGTTGACAAGTCTTCTGTCGCGGTGCAATGCTAGTCCTGCCCTAGCCCTCTGAGGGATCCTTGTCGTGTCAAAAATTTATTAAGACTATAAACCAAATCAGCGACGTTTTCCCGGCAGTCAAGAGATTGGTGTTCGAACTGTTCTGGCTTGTGTTCGCCATGATTGAAATTGTGCGGTT
>WNGJ01006016.1_pt1 | contig 14005 bp, 9 predicted proteins | sample 5400611 | NCBI WGS metagenome assembly WNGJ01 (sample SAMN13153375, study PRJNA577476) | soil metagenome | isolation source: 40 cm soil or saprolite under Garry oak tree replicate 1 | place: USA:California | collected 2016-06-15 | reverse complement strand
CAGGAGACCGAACAACGCAACCGCGGCCAGCGCGAGGAGGCCGGACGCTGACCGGGTCATGAGCAGGCAAGTCACGGCGGCAAGCGCCACCAGGGCCGCCCGGAGCCGAGCGCGCGTGCTGGGCTGCCTCAGCGCGAGCGCTGGATACAAAGGAATAGAGAAGACCAGCCACGCGGCTACGAACTGCGGGTTTCCGAGCGTGGAGAAGGCAGTCATCTTGCCCAGCGCCTGCAGCCCGAAATCCAGCTGCCCAGGGAGGAGCGCCTGAGCGATTCCGAGCAGCGAGATCGGGAGGGACGTCCAGCACACGACTTGCGCGAACCGCTCGGGAAAATCGGGCGACCACAGCCGCAGCTGGCCGAACGAGAACAGCAGCAACCCCAGCACGAGCAGGCTGTAGCTGAGCCACGCTTCCGGAGGGTTCCGCGCCGCGAGATTGGAGGCCGCCGCGAACGCGGCGAAGAGAATTACTGCTCGAGCGGAGAGCGATGGGGCGAAGCCCTTCACGGTGGCGACCCCGCCCCTGTACAGCCAGTAGAGTAGCGCCGCACTGAAGAGGAGCGGTGCGAAGTCCTGCTTGAGCGCGAAGGGATTGGAAACCCAGGGGAAGAAGACCAAGGCGACGGCGGGGATCAATACCAGAAAACCCCCTTCCTTGATGCGATCTCTCCCGGTACGCTTGGGAATCATGGCGACCCAAAACCTATGAACGCGTCTCATTTTCCGCTTACCGCGGTGCTCGCCGCCGGCCTCGTGGCCGGCTGCGCCACCAACCCCGCTACCGGGGCGCGGCAGCTCATGCTCGTCAGCGAGTCGCAAGAGATCGCGATGGGGCGCGACTACGATAAACAGGTCGTCGCCTCCATCGGGCTCTATCCGGACTCGGGCCTACAGCGCTACGTCCAGCAGTTCGGCACGCGGCTCGCCGCGACCTCGGAGCGCCCCAACCTGCCCTGGACCTTCCGCGTCGTGGACGACCCGGTGGTCAACGCATTCGCGCTCCCCGGGGGCTTCATCTACGTCACGCGCGGGATCTTCGCGCACTTGAATTCCGAGGCGGAGCTCGCCGGCGTGGTGGGGCACGAGATCGGTCACGTCACCGCCCGGCACTCGGTCAGCCAGCTGAGCAAGCAGCAGCTCGCGCAGCTCGGCCTCGCCGTCGGCACGATCGCAAGCCCTGCGTTCGAGCGCTACGCCGGGCCCCGCGAGATGCCGCACGTGTTCGAGATGCTCGATCGCGTGAGCCAGGCGCAGGGCGGCGGCCGCGTGCCGCAGTGGCTCGCGACGCACCCCAACCCGGAGAACCGCCGCGGGCGGATCGAGCAGGAGATCGCCGCCGGACCGCAGAGCTTCGCGGGCACGGCCGTCAATCGCGACCCCTACCTGCAGCGCCTCGACGGCCTGGTGTTCGGCTCGAATCCGCGCGAGGGCTATTTCAAGGGCAGCGAGTTCTTCCATCCCGAGCTGCGCTTCCGCATGACGTTCCCCGCCGGCTGGACGACGAGCAACGGCAAGGAGGCGGTGGTCGGGGTGAGCCCGCAGCATGACGCTATGGTGGAGCTCGCACCCGCGCAGCAGCCGAGCGCGGATGCGGCGGCGCGCGCGTTTGTGTCGCAGCAAGGCGTCACGGCGGGCTACCCCTCGCGCAGCAGCGTCGGCGGGCTCCCGGCCGTGAGCGCGGGGTTTCGAGCGGCCACCGATAACGGCACGCTGCGCGGCACAGCGGTGTTCGTCGAGCACGGTGGCGCGGTGTACCGCCTCGTCGGCTATTCGGTGGACGCGGGTTGGTCCGACTACGAGGGAGTGGCGGAGCGCTCCCTGCAGAGCTTCGGGCGCCTCACCGACCCGGCAGTGCTGGGCGTGCAGCCGCAGCGCCTGAGCATCATGCGGCTCGACCGCCGCACCACGATCGAGGAGCTGGCGCGTCAGCGGCCGTCGCCGGTCTCTCCCGTCACGCTCGCCCTCGTCAATCAGGTCGAGCCCACGACCCCCCTCGAGCCGGGCCAGCTGGTGAAGTGGATCGTCGGCCAGCCGCTCCCCTAGCGGGATGATGAAAACCACTATGGAGAGTCGCGCCGGGATGTTCCCACGCTGAAGCGTGGGCTCGGCGATGCACTGTGCTGAAGCACACCACGCTTCAGCGTTGTGCCCGGCCGAGCCCATCCTTCAGGATGGGAAGGGCGCCTGGCGCACCCCGCCCTCCGGGTCTACTGTATCGCATGGCTTTCCTCGACTCGAAACAGCAGGGCGCCGCCGCGCTCGTCCTGGTGCTCGGCGTCGCCCTCATCATCGCCCTCACCCCCTACGCCACCGGGCTGGTGGGGATCCCCGTGTTGTACGCCGTCTTCGCCCCGGTGCACGACTGGCTGGCGCTGCGCACGCGCGAAAAAGTCGCAGCCAGCGCCGTCGTCCTGCTCGCCCTCTTCCTCATCGTGGTGCCCGGCCTCTCGTTCGCGGGGCTGATCGTGAACGAGGCCCAGGAGATCGCGGGCAACGTGGTCCGCAGCCCGCTGCTGCGGCGGCTCGCCGAGCTGAGGCCCGGCGGCGTGGACCTGGGTCCCCGGCTCGCCGATTTGGGCGCCAAGCTCGTCTCGTGGATCGGTTCCTCCGCCTTCGGCTTGATCGGCACGGCCACGCGGCTCGCGTTGAACCTCGTGATCTCGCTATTCGGGCTGTTCTATCTGCTGCTCCGGCCGCAGGCGACGTGGGACGCGGTCCGACCGTACATCCCGTTCTCGGCCCGGAACACCGAGAAGCTGCGCCAGCGGTTCCGCGACGTCACGACCTCCACGCTCATCGGCACGGGCCTCACCGCCGCGATCCAGGGGACGCTCGTCGGTCTCGGGTTCTGGCTGGTCGGGCTCCCGAACGCCGTCTTCTGGGGCGTCGTCACGATGGTGTTCGCCATCCTGCCCGTGGTCGGGAGCGGACTGGTGTGGGGCCCGGGCGCGATCGCGCTGCTGCTCGACCATCGCCCGCTGCAAGCCTTCCTGCTCGCGCTCGGCGGCCTGGTCATCGTGGGCAACGTGGACTACATCATCCGCCCGATGGTGTTCCGGCGCTGGGCGGACATCCATCCGCTGGTAACGCTCGTCGGAGCGCTGGCGGGAGTGCCGTTCTTCGGGATACTGGGACTGCTCATCGGGCCGCTGGCTTTGTCCTACTTCTTTGAGCTGATCAAGATGTACAGGGAGGAGTACCTCAGTTAACAGGACAACCAACTACTAGACGCACAGACGCACAGCGGAGAACAGCAGAGGCACAGCGGAGAACAGATGGGAGAAAGCAGGACTACCTGTTTCCTACCCCTTGTTATCCGCTGTGCGTCTAGCTGTTGCAGTTCCTGCTTGCTCAACCTCTGCAACCTGTCAATCAGTTGGAAAGCGCTGCGAGCACATATGCCAGATTCGCCGTACCGTCCATGATCGGCTCGTTGGTCGAGTAGTCCCCCACATCGTCGTGGTACACGATGAAGCCGGTGTTGAACGGGGCGTACACGTCGGCCGCGAGCAGCCGAATCCCCTGTAAGTGCTCGAAGATCGACCGGTACACGGGACCGTCGACCAGCCCTCCGGAGAGCTGCAACCCCAACTGCTGCGCCACGACCGAGTGCGGTGTCCGCGGGTACGTCGTCCCCAGCCCGATGACCATCGACACGCCCCACGGGTTCGTGCCGAACAGCCAGTCGAGCGCCGCCGTCTCGTACTCTAGGTAGCTCGAGTCACCGGTCATGCGCCGGTAGAAGCGGGCCTGGGTGGCAAACGAGGCAAGCAGGTTGTTCGAGCACCAGATAAAAGGAATGCCGACCCGGAACCCGTTGCCCGCGCGGCGCGCCACCGCCGCGAGGCCTCGGCCGTAGTACTCGGCCACGACGCGCCCCGCGCTGTCCGACCCCTCGCGCCAGATCTCGTAATGGCCATTGTTGTGCCACGGATACCACTGATAGTGCCGCGCGGTGTCCTGGCCCATCCAGGGCGTCACGGGCTCGAGCGCCGCGTACTGGAGCGCCGCCGTGAGATAGGGCGGCTCGTGCGTCAACGCGTACAGTGCCGCGGCTCCGAGCTCCATATCGTCGGCCCAGTCGGCCTCTTCGTAGAAGTACGGCGACCGGGCGGGCGCCGTCTGACACACGCCGGGATGCGCGGCGCCGAGCGCGTACACGGCTCGCGCCTTGGCAGCAAGCCGGCGGGCGAACGCGCTGTCGCGCTCGTGGAACGCCCCAGCGCCCAGGGCGAAGGCGGCCGCGTACTTCCCCGCCGTCGACGCCAGGCCGGTGGAGCGGTTCTTATAGTTGAATAGCCCCTGCGGCTTGCCGGTGCAGGGGTACACGGGCCGCCGCCCTCCCCGTCCCCAGCCGTAGTCGGCCGAATCGTGGACCGGCACGTCCCAGAACGCGTGGTCCCGGTCGTCGCCCAGCTGGTTCAGGAGCAGGTCGTCCTGGGGGTACATCTCGAGCAGCCATTCGAGCCCCCAGCGGGCTTCGTCGAGCACATCGGCGATCCCGTTCGCTCCCGGGAGGCCGTTCGCCTGGTAGCGGTCGGAGAAGGCACCAGGGTGGTCCCTGTACGCCAGCAGCAGCATGGTCGTGGCGTGGGCCGTCGTGGCGCCGTACTGGAGGTAATCCGACGCGTCGGCCCAGCCCCCGCTCACGGGAATGAATTCACCGCTCCGCGTCGGATGATCGACCAAGATCGCGTCGGTGCGCTGGTGCACGGAATCGCGAAACACCGGGTTGTAGCCGGAGCGCTGCTCCCGCATATAGGCGAGCAGCGAGTCCGCGGCGCCGTGGTACACGTCGCGCCCGATCCGTACCGGGAGCGAGCTGGCGTCGCCCGCGACGACGCGATACACACCCGCCTGGCGCACGCCCGAGAAGTCGAGCCGATAGGTGGCGACGCACGGCCCGAATGGTCCCGTGGCGCGCGTGGCGGCCGGCCCGAAGACGGTCCGGTTGCGCGTGTCGACGACGCGGAAGCTCGTGATCTCGCGCGACTCGAGCGCGCACACGACGGCGACCTTAGACGCGTCGAGCGGATAGCCGACCTGATTGACGCGGATCACGACCGGGGCACCTTGCTGCGGGGCAGGAGTGGGAGGCCCGTGACAGTTGACGCTAGCGACAATGAGGAAGACGAGTCCCCAGCGGTCTTGAACGGTCATCGACACGTCCCATCGAGGAGTTCCCATCCTGAAGGATGGGCTCGGCACCGCACAACGCTAAAGCGTAGTGTGCTTCAGCACAGTGCTTCGCCGAGCCCACGCTTCAGCGTGGGACACGCAGTGCGCTACCGGCGCGACAGCGCCGCACGCGCCACCGCGAGCTCGGCCCGGGTGCCGTCGCCTTTCTGCATTTGCGTCAGGTAGTCCTGATACCGCGCTCGCGCCGTGACGGCGTTCCCGCCCAGCTGCGCGGCTTGTGCGGCGCCGAGCAAGCTGCGGGCCCGGCTGGGCTGCTGCGCGAGCGACGCCGCGTACGCCTGCGCCGCCTCCGCGGGGCGGCCCAGCTCGAGCAGCAAGTCGCCTAGCAGCTCGCGCGCGGGCAGCACCGCGCCGGGCGTTACGGGATGCTTCTGAGTCCCATCCTCGAGGTCGGCGGCCGCACGCGCCTGACGCACCGCGTCGGTGCCGTCGCCTGCTGCACGCGCGAGCCAAGCCCCCGCGGCGAGCCGCTGGATCCTCACCTGGCCCGACCAATATGTGTGCAACCCGCCCGCCGCGGCTTCGGCGCTGTCGATCTCGGCGAGCGCGCGGATCTCGACGCGTGCGAGGGTCGTATCGCCGGTCCGCACCGCGCCGATGGCGCGCGCGAATCGGGTGATCGCCTCCGCCGCGCGCCATTCCGGCGCAGGACGCACGACGAGCTGTGTGGCCTCGGCCCACGCCCCGCGCTCCAACGCGTAGCGCGCCGGGATGGCGGCGAGCGCATAGGCGTTCGTCAACGATCCTACGGGATAGCCGGCGGTGACGCGCGCCGCCTCGTCGACCACACGCTTGGCCTCGCCGTCCCGACCCTGTTGCAAGTAGGCGTAGACCAGGTAGTCCCACGCGTGGCCCCGCTGGTCCCACAGGGCGTTGAGATGCCGCTCGTCCTCGAACTGCCGCGCGGCCGCCACCGAGCGGTGGTTCGACGCGATGGCGTCGTCCCACAGACCGAGCCGAGTGAAGATGTGCGACGGCATGTGCTGCGCGTGCGGGACGTCGGGGGCGATCTCGGCGTACCGGCGCGCCGCGTACAGCCCGAGCGGGGCAAGCTGTGGGACGTCGTTCGTGTGGATCAGATAGTGCGCCAGCCCCGGATGCCGCGGCTCGCGCCGGAACAGCGGCTCGAGGATCGAGTCGGCCCGCCTCTGGTATGTGAACGTGGTGTCGGTCGGGTTCGCCTGGCCCAGCGCGATGAGCGACAGGGCGTAAAAGATGCTGGCTTCGCGGTCGCGCGGATGCTGGCGCTCCACCTCCTCCATCGCCTGCGCATAGGCGACCAGTCGCGCCTTGAGATCGACCGTCGTGTAGGCCTCGTAGTAGGCACGCACCGCCGCAAGGTAGGCCCGCTCGCGAGGCGTGCTCGCAACGGCGTACCCGCGCACCGCCGCACCCAGCCCGGCCCGGAGCTCGTCCGAGGAAGGCGGCGTCCAGAGCGGATGAAACAGGCTCATCGCCTGGCCCCAGTAGCCCATGGCGCACGTCGAGTCGGCGGCGACCGCGTCCTTGAACGCCTCGCTCGCGCGCTCATACCAGAAGGAATGCAGCAGGGCGACGCCGCGCTCGAAGCGGCGCTGTGCTTCGGCTCGGCAGGATGTCGGGAACGTGACGCGCCCGAGCGCCTCTGCGTGTCCCCGGTGTTCGTGGCCTGCCTGTGCCGAGAGCCCGGCGGCGGCGAGTGTCAGAGCCGCGTGCGCGGCGAGCGGGATACGGGCGGACATGGGCGCACTCCTCCAGGGCGAAGGCTCTGCTATGCCCATCAAGATGCTCAGCGGATCCCGAAGGTCAACGGGGCGTCGAAATCGAGATGGACGAGACTGAGCGGATCGACCGTGAGGCCGCCGTACGCAGCGAGCCAGTGGAGGTGCGGGCCGGTCACGCGCCCCGACGCGCCGACGTGGCCGATCAGCTGATCGCGGGCGACGCTGTCTCCCACCGAGACGAGGGCGCGACTGAGATGGAAGTATCCGGTGACGAGGCCCGCCCCGTGGTCGATGAGAATCGTCGTGCCGCTCAAATACAAGTCGGCGACGAGGGCGACGACGCCGCGGTTCGCCGCCCGCACGGCCGCGCCCCGCCGCCCGGCGAAATCGACGCCCATGTGACGGCTACGCAACACGCCGTTGAAGACCCGCGCCACGCCGAAGCGACCCGTCACGGCCCCCGGGCGCGGGCGCGTGAACGGCTCGCGCCACAGGCGTGGCGTGTCGTGCGCGCGTCGCCGGACGTCCTGCACCCGCTCGCGCTCCGCCCCGATCCGCTCGCCGAGCGACTCCGGCGGCTGCACCAGATCGGGGGCTACGTGGAGCCGTTCGCGCGGCGCCCGGCGCCGCCCCACGGGCAGGGACGCTACGACCGTGTCGCTGGCGCCGTCGGCGCGCACGATCGTCACGCGAGCCGCGACGCCGGTCGCCGCTCCGAGTGGTATGGCAGCGATGGCGTGAAACTCGTCCGCCACGCGCTCGAAGTGGAGCGCCTCGCCTGCGAGCTCACCCTGCACCGCCACGACGCTGTCCCCGGAGTCATGAGGTAGCCGCAGCCCGAGCAGGATCACGGAGCCCTCGAGCGGCACGCGGGGCCGCCAGGCGATCTGTGGCGGCTCGGCGACAGCCTGCCCTCGCGCCACGGCTGGAGCCAGGCAAACCACGAGCGCGTTGAGCGACCGCCACAGCGTCGGCATGCCGCGGGATACCCGAGGCATGCATGCGACGTTCCGTCCGCTGAAACCCTTGCGCCGCACGCGGGGTAGGCACGAGAGTTCTTCGTACTAAAGAAAGTCTTCTAAAGGAGGAACCGCATGACGGCCACGCACGCGTTGGGCTGGGCCCTCGTGCACTCGCTGTGGCAGTGCGCATTGGCCGCGGTGGCGCTCGCCTTGCTGCTCGCCATCGTTCCCGCGCCGTGGGCGCGCCTCCGTTACGCGCTCGCCACCGCGACTCTGGTCTTGACACTGGCGTTGCCCATCACGACTGCGGTCCGGGTAGGTGAGGCGTCGCCCGCGACGCCGGGCAACGGCTTGGCCACGTCGGCCGTCGCCTCCCCCCCAGCCTCCGACGCGAGGCCGGCCGCGCGGACGGCGTCACCCGAAGGCGCGACGGTAGAGCAGGAAACGCCGCGGGGATACACGCCGACGTCGCCTGCGATCGCGGCGCTGCGGCTCGCGTCTCGGATCCGCACGGCGCTGGAGCCCGTGCTGCCTTGGATCGTGGCGCTGTGGCTCGCCGGCGTGCTGGTGTTGTCAGCGCGGCTGGCGTGGGGATGGATCGCGACGCGACGCCTCGGGGCGATGGGCACGCGGCCGGCGCCGGTCGCTTGCATGGAGGCGCTGGAACGCCTCGCGGCGCGCCTGCGGGTCAGCCGGCCGGTGCGCGTCCTCGAGTCGGCCATCGTGCAGGTGCCGGCGGTCCTCGGCTGGGTGCGCCCGGTCATCCTGCTCCCCGCGAGCGCCCTGACGGGGCTCACGCCGCTGCAGCTCGACGCGCTGCTCGCCCACGAGCTGGCCCACGTGCGGCGCTACGACTACCTCGTGAACCTCATCCAGTCGGTGATCGAAACGCTGTTGTTCTACCACCCGGCGGTGTGTTGGATCTCAGGGCGCATGCGTCAGGAACGTGAGCATTGCTGCGACGACCTGGCGGTGGCCGCATGCGGCGACGCGCACTTCTATGCGGCGGCCCTGCTCGGCATGGAGCGCCTCCGCGTCACGGCGCCGACGCTCGCGCTCACGGCGGCCGGTGGCTCCCTCATGGACCGCGTCCGGCGACTCGTGACGCCCGCGCCCGCGGAGATCTTGCCACGCTGGACCGCCGGTGTGATCGCCGTGACGCTCGTGGTGGCGATCGGCGGCGGCTCCCGTCTGGTCCGCGCGAGCGGAGAGTCCGCAGCCGCTGACCGCCCGTCGGCGTTCGTCGCACCGGACGGCGCGCGCACCGCGCCGGATACCGTGCTCCGCCATCCCGCGCCGGCGCGCCCGCTCGCGGAGCGGTGGGATTGGGCGCGCCACCAGGCGCAGCAGCTCGGCGGCCGCAGCTTCTGGGTCGGCTACAGCGTACACCCGCCCGCGGGCGGCGCGCGCGGTGGCGGTGACAGCGCGGGCGCCGATGACATCGCGCTGTTGTTCCACTTCAGGGAAAGCGAGGGCAGGCCGCCCGTCCTCCAGCACGTGCAGCCGACCAGCTTCCTCTTGCCGGTAGACTTTGGCGGAGCGCCGCTGCTCTGGCTTGGGCCGGCGGACGACCGCGCCAGCCTGGCCCAGCTGCAAGCCCTGTTCGCGGCAGCGCCGACCACCGACGTCAAGGAAGACTTGATCGCCGGCGTCGGGCTGCACGGCAGCAGCGACGCAGTGGTGTCCCTCCTCGGACGCTGGCTGGCGGGCGACGCGCGTGCGTCAGTGCGCGCCCAGGCCGCTGAGTGGTTGGGCCACCGTCCGACCCCGGCGGCGGTCCACGAACTCGCTCGAGCGGCGCGGGCTGACCCTGACGAGGACGTGCGGCAGGAGGCCGCCGAGGCGCTGCGCCATAATGCGCTTCCGGCCGCCACCGACTCGCTGATCGCCCTCGCCCGGGCGGTCGACGATCCCGAGACGCGGCGCGAGGCCGTGGAGGAGCTCGACCACAAGGGCGACCCGAGGGCGACAGCGGCGCTGATCGCGATCGCTCGCGACGACCGTGACGCGGACGTGCAGCATGAGGCGGTCGAGGCCCTGGGAGCGATCAGGGACGGCTCCGGAGTGCGCGCGGTCATCGATTTCGCCCACAGCCATCCGAACCCCGACGTGCGCAGCAGCGCCGTCGGGACGCTCGCCGAAGCGGCGGCTCCCGACGTCGCCCTTGCGGTGCTGAAGGACGTCGCGTACCACGACCGCGACCGCCACGTTCAACGTAAGGCGGTCGAGGAGCTGAAGCGGGTCGACGACGATCGCGTGATCGCAGCGCTCGTCGAGATCGCCCGCCATCACCCGGTCCGAGACGTGCGTCGCGAGGCCCTGAAGCGGCTGGGCGACTTGGAAACGCCGGATTCCGCGACGGCGGCGCTGCTCGAAGGGATCGCCTCGGAGGGATCCGACGCAGACCTCCAGCGCGACGCCGTGGAAGCCCTCGGCCACCTGCCCGGCGCCCAGGCGCTGGCAGGGCTGGCGCGGCTGGCGCGCACGCACCGGAGCGCCGAGGTGCGGCGCGAGGCCATCGAGCGGTATGCCAAGGCCGCCGCACCCGAAAGCGCCCGGCTGCTGCTCACGGAGAGGCTGGAGAACGACCGGTCGCCTTCCGTCCAGGCTGAAGCGATCGAGGGGCTCACGAAGCTGCCGAATCAGCTGGGTCTTGCTGCGGTCAGCGAAGCGGCCCGCGCCCACCCCAACCGCGACGTGCGCGCCGAGGCCCGACGCCGTCTCGCGGAGCGTCCTTAGCCGGCCGCCGCGTCAGAATTGCAGCAGATAGCTGAGCTTCAGGAACACCTGTCGCCCGACCGACGTCGTGGGGTCGTCGGTGCGGTACAAGGCGGGCGGGCTCCCCGGTAGGATGGCGAGGTTCTCGTAGCCGTCCCGGTAGCCGACGTACAGCGCTGTTCCCGGGTTGACGAGGTAAGTGAACAGCAGGTCTACGCCCCAGCGGTGCTGCGGGTCCACCCGGGAGAGGGTCGAGTCCCGGTTCACGATCGAGTAGTCCACGATAGCGCGCAGCGAGAGCGCGCGGGTGAACTGGTAGTTCACCTTCTCCCGCAGGATGCGGTCCGTGAACACCCGCGCGGGGGAGAACGGGACGCCCGGCGGCGACGCGTCGGGGCGCGTCTTCTGTTGCGTCGTTTCGGCGTCGCCCAGATCCATCAACGCCAGGCTGCCACGAACTGTCGGAAGCAAACCACGGGCGGCTACGGATGCGACGCGAACGAAAGGAATACGGTGCGGCGACTTAAGGCGACCGTCACGCCGGGCGGCCAGCGCGCCTGACGGAGAGGACGTACACCGGTACGCCGAGCGCCAACAGGCCGGCGCCGATCAGGGCATTACGCGGGTTCGCGAGAATCGAGCTTGCCACGACGTACAGCGCCGCCACCACGAACAGGCCGGGTGTCCAAGGATAGCCAGGCACGCGGAAGGCGCCGGGCGGCGGCTTGCCACCTGCGGTCTCGTCCCGGGCTCTATAGATGAAGAGACCCGCCACCGTGAGCCCGAAGAAAATCCAGTCGCCGAAGGCGACGTAGTCCACCAACTGGGCAAATGTGCCGGAGAGCGTCAGCACGATCGCCCAGCCGGCCTGGACCAGGATCGCGAACGCCGGTGTCCGGTAGACTGGGTGCAGCGCGGCGAGCCGGGGCAGGAACGCCCCGTCTGCCGCCATCGCCTGCAGCACCCGGGGCGTCACCAGGATCACCAGGTTCAGGAACCCGAAGGTGGATGCCGTGATACCCGCGGCGATGAGCGTGCCGCCCGCGGGCCCCAGCAGCGCGCGCATCACGTCGGCCGCAGGCGCCGTGCTGGCCGCGAGCTGCGCGGGTCCGAGCACCCGCAGGTACGCGACGTTGGCGAGCAGGTAGACGGCCACCACTACCGCGACCCCGAGGACCAGGGCGCGAGGCAGATTCTGCTCCGGCTCGACGATCTCCTCGGCGATGAAGTTGGTCTGTTGCCAGCCCCCATAAGTGAAGAGGATCGGCACGAGAGCGGCACCGACAGCCATGGCCACTCCGACCACCCCGATCACCCCGCCCGGGTTGGTGGAGGGCGGTGGAGGTTGGTGGAGGACGGTGGAGGGAACGGCGAAGACGAGACCGGCCACGATAAGTGCGGCGAGCGCGGCGAGCTTGAGCAGCGTGAAGACGTTCTGCGTGACGGCCGCCGGCTTGACCCCCAGGTAGTTGATCACCGTCAATAGCGCGATCGCGCCGATCGCGACGGGCACGGTGAGTCCGGCGGAGAGCCCCGCCAGCGCCAGCGCGTAGTTGGCAAACGTCACCGCCACCGCCGCGATGGCCCCCGTGGCGATCACCAGCAGCAGCGCCCACCCGTACAGGAATCCGGCGAGGGGCCCCCACGTTTCCCGCAGGTAGACGTAGCCCCCGCCCGCCTTGGGGCGGCGTTGGCCCAGCTCGCCGAAGCAGAACGCGCCGATCAGCGCGACGACCCCGCCCACGATCCACACGGCGAGGACGAGCGTGGGCGACCCGACCCGCTCGGCCACTGTCGCCGGCGTACGGAAGATCCCGCCGCCGATGATCCCGCCGATCACGGCCATCGTGCCGGAGAACAGCCCGAGCCGGCGGGCGTAGGTGGTCATGGCGCGGGAAAATGGCACGAACGGTGCAGTTCGGACAGCGCCGGCGCGGCACCGGTGCAACAGTCCCTCCCCCTTCCATCGGTCGGGACGCCAGATCAGTTTTCGATCTCGCACGAACCTCCTCAGAGGAGCTCTTCCGATGGCCCCGATCACCTTCGTCGTCAACGGCAAGTCGCGTACGGTCACCGACGCCCCGGACACCCCGCTGCTGTGGGTGCTGCGCGACTCCCTCGGCCTCACCGGCACCAAGTTCGGCTGCGGCATCGCACAATGCGGCGCGTGTACCGTCCATCTGGACGGTGTCGCCACGCGCTCGTGCGTCACCCCGGTCGCGGCGGTGGCCGGAAAGCGCGTGACCACGATCGAAGGCCTCTCGGCGAACCGGAGCCATCGCGTCCAGAAAGCGTGGATCGCGGAGGACGTACCGCAGTGCGGCTATTGCCAATCGGGCCAGCTCATGGCAGCGGCCGCGCTGCTCGCGACGAACCCCCACCCGTCGGACGCGGACATCGACGCCGCGATGACGAACATCTGCCGCTGCGGCACTTACCAGCGGATCCGCGCCGCCATCCACCGCGCGGCCCAGGAGGCGTGACATGAGCACGCCGACGCAGGTCACTCGACGCGCATTCCTCGAGACGGCGGGCGCGGCGAGCGCCGGTCTCGTCATCAGCTTCTATCTCCCCTCCGGCCCCCGCTTCCGCTCCACCACGGCGGGCCCATTCGCCCCCAACGCGTGGTTGCGCATCGGGGCGGACGAAAGCGTGCTGGTGATCGTGGACCGCTCGGAGATGGGCCAGGGCGTAACGACCGCGCTGCCGATGCTGCTCGCCGAAGAGCTCGAAGCCGACTGGTCGAAGATCCGGATCGAGTTTGCGCCTGCCGACAAGGCGTACACGAACCCGATGTTCGGCATGCAGGGCACCGGCGGCAGCACCAGCGTGCGCGCGGCCTATACCCCGCTCCGCAAGGCGGGCGCGGCGGCGCGCGAGCTGCTCGTAGCGGCGGCCGCGCAGACCTGGGGAGTGGAGAAGGCCGAATGCCGCGCCGAGCGGGGCGCGGTGGTGCACGCGTCGAGCAAACGGCGGCTCACCTACGGAACGCTCGTGGCGAAGGCGGCCACGCTCACCGCGCCGCCGGACGTGCCGCTCAAGGACCGGAAGGACTGGAAGATTCTCGGTACCCGGGTCCGCCGGCTCGATACTCCGCCCAAGGTGGACGGGAGCGCGCAGTTCGGGATCGACGTGAAGGTTCCCGGCATGCTCGTCGCCGTGATCGCGCGCTCGCCGGTGTTCGGCGGCAAGGTCAAGAGCTTTGATGCCGTCAAGGCGAAGGCTGTGCCCGGAGTGCGACAGGTCGTCCAGATCTCGTCCGGCGTCGCGGTCGTGGCGGACGGCTACTGGCCGGCCAAGAAGGGACGGGACGCGCTCGAAGTCACTTGGGACGAGGGGCCCACCGCCAGCGTGTCGAGCGCGACCATCGCGCAGCTCTTCGGCCAGCGGGCGGAGCAGGCGGGCGCGGTCGCGCGGCACGAC
>WNGJ01012558.1_pt1 | contig 14007 bp, 13 predicted proteins | sample 5400611 | NCBI WGS metagenome assembly WNGJ01 (sample SAMN13153375, study PRJNA577476) | soil metagenome | isolation source: 40 cm soil or saprolite under Garry oak tree replicate 1 | place: USA:California | collected 2016-06-15 | reverse complement strand
CCTCGGCGGTAGATTCCGGGCCCGTGGCCTACGAGTTCAAGCTGCCTGACCTCGGTGAGGGTCTGACCGAGGGCGAGATCGCCCGCTGGCTTGTCACCGAGGGGCAGGAGATCGGCGAGGACGACCCGCTCGTCGAGATCCAGACGGACAAGACGACCGTTGAGATCCCCTCGCCGGCAGCCGGCAAGGTCGCCCGGATCCTCGTCGCCGAGGGCGAGACCGTCGCGGTCGGGACGGTGCTGGTCGTCATCGGTGAGGACGGCGCCGCGCCGGACGGCGAACAGCCGCGCGCGGAGGACCCGCGGGTCGTTTCGGCCGTGTCCCGGGGTCAGACCCCGGGACACGGCCCGCCCGGACGCGTCCGGGCGACGCCGCTCGTCCGCCGGCTTGCCCAAGAGCTCGGCGTCGACCTCGAAACGCTGGGCGGCAGCGGGCCGCAAGGCCGCGTGACCGAAGAGGACGTGCGGTCTGCGGCCTCGTCCGGGGGTCTGACCCCAGGACGGGCCCCGGAGGGACGCCGCGAGCCGCTGCGAGGGGTGCGGAAGCTGATCGCCGAGCACATGGCCCGCGCCCACGCCGAGGTGCCACCCGTCACCTGGGTCGAGGAATGCGACTTCGGCGCCGTCGACCTGAAGCGGCTCGTCCCGCTGACGCTCAAGGCCGTGGCCGAGGCGCTCCAGGAAGTGCCCGAGCTGAACGCGCGCCTCGAAGGCGACGAGATCGTCTACCTCGAACGCTATGACCTCGGCGTCGCCGTGCAGACCGACCAGGGCCTCGTCGTCCCGGTCGTCCGCGACTGCGACTCGCGTTCCGTCGACGAGCTCGCGGACGAGGTCGCGCGGCTTGCCGAAGCGGCGCGCGCCAACAAGCTCAAGCCTGAGGAGCTCCGAGGCTCGACGTTCACCGTTACAAGCGCGGGCAAGCTCGGCGGCCTGCTGACGACCCCGATCGTCAACCACCCCGAGGTCGGGATCCTCAGCATCGGCCGCGTCGCTGAGCGGCCGGTCGTCCGCGGCCGCGAGATCGTCGCCCGCCCGACCGGAACGATCGCGGTTACTTTCGACCATCGCGTCGTCGACGGCGCGCGGGCGGCCGAGTTCGGCCTCGCCGTGATCCGCCGCCTCGAGACCAGCCTCTAGCCCGGCAAGTCGCATAGGACTCCAGCACTACACTGGACCGAATGTGGGAGTCGTACCGGATCGGCGTCGCTGCAGGGATCGGCGCGGGCATCGCGGTAGTCGCGGCGGGCTGGCTCGCGAGAACGCGGCCCGGTGCGCTGCTCGCGATCCTGATCGGCGCTGCTGTGGGGATCGCCGTCGGCTTCGCGCTCGGTGACTGGAAGGACGCCGTGGGCGGTGCGATCGGCGGTGCGCTCGGGGGACTCGGCGGCGTCCCGCTCGCCGCCGGAACCCTGCGCCGGGGCGGCACCGTTACCGGCACGGGAATCCTGATCGGCCTGGCCGGCCTCGCGATCGCGGCGCTCGCGCTCGTCCCGTTTCTCGGCTATCTCGAAGCGCTCGCCTTGCCCGCGCTGGCCGCGCGCGCCCGCCGCCGCGAGCCCGAGCGCTACGCGGGCCTGCGCACACTCGCCCGCGACTAGTGCGGCATTACTGGAAGGGGCATTAGTGCCCAAGAAGCTGATCCTGATCGTGATCGACGGCCTCACTCCGGCCGCCTTCGAGGGTGCTGCCGAGGACGACCGGACGCCCGCGCTGAAGTTCCTCGCCGCGAACGGAAACTACGCGCGCGGGATCTCGACGTTCCCCTCTTTGACGCCGGTCTGCCTGTCGTCGATCGCGACCGGCGCCCATCCCGACGTGCATCGCATCCCGCACCTCGTCTGGTACCACCGCGGCGAGCGGCGAATCGTCGAGTACGGGTCCTCATTCGCGGCCGTCCGAGCCGCCGGCGCGCGCCAGGCTCTGCTCGACGCGATCTTCAACATGAACGAGCAGCACCTCGGCGTTGACGCGGTGACCGTCTTCGAGGCGCTCGAGGACGCCGGCTACACGACGGCGGCGATCAACTTCACCTGCTATCGCGGGCGCAACCGTCACGCTTCCGCCGTGCCGGCATTCACCCGCCGCCCGGCCTACGGGCCGAAGCGCTTCTTCTTCTACAACCTGTTCGAATCGGACGTGACCGGCGCGCCGCTCGCGGTGTTCGGGCGCTCGGCCGGATCGGTCGACGCCTACGCCGCTGCGGTCGGCCGCTGGCTGGTGACGCGGGACGGGTTCGACTTCCTCGTCCACTACCTGCCGGACTACGACTACGCCTCGCACGCGGCCGGCCCGGGGGCGTCGGAGGAGGCGTTGCAGCGAAGCGACGCGGCGATCTGGGCTCTGGTCGAGGCCGCCGGCGGTCCCGACGAGTTCCTCGAGCGCTACGCGGTCGTCCTCTGCGCCGATCACGGCCAGACGCGCATCGACCGGGCCCTCCGGTTGGAGGAGAGCTTCGCGGACGCGCGAGTGATCGTGACCGCGTCGAATCGCGCCGGGATGGTCTACCGGACGGACAAGACGCGAGAGGACACTCGCGAGCTGGCGGCGCGGCTCGATGCCGAGGCAGGAGTGGAGGCGGTGCTCTTCCTCGAAGCCGGTGAGGCCGTCGCGCGCCGCGCCGGCGAGGAGCTCCGGTTCGTCCCGGCGGCGAGCGGCTGGGAGACGAGCGGCGACCCGACGCTCCTGCCGCAGCCCGACGCGCTCGAGCGCGCATGGGCTGCGCTCAGCAATCCGAACGCGGGCGAGCTGATCGTCTCGGCTGCCGATGGCGTCGAATTCGACGATCTCGGAGGCCGGAGTCACCTGGGCGGCGGCAGCCACGGCGCTCTCGCCGCCGCCGACTCCGAGGTGCCATTGCTCACCGTCGGCCTCGAGGCGGCGCCTCGGAGCATCACCGACCTGGCGCCCCTGGCCCTCGAGCACTTCGGCGTCGAGCCTCCCGCGTACACCCGGGCTCTCGCGCATGCCGCCTGAGGACGAGCAGACCCGCCGGCGCCGCTCCATGGTCGAGGCGCAGCTGCGCGGGCGCGACATCGTCGACGAGCGCGTCCTCCGCGCGATGGCCGCGGTCCCACGCGAACAATTTGTCGGCGAGCGCGAGCGTCGGCGCGCCTATGAAGACGCCGCGCTGCCGATCAGCGGCGGCCAGACGATCTCCCAGCCGTACATGGTCGCGCGCATCTGCGAGGCCCTGCAGCTGACGGGCGACGAGCGCGTGCTCGACGTCGGCACCGGGTCCGGTTACCAGGCGGCCGTGCTCGCAGAGCTCGCAGCGGAGGTGCACACGATCGAGCGGATCCCGGAGCTCGCCGAAGTTGCCCGAGAGCGGCTGGCAGAGGCCGGCTATGACCGTGTCCAGGTCCATGTCGGCGACGGAACGCTGGGCCTGCCCGAGTTCGCTCCCTTTGACGGGATCGCCGTCGCCGCCGCGGCGCCCGGGTTCCCGCAGACTCTGTACGAGCAGCTGAAGCCGCGAGGCCGACTCGTCGTCCCGGTCGGCAGCGCCCGCGGCCAGCGACTCGAGGTCGCGGTCCGGAGCCCGGAGGGGCCCGCGGTCATCCATTCCGTGCCTTGCCGCTTCGTCCCGCTCGTAGGTGCGGAGGGGTTCGGCGAGTAGGCGGCGGTGTGACCGCAGGCCCCGCCCGCGTACGGCTGTCGGGTCTCGGTAGCCGCCGGGTGAGGCTGGAGGGGGACGAGGTTCCTGCGCGGCGGCGGCACGCTCGCCGCGAACGAACAGGCCGCCGCAGCAGCTTGGCCGCTGAGCCTCCGTTTCCTCAGAGCCCTGCCCGTCGGCTGAATGGAGACGCCGCGGAGGTCGTCGTCGACCACGACGGGTCGATCAAGGGAATCCCCCCGCGCTGATAGCCTCGCCCGCCGATGGCTGAGCGGCCTTCCGCCGTGCTCGCAGCGCGCGCCCGAGCGGTTCGTGCGCTCCGCCATCCCGCGAACTGGATGCAGCTCGCGAAGTTCGGTGCGGTCGGTGCGACGGGCTACGCCGTCAATCTGGCCGTCTACACGGCGCTCCTCCGCGGGGCCGGCTGGCACTACATCTATGCGGCCACCGTCTCGTTCCTGGTCGCCGTCAGTAACAACTACCTCTGGAACCGTGTCTGGACGTTCCGCGACCAGCGCGGGCACGTCGGGTTCCAGGGTCTCCGCTTCTTCACCGTGGCGCTCGTCGCCTACGGAGCAAACCTCGGGATCCTTAGCGCACTGATCGTCCTCGGCATGAACAAGGTCGCGGCGCAGGCGATCGCGATCGTGCTGGTGACACCCCTGAATTTCATCGGGAACAAGCTCTGGAGCTTCAGGCGCTAGCCTGATTCCATGCGCCGGCTGGGAGTCGTCGCCTTCTGCGCGCTGCTACTCGTTCCCGCTGCCGGGGCCGGGCCCAAGACAATCCTGACGCAGCAGCGGGCGACAGCGATCTTCGTCGCCAACCCGAAGGTCGCGCGGTGGCTGCGCCACTTCCCGCCGAAGACCCGCACGACCGAGGCGACCTACAGCGCGGTTTACGGGAACTGGACGATCAAGGTCTGGACCTCGATCGACAAGGTCGGCGAGGTCGCGACCGGACGCGTCCAGGACACCACCGGCGTTGTCACAGAGGCCTGGACCGGCCCCCAGGTCGCGTGGAAGATGGCGCGTGGCTACAAGGGCGCCTTCGGCGGCAAGGAGATCAACAGCCTTCCGATCTGGCTCGGCTTCTGCGCCGCCTTCCTGATCGGGCTCGCGGATTTCCGCCGGCCGCTGTCGCTGCGGAATCTCGACCTGCTCGCGCTCGTCTCGTTCAGCGTCTCGCTCTGGTACTTCAACAAGGGACACGTTTTCACGGCGATGCCCCTCGTCTACCCGCCGCTCGTCTATCTGCTCGGGCGGATGGTCTGGAGCGTTCGGCGCGGGCGCACGGTTGCGGCGACGCGGCCGGTCTGGCCGGTCTGGCTGTTGGCCGCGGCGGCGGTCTTCCTCGTCGGTTTCCGGATCGGGCTCAACGTCGAGAACTCGAACGTGATCGACGTCGGCTACTCGGGCGTCGTCGGTGCCGAGCGGATCTCGTCGGGCGAGTCCCCCTACGGCAACTTTCCCGTCGAGGACAGCCTGAAGGCCTGCGGTTCCACGGACGAGGACGGCGAGATCCGCGACCGGATCCAGACGAACGGCCGTTGCGAGTCGGCCAACCCGCAGGGGGACACGTACGGGCCGGTCGCCTACGAGGCCTACCTTCCGGCGTATTGGCTCTTCGGTTGGAGCGGCAAGTGGGACAGCCTGCCCGCTGCTCACGCCGCGACGATCGCCTTCGACCTGCTCTGCCTGCTCGGGCTCGCGTTGGTCGGCCTGCGCTTCGGCGGCTTGAGCCTCGCGGTTACGCTCGCCTTTGCCTGGGCTGCTTGGCCGTTCACCCAATACGTGTCGAGCTCGAACACGAACGATGCGCTGCCGCCGCTGTTCCTGATCTGGGGCTTCTGGCTCGTGACCTCGTCGTTCGCCCGCGGTGCCTTCTCGGCGCTCGCCGGCTGGACGAAGTTCGCGCCGCTGCTCGTCGCGCCGCTCTGGGCCTCGTACCCGGACTCGCGCGCGCGCCCGCGCGAGAAGCTCGTCTTCCTCGGCGCATTCATCGCGGCAACAGTTGTCGCTTTCTCGATCCTGCTGCTCGAGCCGAGTCCCCTCCACGCGGCGCACGTCTTCTACGATCGGACGATCAAGTTCCAGATCGGCCGGCATTCGCCGTTCTCGATCTGGGACTGGAAGCAGTACGGGGCGGGCTACCCGGACCTGCATCTGGTCCAGCGAGCTCTGCAGGTGCTGCTCGTGGTCGGCGCGATCGTCGTCTACTTCGTACCGAGACGGAAGACGGCGCGGCAGCTCGCGGCCCTGACCGCAGCTCTGCTGCTCGGCTTCGAGCTCGTGCTGACGCATTGGTTCTTCCTCTACTTGCCGTGGTTCTTCCCCTTCGTTGCGTTCGTGGCCCTTACGGTCGAGCGCGAGGCGGTTCTCGCCGAAGCCCCGGTACCGCGTGAGCACGACGGAAGAGCGCTGGTCGCTGCCGGCTGAGCGCCGGGTCGCGCTCGCGGCCGGGCTCGTCGCGCTCGCCGTCTTCGGCGCCGCCTGGGCGGTCCTCCACCGCGGGTTCTACCGGCGCGGCCAGATCATCGACACGCCCGTCTACCAGCGGTATGGCGACGCGATGGTGGACGGGCAGGTGCCCTACCTCGACTTCAGCGTCGAGTACCCGCCGGCGGCGCTGCCGGTCTTCCTGCTGCCCGCGATCGGAGACCGGCACGACGAGCGGATCTACCGGCGGAACTTCGAGCGGCTGATGGTGCTCTGCGGCCTGCTGGCGATCGCGGGCCTCGCGATCGCGTTGTCTTCCCTTGGGGCCAGGCCCGAACGCCTCTTCGCCGCGCTCGGCTTTGCGGCTCTGGCGCCGCTCGCGCTTGGCTCCGTGATCCTGACGCGGTTCGACCTCTGGCCGACGGCGCTGCTGATGCTCGGGCTCGCCGCCGTGCTTGCGGAGCGAAGACGCACCGGCCTCGGCCTGCTCGGGCTCGCCGCCGCCGCGAAGATCTTCCCGGTGGTCGTCGTCCCTCCCGCACTCGCCTATGTCTGGCGTCGCTACGGTCGGCGGGAGGCGCTGGTCTGCGCGGCGATCTTCGCGGGCGTGGTCGCGATCATCTTTCTCCCCTTCGTCAGGCTCTCGCCCGGCGGCGTCTGGGACAGCCTGCAGCGGCAAGCCGACCGGCCCCTCCAGATCGAGAGCCTCGCCTCGAGCTTCCTGCTGGTTGCCCACCAGTTCGGCGCCTGGACCGTCCACCTCAACCTGAGCCACGGCTCTCAGAACCAGGGCGGGTCGCTCGCGGACGCTCTTGCTGCGATCCAGAGCGTAGTCCAAGCGCTGGTCGTGGTTGCGCTGTGGATCGCGTTCGCTCGCGGACCGGCGACGCCGGAGCGGCTCGTCCGCTACTCGGCCGCGAGCGTGGCTGCGTTCATCGCCTTCGGCAAGGTGCTCTCGCCGCAGTTCCTGATCTGGCTGCTGCCGCTCGTCCCACTCGTGCGCGGGCGTCGCGGGCTCGTCGCTTCAGCCGTGCTCGCCGCGGCACTTGTGTTGACGCAGCTCTGGTTTCCGAACCGCTACTGGCGCCTGGCGCTCCACCAGGACTCGATCGCCTCCTGGCTCGTCTTCGCGCGTGACCTCGTGCTCGTGGCGCTCGTGCTGGTGCTGGCTATACCTCGACGCGAACCGGCTCGCAGCTCGTAGCGCGTCCGTCAACGCCGCACTCGACCAGGGCACCCTCGATCCGGACACCGCCCTCGGCGGGCTTGAAGCGGACGGGCATGCCGGTGCGCATGCGCGCGATCGCGAGGTCGGCCTGGACGCCGATCACGGAATCGTGCGGGCCGGTCATGCCGGCGTCGCTGATCGCGGCCGTGCCGCCGGGTAGGACGCGGGCGTCGTTCGTCTGCACGTGCGTGTGCGTGCCGATCACCGCGGTGACGCGACCGTCCAGCCAGCGCGGCAGCGCCACCTTCTCGCTGGTGGCTTCGGCGTGAAAGTCGATCAGAAGGACCTGGGCTCGCTTGCGCGCCTCGTCGACCAGCTCGTCGACGACCTCGAACGGCCCGACCGCCGGGTCGATGAAGAGCCGTCCGAGCAGATTGATCACCGCCACGGGCGTTCCTTCGGCGGCCGGAGCGACGGTCAGCCCTCGTCCCGGCGACCCCGCGCTGACGTTCGCCGGCCTGATCACCCGTTCGGACTCGGCCAGGTAGGGGCCGATCTCCGGCCGGCGCCAGACGTGGTTGCCGAGCGTGATCACGTCGGCGCCGGCGGCGAGGATGCGGTCGGCGATCCGCGGGGTGATCCCGGCGCCGTCCGCTGCGTTCTCACCGTTGACAACGCAGAAGTCGGCCGCGAGCTCCTCCCGCAAACCGGGCAGCCGACCCTCCACCGCACGGCGCCCCGGGACGCCGAACACGTCCGCAACGAACAGAATCTTCATTGTCGTCGGCGCTCGATCTGCATTGGGCCTTTTATCGCTAACCGGGATGAGACGGCTGCGGCGGCAAAGCCGCCCCAGCTTCTAGGTCGGCACCGACGCCTCAGGGCGTCGAAAGAGCCGCCGCGGGCCGAACTTCGATCTCGACGTGGTTGCCCGCGTCCTGCGTGTAGCGGGCAAGCGCCTGCTCCTCGACGCGCGAGAAGTCCAACAGGGTGCCGAGCTTGGACGTGCCGGCGGCGATGCTCGACCCCACGGTCAACGACGGGTCCGGCCGGACGTGCGTAATCGCCACGACGAACGACGGCGCCCCGGTCGGCTGGACATCGATCTCGGAGCCGAAGCGCCGGCCGTTGATGATGTAGGGAGTAAGCCCGATCACGCTCCCGTCGACGGGCGAGTAGATGTCCGTGCCCGGCGCCGCGCCGACGTCGAGCGCGGCCGTTCCCGGGCCTTCGCCGCCGCTGAGCTGGAACCAATGAATGCCCCGGCTACCGCCGCCGAACACGCTCCGGGCGAACCGAGTGAGCGTGCCGGGGTTGGCCTGCGAGCCGAGCGGCTGGAGAGCGACCGCCCCGTCGCCACTGGCGTGGTAGCCGATCGCCGTCACACGGGACTGCGCAATCGGAAGCTGGATCCGCAGCGCCCCCTCGAGCGCGACGACCTGCGGGCTCGGCGGGCCCGACGGGAGCAGGCGGTTCGCCGGCGCCGGACCGATGGTGTTCTGCCTGCGAGAGGATCCGCCGGAGCCGAAAGCGGTCAGAAGCAGCGTGATCAGCGCGACGATCGCGAGCACGACGAGGCCGGCCACACGCCTGCGGCGGCGAACAGCTTGATGGTGAGCACGGCGATGCCGCGCAGCGATCGTGCGCCCTCTGTCCCTGGGCATCGGCGGGACGCTAACGGGTTGCTCCTCCACCCGCAAGGAGGTTTGGTCGGGCTGACTTTGTGACAGCCGAAGCCTTGGTACTTCCTCGGGTTTGGTCGGGCTGACTTTGTGACAGCCGAAGCCTTGGTACTTCCTCGGGTTCTTCCCATAGTTCGTAACTCTCCAAAGCTAGGGCTCCATCCTCCGCTAAGGACCAGTCCCAATCCGGCGGCCGGACCGCCGATCTGAGTCGGACGATGCGCGCCGTATCATCATCGCGATGGCGGCCCAGTCGCCCCCGAAGCTCCAGATTCCGCGCTGGATCCAGCTCGTCACGCTGCCGCTGCTCCTGCTGCTGATCTGGGCCGTGGCGGGAGCCGTCCGTCACGTCGTCTTCCTCTTTCTCGTCGCCGGACTGATCGCGCTGCTCCTCAATCCGCTCGTCCGGGGTGTCACGAGATTCTGGATTCCCCGAGGACTCGGAGTTGCAATCGTCTATCTGCTGTTCGCGGGCCTCGTCGCGGCGGCGAGCATCGCGCTCGGGTCGGTGATCGTCGATCAGACGAGGTCGTCCTCACATCGAGTCGATTCCTACTTTACGACCGAGCACGGACAACCCCCGCAGACCCATGCAGAGCGGGATGTCGACCGCCTCCAGGTGTGGCTGAACCACCATGGGCTGCGCCGAATCAAGGTCCGCAAGCAGCTCAACGACTTCGTGAACAACATCCGCACGAAGGACGTCCAGAAGTACACGACGAGGGCGATCAACTTCGTCGAGGGAGCCGCGATCGGGACGGTGAAGCTGCTCTTCAGCCTCGTGCTCGTGCTCGTCGTCTCGATCTACATGCTGCTCGACATGGAGCGGCTGTCGGCCGCGGTCAACCGTCGCTTTCCGCCGCCGGACGGCTCCCCGCCGCTCGTCGTGCGGATCGAGCGGTCCCTGGTCGGCTACGTCAAGGGGCAGGTGTTGCTCTCGCTGATCATCGGCCTGAGCGCAGGCCTCGGCCTTTGGCTCCTCGGGACGCTCGGGCTCGGGCCAGGGCTCGCGAAGTACGCCGTGATCTTCGGCGCCTGGGTCGCGTTTACGGAGCTGATCCCCTACCTCGGACCGTGGCTCGGCGCCATACCCCCGTTGGTCTACGAGCTGGTCGTCCATCCGATCTCGGCTCTCTGGGTTGCACTCCTCTTCCTCTTCATCCACCAGATCGAGGGTCACGTCGTCGTTCCGAACGTGATGGGATCGGCCCTGCGGCTGCACCCGCTGCTCGTGATCTTCGGCCTGCTTGCGGGCGGGGAGATCTACGGGTTGCCGGGCGTCCTGGTCGCGCTACCCCTCCTGGCCGCGGGGCGTGCGATCTGGGAGTTCTTCTCCCACAGGATCGAGCTCGAGCGCTGGGACGAGGCCGGTGGCGAGCCACTGCCGGTTCCGGTCGAGGTCGAACCGCCAAAGCCCGAGCCGCCGACAGAGATCAAGCCCACCCGAGCCGCCCAACAATGAGCGAGCGCGCCCCGTCCGGATGATCGCGACAGGACGCTGTCTTCGGGTTCGTGACGAGAATCGGAACGCGTAAATTGATGGCATGAGTACGCTACGCGTCCGGTTTCGCCGAAGAGCGCGCAACACAGGCTCGGCCTACGTCCCGCGACAGCTACCGAGGCCATGAGCACAGGTGGCTTCCCCGCCACGCGGTTGAGGCGCATGCGCCGGACAAGTCGCCTGCGCTCGCTTGTCCGCGAGACGCGGCTCGACCTCGGCGACTTCGTGATGCCGCTCTTCGCCTGCCCGGGTGAGGGCGTCGTGCACCAGCTCGAGGGCCTGCCTGGGATCGCGCAGCGCTCGGTCGACGCACTGGTCGAGGAAGCCGAGACGCTGGTCGCGCTCGGCGTCTCCGCGGTGTTGCTGTTCGGGATCCCCGAGGAGAAGGACGAGGAAGGTTCGGGCGCCTACGACGAGGACGGGATCGTCCAACGCTCGTTGCGGGAGCTCCGTGCGCGCTTCCCCGAGCTTGTCCTGGCGACCGATGTCTGCCTCTGCGAGTACACCTCACACGGCCACTGCGGCGTCGTCCGTGGCGACGAGATCGACAACGACGCGTCGCTCGAGCTGCTCGCGCGTACGGCCGTCAGCCACGCCGAGGCCGGGGCCGACACAGTCTGTCCGAGCGACATGATGGACGGCCGAGTCGGCGCGATCCGCGTGGCGCTCGACGACGCCGGCTTCGAGCAGATCCCGATCGTCTCGTACGCCGCCAAGTACGCCTCGGCCTTCTATGGGCCGTTCCGCGAGGCCGCCGAGTCGACGCCTGCGTTCGGGGACCGTCGCGGCTACCAGCTCGATCCCGCGAACGTCCGTGAGGCGCTGCGCGAGTGCGAGCTCGACGTCCAGGAAGGCGCCGACGCGTTGATTGTCAAGCCGGCGCTGCCGTACCTCGACGTCCTCCGCGCCGTGCGCGAGCGCTTCGAGCTCCCGGTCGGCGCCTACAACGTCTCCGGCGAGTACGCGATGCTGAAGGCGGCCGGGCAGTCGGGCTGGCTGGACGAGCGCCAGGCCGCGCTGGAATCGCTGACCGCGATCAAGCGCGCGGGCGCCGACTTCATCGTCTCGTACTGGACGAAAGAGCTCGCCGAGTGGCTGTGACAGCGAGCCTGGCGCGGCGGGCTCGCGAGGTGATCCCCGGCGGCGTCAACTCGCCGGTTCGCGCGATGCGCGCCGTCGGCCTCGACGAGCCGCTTTTCGTCCGCCGCGGCGAGGGCGCCTGGATCGAAGACGAGGCCGGCCGCCGCTACGTCGACTGGGTGATGTCGTGGGGCCCGCTGATCTTCGGGCACGCCGATCCGGAGACGGTCGACGCGGTGATCGCGGCCGCCCGCGAGGGCACGACGTTCGGCGCCTCGACCGAGCGCGAGGTCGAGCTCGCCGAGGAGCTGGTCGATGCCGTGCCGTCGTTGGAGCTGGTGCGGCTCGTCTCGTCCGGCACCGAGGCGGCGATGAGCGCGGTCCGGCTCGCGCGGGCGGCGACGCGGCGCGACCGGATCCTCAAGTTCGCGGGCGGCTACCACGGACATGCAGATGCGCTGCTCGTGGACTCGGGGTCCGGCCTCGCGACGCTGGGGATCCCGGCGACACCCGGGGTGACGAGCGGGGCGGCGCAGGACACGATCGTCGTGCCGTACAACGACGTCGACGCGACGGCTGCCGCGGTCGAGCGGTGGGGCGAGGGCCTCGCCGCGATCGTCGTCGAGCCGGTCGCCGGCAACATGGGCGTCGTCCCGCCGGCGCCCGGCTTTCTCGAGGCGCTCCGCGACCTCTGCGACGCGAGCGGCGCGCTGCTCGTCTTCGACGAGGTGATCACGGGCTTCCGGGTCGCCCGCGGCGGCGCGCAGGAGCGCTTCGGCGTCATCCCCGACCTGACGCTGCTCGGCAAGATCGCCGGCGGCGGCTTGCCGCTGGCCGCATTCGGAGGCCGCGGCGACGTGATGGAGCAGCTCGCCCCGAGCGGCCAGGTCTACCAGGCCGGCACGCTGAGCGGAAACCCGCTCGCGACCGCCGCCTCGCTCGCCGTGTTGCGGCGTCTGCGTGAGCCGGACGTCTATGAGGAGCTCGAGCAGCGGGGTGCGCGCCTCGAGGCGGGCCTGGCGCCGTTCGGAACGGTGCAGCGCGTCGGCGCGATGGCGACGCTGTTCATGCGCAAGGCTCCGGTGCGGAATCTCTCCGACGCCCACGCGGCGAACACCGACCGCTACGGCGCGCTCTTCCGCCACCTGCTCGAGCGCGGGATCTACTTCCCCCCCTCGCAGTTCGAAGCTGTGTTTATCTCCACTGCGCACGGCGACGAGGAGATCGAGAGGACGGCGCAGGCGGTTGCAGACTTCGACGGTTGATCTCTGGGAGACCATCGCCACCGAGGCAGCCGGCGAAAGCGCACTCTGGTCCGACGCGCTTCGTCCTAGGGAGCAGCGTGAGCTGCTCCCAGTCTTCTCGCCGCTCGGCGAGGAGCGGTATGCGCTCGGGCTCGAGACGATCTACGAGGGCTACCTCGTCCACTACGGGCGCCCACGCCTCTTCGAGCCCGCCGACGAAGACACAGCCCTCCTGCTCGGCGACTACCTCTACGCACACGGGCTCGTCCGGATCGCGGAGGTCGGCAGCGTCGAGGCCGTCGCAGACCTGGCCGAGCTGATCTCGCTCTGTTCGCAGCTTCGCGCCGACTCGGCGCCGGGCGACGGCGCCGCCTGGGCGGCGAGCGCAGCGCTGCTCGGCGCGGGGGAGGTTGACGACGCGCGGGCGACCCTGCGCGACCACGGCGACGCTGGGCCGCTGACGGCCCTTGCCGAGGCCCATGCCGGCCCCGCACTCGAGCAGGCGCTTGCAGCGCACGACGGGAGACTTCGTTAGGGTCGCGCCCGCATGACGCTGCTCGCGCTCGCACCCCTTGCCGCCGAAACCGCGGCCGAAGAAGGCAAGAAGGTGATCACGGCCATGCTGATCGTCGGCCTGATCTTCGTCGGCGTGATCGCACTGGGCGAGACCTCGCGCTGGCTGCGCCACCGCCGCGGCCGCGGGCACTAGGCGTCCTCAGCCGTCCAGAAACTTGGAATAGCCGCCGTGTGGCGCGATCCTTGGACAGGATGAGCGAGCTCCCTACCGGCACCGTCACCTTCCTGTTCACGGACATCGAGGGCTCGACTCGGCTGCTGCACGAGCTCGGCGATGCCTACGCCGATGCCCTCGCCGAGCACCGGCGGGTGTTGCGCGAAGCTTTCACCGGCCACGGCGGGGTCGAGGTGGACACGCAGGGCGATGCCTTCTTCGTCGCGTTCGCGCGCGCGAGAGACGCAGTCGCCGCTGCGGCTGCCGCGCAGCGAGGCCTCCACTCGCGGCCGATCCGAGTGCGGATAGGCGTCCACACGGGCGAGCCGCTGCGGACCGATGAGGGCTACATCGGAATGGACATCCACCGTGGCGCTCGCCTTGCCGCGGCAGGGCACGGCGGCCAGGTGCTCGTCTCCCAGACGGCGCGAGAGCTGGTCAATGACGATCTCCCCGGGGAATTCGCCCTGCGCGATCTCGGCGAGCACCGCCTGAAGGACCTCAGCAGGCCGCAACGGATCTTCCAACTCGTTGCGGACGGTCTCGAGC
>WNGJ01033832.1_pt1 | contig 14008 bp, 17 predicted proteins | sample 5400611 | NCBI WGS metagenome assembly WNGJ01 (sample SAMN13153375, study PRJNA577476) | soil metagenome | isolation source: 40 cm soil or saprolite under Garry oak tree replicate 1 | place: USA:California | collected 2016-06-15 | reverse complement strand
GTACAGTACGTAGCAGAGCTACTCGCTGGCGCATGCCACCAGAAAGAGTCGCCGGATAATAATGCGTAAATTCCGCCAACCCAAAGCGTTTGAGCAGATCGTGGGCTTCCGCCAGGGCTTTCTTGCGTGGCACACGGCGTACATCCAGGCCCAGCAGCACATTTTCTTCAACTGTGCGCCATGGCAACAGCAGAGGTTGCTGAGGCATATAGCCCGCTTTACCAGCACGCTCTTCACTCCCATCGCCATCAATCTCTACCACCCCTGATGTGGGCGAGTCTACCCCTGCCACAATATTAAACAGCGTACTCTTGCCACAACCGCTCGGCCCGATCACTGTCACAAACTCACCAATGTTGACTGTCAAACTAATGCTTTCGAGTGCGGCAAGAGTTTGTCGCCCATGGCGATAGCTTTTAGAAACATCCTGTACCAATAGCTTCGGAGGTTGCATACTCCTCACCTCCAGAATGAACACATAAAAAGGCCGCAATCCTGATACGGAAGGATTGCGGCCTTTGCTTCTACTCACTTGAGAAACTATTGGGCAGGCTAGTGCCGCTTCCCTCCGCTGGTATGATCCAGATCAGGTTCATAGGGTCAGCAGCTCCCTGCTTGCAACAAGGATAGCTACCTCTCAGCCAATAAGGCTCCCCTAGCAGCTGATGAAATACACTTATGCAAACGCAAGAACGTACATTATATCATGTACTTATTATAGCGGATGGGTGAAGAGCAGTCAATTTTACACGCGCTGCGAAAAGACGTCTTTTTAGTACCAAGCATAATTTGTGAATGTGCTCTTTGCGATAGTCCCTATGTGAAGACCCTGTGAAAACCGAGCACGGTTACTACCTCTTACATATTTGATAGGTCAGAGAGTAATACGTCTCATATATATACGGGAAAGCTCTCAATATGATGCATAGAAGGAGGAAACATATATGCATCAACAACATTTTAGTGAGGATGACTCTGAAGATGACCTAGCAGAAGAAGCATACGAAGAAGAAGATAGGGAAAACGGACCGCATTCACAGTCTCAACCACCTGGCACGCATTCAAGAGGCTACAGGTATTGGCTTCTTCTACTCGGCATCATAGTCGGCATAATACTCATCATGAGTACGGTTATCACAGCTGCACAACAATGGCAATCAGCATCTAATGTGAAGCCCAACGGAAAAACAATCGCTTCTGCTTGTGAACATAAGCCTTTATGATCAGGCTCAACATCAAACCGATGACACTATCCAATGTTACATCACACAGGGCGATACTGTGACCTTCCTGGGATCAGTTCTCCATTTTGTCGAAAGCTTGAACTATGTTGGTTTACATTCAGGGTACAAGCTGATCAAAATACAGGGTTGTTACAACAATGTTAATGACAGAGACCCGAATGCCTCACTCTATCCTAATAACGGTGCAGATGCCTTCTTTATAGGGCTGCAAAACCATCCGTGGATTTTCTCGACAGCCACAGCAAATGCTACGTCTTTTGTCCTGAAACCTCAACCCTTGCAAACTCATCACAAGAGCGAAATATACGCCATCTATACATCTCCCGATGGTCTCCATGCGCCGCTGTTACATTCAGCACCGTAAACTTCATCGCATATTCGAGCATTTTATATATTCACAAAAAGCACGTCTCTTTATCTAGCAATCATTTTTAGAGTTAAACACAAGTTGACATGCACAATTACAAAATATCAAGCATCTGAGGACTTCACGTTGATTTTGTGCATGTATACTATTTTTATTGTCTCGGCTCGTGTTCAATGTACTTTTTGCTTATCCTTAATCAAGAAGGTTAAAAAGATGTTACGAGAAGGACAGCGATTGGCCCACTACCGTATCATGTACCGTCTGAGAAGTGGTGGCATGGGTGAAATCTATTTGGCAGATGACTTGCAACTACGGCGGCACGTTGCCATCAAAGTCATGAAAACCAACCTCTCCCATTATACCGACGATGAGGAAGCCCAGGAAGCAGCACGCCTATTCTTACGTGAAATGCAGGTTATTGGTCAGCTCGAACACCAGCACATTTTACCCGTCTACGATGCAGATGAAGAATTCATTGAGGACAGCACACTTATGTACATGGTTATGCCATTCCGCCCTGAAGGTTCCTTGACTGATTGGCTACGCAAGCGTGGCACTTCAAAGATGCTGCTTCCACGAGATGTAGAGCGTATTGTTCGACAAGCGGCTAGTGCGCTGCAATATGCACATGATCACGATATCATTCATCAAGATGTGAAGCCGTCCAATTTTCTCGTCTTTGGCGAGGCAGAAATGCCAAGTCAACTCCATTTACAGTTGGCCGATTTTGGGGTAGCCAAATTTATGATGAGTACCAGCGAAAGCTTCACTATTCGTGGTACGCCGATCTATATGGCTCCAGAGCAATGGGAAGGTCGGCCAGTTCCAGCCACCGACCAATATGCATTAGCTATTATGACCTATGAATTGCTCACAGGACGGCCTCCCTTTGTTGGTAGAAGCCACCAGCATCTATGGAATCAGCACCATAATGTTGCACCGTTGCCACCAAGCAGGCTCAACTTGCGCTTGCCTAAACAGCTTGATCCAATCCTACTGCGAGCTTTAGCCAAGGAACCAACACAGCGCTTTGATTCGGTGGCAACTTTTGCACGTGTATTCCACCAAACAGTGCTCAATAGAGAGCATATTGTAGCCCTCAATCCGACAGAAAAAGGCACCTCCCCCACACAGGCTTCCACCGTGATGCCACCTACTATTATGCCTACTACTCCCTTAGCCAATGTCCGCAGCACAGTTATGCAGCCGCCTGTACAGGTATCTCCACCTGAAACACCAAGAAAGCGTCTAAACGGGCGAGTTATCCTGCAATTCAGCTTCGTATGTGCCTTTATAGCAGCTTGCATACTATCCTTCTTCTATTTCAAAAACTCTCAGATAGCGACAGACAACATGAACGCAACCGCCACCAGTGGTACTCATAATGCCTCCGCTGCTACTACTCTCACTGGAGTTAACACTACTGCCACAGTTCACGCACAGACAATAAGTACAGCCTCGTCAGCCAATAGTACCAATACTGTCCTTGCCAATGAAACAGACACTGCTCAAACAACAAGCACTGCTATAGCAATGCATGCCACAGCCACAGTTCAGACTGTTAACGCCACAGCTACGGCTCAAGCTGTCAGTGCCACATCCACGGCTCAGGCTATTAATGCTACAGCTACCGTCTACGCTACTGTTGTAGCTAATGGCACTCCAACACTTGATGATCCCTTGCAGAATAACAACGCAAGCAATGGCTGGGACATTACACCTACTGCAAACGGTGTCGGTTGTGCCTTCACCGGTAAAGTCTATCAGGCTGTCGAAGCACAATCAGGCTATTTTGCAACATGCTTTGCCCAAAGCACCGACTTCAGCAATCTGGCATATCAGGTACAAATGACAATTGAAGCAGGCGATCAGGGAGGAATTACTTTTCGGTCTGATTCTAGCACAGGATCATTCTACTACTTTGAGATCAATAAAGATGGTACATATATGCTAAAAGCGTATAGTAATTATACTCTCATGCCAAAGGGGATACTACTCAAGGGATTTAGCGCGGCTATTAAAACTGGTCTGAAGCAAACTAATCTGATCGCAATCACAGCCGTCGATAACACTATTACCCTCTACGTGAATATGCAATACATTGGCAGCATCACTGATAACTCATACTATCATGGACAAATTGGCGTGGTTGCCGAAGATATAGGACACCCAACGGAGGTAGTCTTTAGCAATGCCAAGGTCTGGGCCTACAGTTAACAGGAACTTGCCCTCCGCTATAACATCCCGATATGGGTGAGGTTCATATTCTTGCGAAGCATGATGACCGGGTCATCACTACTATACACGCATCACGGGCAGAAGGCGGAGTATAGTAGTGATGACCCTTGCGGTCATCATGCGGCGGGGGCGGTCATCATGCTCACCACGCCACGCACTCTGTAAAAAAGCTTACGCGCACTCCCCCAGAATCCTTGGCATTGATACAAGTTATGCGCTATATTCTATACAAATGCATTCTAGAATGATGTACTGCTGAGTTTGAAATCAGCACCTAACAATCTAGATTTATTGCACTTGGAGCGTATCGTATACTTGTATTGCCTGACGATCAAGGAGAATCAAGCCGTGAGATCTTCTCGTTCCTCTTCCACTCACGCCGCAATCGACAGCAGAGAGCAGGTTGTCCCGCCTGGACAGACAAGGCATACTGACGGATACCAGTGGACGGCACTGTCTGTGACGACAGTTGGTGCATTGCTGGCCTCTATCCAGGGGTCGGCACTGCTCATCGCGCTTCCCAATATTTTGACGGACTTGCAGGCCTCGTTCTTCACCATTATGTGGGTGCTCATGGGCTACCTGTTGATTACCACCGTCCTGACGCCGGTAATTGGGCGTCTGGCCGATATGTGGGGGCGGAAGCGCCTCTACAATAGTGGCTTCCTGATGTTTACCCTTGGTTCACTCGTGGGGGGCCTGGCGCAGCCACAGTTTCATGGTGCAGATTTAATCCTGGGTCGTCTGATCCAGGGTATTGGCGGCGCACTCCTGATTACCAACAGCACCGCTATCGTCACCGATGCGTTCCGCAAAGGACAAGTTGGACTGGGCCTGGGCGTCAACCAGATTGCAGGCGCGGCAGGTTTCCTGCTTGGACCAATTCTCGGTGGCTTACTCACCCAGTGGTCGTGGCGTTGGGTCTTTCTGTTCAATGTCCCGCTGGGTATCTTCGGTGCCTTGTGGGGTATCTGGCGACTTCGTGAACCCGTGAAACCGCTTGGGCATCAGCGCATCGACTGGCTTGGCTGCATCACGCTTACCATCGGCCTCACCGGCATACTTCTGTCCCTGTCCATGCTTGCCTTCCCTATCCTCCCTCCCACCGTCACCGGCGTCATCCTTGCAATCGGTGTCATCAGCGCGATTCTCTTTGGGTTGATCGAGCCGCGCATCAAGGAACCGCTCATACAGGTGCGTCTCTTCCGCAACCGTCTCTTCGCGCTGGCAAATCTGAGCGCATCGGCTTAGGCATCTCCGCACTTGGCTTGTTGGGGCTCTACACGGTGACACCGTCTACCCCCTACTGGTTGCTGGCACTCTATATGGTGTTGATGGGAGGCGGTTCCGGCTTCTTTGTCTCGCCAAATACCAACGCTATCATGAGTTCAGTCGAGCCACACATGCGAGGAGCAGCAGCTGGTATCCTCAGTATGCTCAATAATACTGGTCAAATGCTCAGTATTGCTATTGTCTTCCCACTGGCCCTCAAAGGCGTGCCGATGGCAGCGATGATGCATGTGTTCATCTACGGAGGAGGCATGAGCCAATTCCCCGCAGCCCTGGCTGCTTTCATCCATGGGATTCACCAGGCCTTTCTAGTATCCTTTACGCTCAGTGTAATCGCGATGATCGTGGCAGCCTTGCGTCCTGCCCATCGATGAGTGATTGAGGAGGAGTAGACCATGAATGAAGAGAACAATCTCATCTCCCAGATGCGTGCTGTCACGCTCTCACGCGAATATGGCAGCGGCGGTGGCGAGATTGGCGCACGCCTGGCTCAGCGCTTAGGGTGGCAGTTGATCGACCACGAAGTCGTCGTGCAGGTGGCACACGCCCTCGGTGTCAGTGAGGAAGAGGCAGAAGCGCATGACGAGCGTACTGAAAGCCTGACCTCGCGGCTGTTGAGGAACATGAATCTGTTTGAGCCAGCAGCACTGGTAGCTACGCCGCTTCCCACGGCAACCGATCCCGATGTCTACCGTGAGGCACTGCGTCGGGTTGTTGAGGAGGCCGCCGCAGCGCGGCACGTCGTGATTGTCGGTCGAGGTGCCCAGTTCATCTTAGCCAACTCCCGTGATGTGCTGCATGTGCGGGTCGTGGCCCCGCTTGATTTGCGCATCGCCTACGTTATGCGCCGCGAAGCCCTGGATCGAGCAGCCGCCCTTGCCCGTATTCAGCTCAAAGACCGGGACCGTACCCGTTATTTGCAGGCGGAGTACCACCAGCCCTCGGATAATCCGCACCTCTATGATCTGGTGGTGAATACCGGCATTCTCGCCCTGGAAAATATCGTCGATTTGATCTACCAGGCGCTCGAGTACAAAGCCAAACGCCTCCAGACCCCAACTGAAGAGCTAGGACCAGCGGCAGGCCTGACGCCATATCCTGGCCGACCCGGCGATTTCCGACCACCAGAGAGTATAACAGGGCCATCCAAGTGAAGATGCAAACCCCTGGTTCCGCTTCGACTCGTTGGCGCAACAGGTGGCGATGAAAGCGGTTCTCCGACCTGTTTGGTGGAGGCCGCTTGCTCTCATACTCAACAGTGAGTCCTGGTGCTCTCCTCCAGTGATGTTCAGAAACTTTGAGCTTTTTTGATAGAACCGTCCATGATATACTACATATGGTTCAGTAGCGAAACAAGATGAGAGGACGTCCATGTCCATTGAAGTGTTGCGCCTCATAAAAGTAAGAGCAAACCTTGAGCCAGCCTTTAGAGTGCAACTCATGAAGAGCCCATTGAAATTCTTGCAGGAGTATGACCTCACCGAAGATGAGAAGCGGCAGGTTATCCTTCCTAACTTTGACTGGCTCTTCGAAAACAAACTGGCAGCTATGGCGTATCCAGAGTCGGAAGATGCTTTTACTCTTCTGTACAGGCTAGGAATTAGGGCTGTACTCAACCTTTCTGAGGCCCCACTCCCTGATGAGGTTCTCAATAGAGTCGGTCTGCTCACCAAACATATTCCAATTGCCGACTTTACCGCTCCGACTCTGGATCAGGTGAAACAGGCGGTGACCATGATTTCCACTTGCCTTGACAGACACTGGCCTGTGGCAGTTCACTGCATAGCAGGGCTTGGACGGACAGGCACCATTCTCGCCTGTTATCTGGTTGGCATGGAAATGCCTGCGAACAATGCTATTCTCATCATTCGGGAGTGGAGACCTGGCTCAATAGAGGTTCCTGAACAGGAAGCGGTTGTCTACGAGTACGAGCATTTCATCAACCCACAGGGATAGGGTATCGACCCCCTCCAATGTCCTTCCCAAATGGTTTGCTCAAATTCGTGTCCATCTGAAATAGCCCAACTTAGTCGATCCTATCATCGGGCACCTCTTCAATCAAATCAGCTACCGAGACTCCTAACGCCTTTGCTAACTTGTTAAGTGTGGTTGTTGTCACTTCCCGATACGGATTATCGAAGATGGCTTTGATCGTCTTGTAGTTGGTATCAGCAAGTCTTGAGAGGCGCGTCATGCTTATCCCCTTTTGCGTTGCGATTTCTTTGACACGTAAGCGGATCATAGTTAACTCCCATCAATGCTGTTTCCATTGTAGCAAACTGGAACCATTGACAGCAGTCGTATTGTAATGGTAGTATTAAGTGCTAGTACTGGGATGGAAGTTTTTATAAGACAAATGAGAGCTAGAGCGTTATGAGAATTGCGGGGAAGGTACAAATTCTCGAATGCATGGGGTGAGATGACAGTGTTTCCAACAGAGGGACAAATAAGGCCTGCACGTCCTATCGCCCTCTCAGGTATCAGACCAGAAGCAAAGCACTACCTTGAAAATCACGGCTGTACTATTGTAGAGGAAAGTGGGCTGGTAACGGTGACATATCCTGAAGGCACGACAAGCAGGGAAATATATCCGCGTACAGCATACGAGCGGTACCACATCCAATTGCCTGATGGGGTAGAGCTACGGGAGGGCCGTCCATTTCTCATGAAGAGCGACAATTGCTTGTATCTCTTAGAAGATCCGAATACTCGCTCATAGCATAGAAGATTACCTTAGACAGAGAAAAGCAGACGAAGTAATTATGCTTACCTCTGTCACTGTAGAGACGCTGAAAAGATATCGCATTCATCAAAATGCATCTCTCTCATGCTCTTTGCCCGTAGATTTTATAAGAATGACTGGGCAGTGCTTGGGAGATTATGTGCCAGTTCGTAGTCGCTGAACAAGCGTACCTGGCTCGTTGGTAAGGCATCTAATGGGTGCCTTACTACCTGTCGATCTTGTTGCACTGGATAGGTGCCAACGGCATACGTGCCATGTACTGTTCTTACTAGTAATGGTACACGTACTCCTTGCTGCACCCTTTCCCGTTGACACTCGACAACGCCAGCCAATTCGAGAAATTGACGCAGCATATCTAATTGGATAGCTTGCTGTGCAACTGTTAGGGTGGCTGGAGCTTTTCCGCTAACGATTGCTTGCAGTAGTACACCTGCCAAATGCCGATCTAGGCGTTGGTGAATGATACGATTGCTGTAGGTACGCAGACAGCGATAGCAAGATCGCTCGCACTGTTCTGGACAGGTATCCAGGGCCTGCTGTGCTTGCGCTAGAAGCGCTTCAATATAGCGTCCAAGCTGAGTCGCGTAGCCAGCGCCGCCTGAAAGCGTATCGAAGAGAAAGAAATCAGCCATGCGTGGGGGAGTGGCTTGAGTTGACTGAGGCGCGAGCCGAGTCCTTTTTCGCGCTTAATGCGCCTAAAAACAGGTCTTTCTCGGATGTCGAGAAGGCTTTTTCTTCTGTGAGCATCTCACGAGGCTTCGGTCCCCGTAAGAGACCTCCTCACAACATTGGGGATCATCCCTAAATTTGATGATCAGAGCGTTTCCTTCTCGAGTTGACCACCTGATAGCGAGCCAAGACCACGAAGAGTCCTTCGACAATCAGCGAAACGATCCTGCTGGGTTCCCACCACATCTTAGGAAGCCCAGGCAGTCCTACTGTCTCCTGAGCGAGATAGAGCACAAAGGAGATACTGGCAATGAGGAGACCGAGGAGCCAGCCCCAGGGCATGTTGCGGTAGATACCCACAGCAGCGACCACGGCACCGAGCAGGGTGGCTAAAAGGACAAGTTCCAGAAGAGAGGAAGCAGAGCCGAAGTACTTTGGAGATTCAAGCAGGAAATGAGGAACGTGAAAGTTGAGTAAGCCAACCATGGCGATCAGCACGATTCCAGTCCCTTTGGCTCGCTTCGATACTGTCGTCAGAGTACCCATCATGAATAAAAAGACATTTGTCATACATCCTCCATTCTCAGCAACTATCTGAAGCTGCCCTCATACCAGCTCACCGAGCGATACCCTCTCTTCTGTCCCCATTCTGATCCTTCACCAGCTTATCATTTTTGTCCAGAGGGGATGAAGCACCTCTGTCCACAAGGTGTTGAGCAGGTTTCTTCATAGATACCCTCCTGACTTCCTCAACACAGAGGGAGTCAGTATGATACCCTCCTCTCTTCAGAGACATCCCCCGTATGTCTCTCACGTTCTCAAGAGTAGGCCACGAAGGAGTCCGCACCCTTGTTACCAATGTTGTGAGGAGGTCTCCCCGCAAGAGGCGGCTTCCAAGAGCACGTCGCCGTCTTAGCGCAAGAGCACGTGCAAGATCACATACACGACATAGGCCAACAGTAACAGCCCTCCTGCCACGCGTCCGACGCGTCCATGCCACAGAAAGATGGTGGCAATCCAGGTAACCAGGATGAGGACCGGCCAATCGAGGCGTGCCACAAGGGGATCAACGTGAATCGGTGTGAGTAAGGCAATGAATCCCAGGTTAAAGAGCACAAAGTACAGCAGCGTCCCGATGAGATTGCCTGCGCTGACATCATGCCGTCCACGCTTGGAGGGGATCGCCTGGCGAGCGACTTCTTCTAGCTCGATGGCGGCTGGTGTCACAATCATGCCCATGAAGAGTGCAGGCACACCCAGGGCGGCAATGAGTTGTTCTGCGCCCTGAGCCACCATCTCGCCGCCAATACCAATGACAATGAGCCCAAAGATCGTGAGTGCGACGGCTTTCCAGAGCGGGCGCTGCTTTTCCTGGCTCTCGGCCACTTCTTTGGAGAGCAGAAATTGCCGATGACGCGACACCTGAACCAGGTACACCATTGCGCCCACAAAGGCCAGAAGCAAGATCACGCCTGCCCACCGTGGCGTCACGGGTCCAAGCAAGGTGAGACCAGCTAGGAGCGGACTGGCCGCAAAGAGAGCAAGGACGTCACGCGGGAGTTGAACTTCGAGGGGAAAGAGCAGTGCGGCTAGGCCCAAAGCCACGCAGACCAGAAAGATGGCTCCCCCAAAGACCGTTCCGAGTGCCACCGGAGCTACTCCTCTTCCGCCAGCCACGAGCCCCACGGCAATATTCTCGGCTTCCAGTCCTGAGAGCACAGCCCCCACTGCAAATGCTGAGAACCGCAGCACGAAGGCAAGGCTGACCAATCCTTCCAGTAATCGCTCAGTGGCCCAGATCGCCAGCGCCGCTCCGATGATGAAGAAGCCAACGGCACTCAGAACAAACATGCACTTTCCTCACGCAAGGAATTGCTGAAGGTCCTCCTGTCGGCGACATGTGGGACCATATGGCCTTGTTCGGGCAGGTGCTCCACCAAAGCCTCCGTGTCTTGACGAAAAACGAGGCCGACCCTCATAGCTCTATTGTACCGTAATGGCCGCAGGTTCGCTGGTAGGCATCTTCCCTCATGACAAGCAACACGTGGCAGGGGGAGAGAGAACCTGGCTTCTCCCTGCCGAACTGCACTCACGAGTTCGTCAGAGGAATGGCTGACCACCTCTGTCCGCCATCCACCGTCTTGAGCAATCCTTGCTCACTGATGGCCCATCCAGTGGTGCGCGACACGAAGTCGAGCTGGGCGACGTTCTTGAAGTGTGTGCTGGAAGCAAGCCTCGTCCACTGTTGTCCTCCGTCGCCAGTCCTGAACAGGGCGGTTCCGTCAGTCACCCAGCCCTGCTGCATATCGAGGAAGTGTGACGCGGCCAGGGCAGCAGGCACGGACGCGGTCGGCTGCCAGGTCGTTCCTCCATCGTGCGTCACATAGATGACCGTCGCGATGCCCCTGCCCGTGGTGAAGTCAGAAAACCTGACGGGAAGGAGGCCAGCGGTGGCCGAGAAAAACGCAGGTGCCAGGATCGAGAGTTGCGCGGATGGCACACCTCGTGGCCTCGGCAGCGTTTGCTGGTACCAGGTCTTGCCCCCATCATGGGTCACATAGAGCCAAGCAAGATCGTTGGCCATCACGGTTCCCGTCACCCATCCCGTGGACGAGTTCAGAAAGTAGATCCCCGATTTCTGTCCACCGTAGGGGAGATGACCAGGGGGCGTAGCATCCGAAAAAAGGGCCGTGGAGACGCTCTGCCAGGTCTGTCCGCCATCCGTCGTACGCAAGACCTCTGCTGTCTCTGCCGGTGCTCCTGCCGCATTTTCCTTTCCAGAGAGGATCCAGCCATGCTGGGCGTCGAGGAAGCTGATCTGCTTCACGAAGGCGGCTTGAACCGTTGCTTCCTGCCAACGCTTTCCACTATCGCTCGTACGAAAGATCGTTGTCGTCGTCTGGCCTGCTTGTGGCAGGGCGATCCATGCCAGGGAAGCCGTGAGAAAGTTCGCAGCGCTCCCTCTCCCGAAAGCATGGCCTGGGGGGGTGACATCCTGCCAGGAGACTCCCCCATCGGTGGTGCGCAGCACCGCGTTTCCTGCCACTGCCCATCCAGTGGTAGCATCGATCATGTGGAGCGATGCCACTCCTCCCAGCTGGTTCGATGGAGTTGCTGGTGCGCCCGTGCGGTTCTGATGAGCCTGGTTCAACACCAGGAGCAGCGTCCCCACCACGAGGGCCGCAACCACGGCAGCTGCAAGGGTACTGAAATGACGCTGCCATGCCCGCCCCTTCGTGTTCACCTGGCTTCCCCTTGCTTGCTGCGTTCCCTGTGACAACAAGGTTGGCCGAGTGCTCGCATCATCGTGCAGCGTCTCATTATTGCTGTGGAAGAGGCGCCGCTGTATCCGTACGAGCGGCTGAGCCACATCTGCCTGCGCAGGGTACATGCGATGGAGATCCTGGAGGAGACGCTGGTTCTGCTCCTCCACCTCTTCAGGAGTCAACTCATTCGTGTCTGCCATAACATCGTTCCTCTCTAGTCGTGCTCGTAGATGGTCCGTAGCAGCTTGAGTGTGCGCGAGTACACTTGGCGCACCGCTGCTTCGCGTTTGTCGAGCAAGACGGCAATTTCCGCAAAGCGCAGGCCATCACCCACACGCAGTTGAAGCACCTGCTGTTGCAGCAGTGGTAATTGCCTGATGGTGCTGTGGAGCCGCTCCAGCTCTTCACGTCGCACGACGAGCTGCTCAGGTGAGAGTGCCTCCTCGGTGCGGACCGTCTCTACCACCTGTTCTAAAGGAAGAAGCGAGATGTGAAGCGCACGACGATAGCGATCTACCAATTTGTTCTGCGCAACGCGCCGCAGCCAAACGAACTGCTGTTTCTCGGCGAGATCGGCGAGGCTGTCGTGCTCTAGTGCTGCCGTGAAGACCTCAAGGGTGAGATCTTCGGCGTCCTCGAAGGTGTGCGTATGCAGCCTCGCGTAGGCAAAGATGCTTGCGGCATAGCGTTCATAGAGCGCAGTACCCGGACGGCCCAACTGCGCACATTCGTCTTGTGGTGACATGCTCTTTTTCTCTGCTCTCGATGATCTTGTAATATGGTCGCAGAAGAAGCCAAAACGTGACAGGGATGGGACGAGTTGCTTTCCTTTGTGAGGGAGATGATGGGAAAAGTATCAATTCGTTCCCAACCCTTCCCGACACCTCTCCCCACTGAGAAAGACGTACGAAGGTCGGTAGAAGTTCCCGAAGCAGGACGCTTGCCACAGCACTCAGCGCAGTACGAGATGGAGAACAATGTAGATGCCAGCTCTCACCTGTACGATGGAGTTGCTCAGTCCATCCTACGCGCTGTCCCTCTGTCCTGACAAGTGTTTTTCAACATATGCATTGACAATATGAGTCATCCCAGATTCTGAGCAAAGGCTGAGCTTATCACTGATAAGCTCAGCCTTTGCTCAGAATCTGGGATGACTCATGTTTATTCCTGACTGCCCATCGTGGATATAGCTTTTTGGTGTCCTCTCACCCGCTCAGGTAGTGGCTTCCAGACTGTTCCCGGCTTCAGCATCACTCTGTGATGCTCACATCGCTCAACGGAGTCCCAGAGAACTGTGTGCGGCTTGAGGTGCAAACCAAATGCCCTGGCAAAAGGCTGGAGCACGTGGTAACGATACAGCCAGGCTACCTCACCAAAAATGAGTGCAGTCACTTCATATATCGGGCCGCCTGTTACCTGGACATCGACGACATGACCGAGGTGTTTGCCTTCAGCTGTGACGATCTCGCTTCCTATCAGGTCTTCAATGTAGCTTATTGAAGGTGTGCATTTCATTTGTACCCACTTCCAGGAATCCAACGCAGGATATGGGCTGCAATCCACCGATCTGACTGCCCCACGGCATACTCCGTTGCTTTTCCACGCAGGCGTAACGTTGGCCCAAAGGTCTCGACTTCACTAAGTGGAATGCGATGCTCGAAGCGGTCGCGTAGCAAGAAGTGGGCCAGTGGGCGAAGGTGTGATGCAACACGACCGACGAGTGCCTGTGGCCCGCTGACGATGTGTGTGAGTACAAATGTACCGTCCTCGCGCCACTCTGCTTCGATGTCTGCTACCCGGCCAATTCGCTGCTTATCGCTCGTTTCCAATTGGGCATCCATGATGTCACGCATGACAAGGAGAGGGTCATGCAGGTCTGTCATGTCTATTCATCCTTTCTAGCCTCCACCTGTGAGAAACTCAAGGGGAAGGGATATGATGGCAACAACAAAGGCGATTACCAGGACGCAGATGATGGCGATATTCCCAAAGCGACCATTTGTCTTGTTCCCAAGATACTCTGGATCGTTCATGATGAAAAGGAATGGTGTCAGTCAGTTACCCCATGTCTAAAGACAGGGGCTTGTGTCTGAACTCCACCGCAACTCACTATACCGATTAAGGCGTAGTGCTTTGGCTTCATCGTTCGACACATCGGGGCGTACTGACAAGACGCCCGTCCTCATCCAGT
>WNGJ01011447.1_pt1 | contig 14008 bp, 13 predicted proteins | sample 5400611 | NCBI WGS metagenome assembly WNGJ01 (sample SAMN13153375, study PRJNA577476) | soil metagenome | isolation source: 40 cm soil or saprolite under Garry oak tree replicate 1 | place: USA:California | collected 2016-06-15 | reverse complement strand
CCCCAGGCATTTGGCTCCGACGAGTCCTCTGCTGCCTTGAGGATTTCCCCTGGGAGGCCGTCCCATCGTTTCGCATTCACGCTGGTCTGGAGTTAGGTCTCCCTTTCGCCGGGTCCCCTGCTCATTGCAGGGAGTCGAGGGGCGGGAACTTTTGATCGTCGAGGATCCTGCCGACCAAATCCCCTCGCCTATCCAAGAGTACCATGATGAGAGGGGACAGCAGCACGTCCACACAGCTAGGATTTGAGCAATACTGCCCTGACCATGTACAGCCTAGTTGACCGTCTCAGATGAGGTACTTCACCTGTTCAGCCTTTGACACACCATGCTATTTTCCCCCCACACCTTTCGATCTGGAGGTAAGGTGCTCCTTTAACCACTCTGTTCCCAGTGGTACTGCGCTTCCGCAGCTAGCGTCAATGCGCTTCAATGGCGCACATCCTCGCTGCTTGTAATGAGGTGAATAGATAGCTTCCTTATTATAAGGAAGGATAAGAAGAGTCGAGAGAGACTGTCAAGCGATTGGGAGAGAAGTCCGAATTATCCACCACTGTGAAACGCAGTACCACTTGTCGGCTTTGACTCTCTTTCGCCTTCCAGTCTTTCACACTCGCGCCTCTCAAGGGCCTTCACACCGCTCTGGGTCATGAGGAAAACGGTGCAAGCTTCTTTTGCAAATACAACATAGCCTTCTCTTCGCAGCGCGGCTTGAGCCAAGCGAACAGTTGCGTGTTGGCGTTGGCGGGCGAAAGCTGGAGTTGTTTGATGCCGTGCTCTTCCATCCAGCGCTCGGCCAGCATATAACAGGTGCCGTTCCAGCCACTTTTGTTGCCCTGGTCATTGCGGTTCTCGGCCACGCCTGAGATGACGACGTCGGCGGTGTTTTGCAAATCGATCAGTGCGTGGTCGAAGGCATGTTTGTTAGCTTTGTCCTGCATGCCGGTCAGCTTTCTGAGCGCTCTGACCTCGATGCCGTGGTTTTGCTGGATGATCTCGTAGATCTGGACGGTCGAGCGAGCCAGTAGACCAGCTGCGTAGCGCTCTTTCACCGTTTGGGGCGAAGCGAGCAGGCATTTCACGAGCGGAAAAACGCCTTGAGCAATCAAGATGGGTCGAGAGCCGATAAATCTGCCATAGGCGGCGATTCCCTCGGAGGCAAAGCGGTCTCGCCAGTGCCAGGGATCGGTGTCGGTGCCAGTGTGCCATGCGGCAGGCTCGGTAATTGAGTCAAGAGAGGGGTGGGCGGGGATACATCTTGATAATGGCAGGATGCCTAGTTGTTCTACTGCTCGGCTGGCCTCTTCATAGGTTGTTACGATGAGATGCGACACGTGCAGGCTCCTTTTCTGGAGAATGTGTTTCAGAGGCATTATACACTACAGGCCGCTTTCCGTACTCACGGACCGGAATCGAATGTACACCTGTCGGGAGCAGCACCCCAGGTATAGAGAGGGTTGTTCAGGTGATGGAACGTCCATTCCCAGGAGAGGCGATTTCCCATCCTTCATCCCAGAACCCGCCAGCCCTTCGGTCATATTACCACCTGGTGAGCAAGCTGTCTCAGAAACTCAATGCGTTCTGCCCCTGTACTTTGCCAAGTACCCGATGGTGCATCCGCCAAGTCTGGTTCGACTAAAAAGGCTCCTCAATAGAGACCATTCCAAAGTGGGGGCAAACTGCTTGCCTGCTGGAAAAAGTATCGTCCTTCTGTTCGGCATGAAATCATTTCCAATGAGGCTTGTCCATTGGACGACCACCTTTCCCTTGCGAGATCAGTGTGAACTAAGCAAGCAGTTTGCCCCCACTTTGGAATGGTCTCCCTATATCGCTGCCACGCCGCACGTCTTTTTTACACGTGACAGTTGATAGAGGTAGCAACATTTATGAGGAGTGGAGGGATGCTCCGCTCCGCTGCCCAATTCGTCGCAGTTGAGAACCCAGTTCTATCAGCAAGGTACCGAACCTGCCTACAGTATGCCGCACGCGCATGCGCCGCTTCCCAGCATGAGCCAGCATTCGGCTCTGCTGCATTTCGTGCAGGATTTGAGCGTGACGTTCAGCGAGCAACTTTTCATAGAGGTACGGATGAGGTGTCATGACGCTTGCTCCTCTCTGGTACTGGTTTGTCTTTCTCTTCTAACTTCAGTATACTCTGATAAGAGGATAGAATCGGTCCTGATTAGAGACGAATTTTCAGCAAAAAGGAAAAATGCGATGTACCATCCCACGACGCGCGTCCTGACCGTGCTCGAATTACTGCAAGCGCACCGGCAGATGAGCGGGCCGAAGCTCGCTGAACGCCTGGAGGTGGATGTGCGCAGCGTGCGCCGCTATATCATGATGCTGCAAGATTTGGGCATCCCCATCGAGGCCGAACGCGGGCGCTACGGCACCTATCGCCTGCTGCGCGGCTTCAAATTGCCTCCGTTGATGTTTACCGAGGACGAGGCGCTGGCGCTCACGCTGGGACTCCTGGCGGCGAGGCGATTGGGGATGGCAATGGCCGCTCCCGCTGTCGAAGGTGCGCTCGCGAAGATCGATCGTGTGCTGCCCGAAGCTCTGCGTGAGCGTGTGCAGGCCGTGCAAGAGACGCTTGTCCTCACCAGCACTTCATCTGAGGGGTCTCGCTCATCGCCGGATACCTCGGTGGTGCTCACCTTGAGCACAGCGACGCAGCAGGAAAAGCGTGTCTGGATGCGCTACCACTCCAGTCAAGCAGAGGAGACTGAGCGAGCCATTGATCCCTACGGCGTGATCTTCCACGCCGGACTCTGGTATACAATGGGCTATTGCCATCTGCGGCAAGATCTGCGTCTGTTCCGCCTGGATCGTGTGCGCCAGGCAGAGCTCCTTGAAGAAACCTTTACACGCCCACCCGGCTTCGACAGCCTGGAGTATCTCAGGCGCTCCATGGCGAGCATGCCGGGGACCTGGAAGGTGGAGGTTGTGCTGGAGATGCCATGGGAGGAGGCCGAGCGTCAAGTACCGCCCACCATGGCGATGCTGAAACAGATTCAGGGCGGCGTTGTGCTGAGTTGCTATACGCAAGAACTGAGCTGGATGGCGCATTTCCTGGTCAGCCTGCACTGTCCTCTGGTTGTGCGCGAGCCCCCCGAACTCCATGAAGCATTGCGCACGCTCGCGGCGGAGATTGCACAGCTGGCGGAACGCTGTGAGGAGAGGTAGCGCGACTTTTAGACCCTAGCCGTGCCTGCTTTGCACTTGGTAACACTGTGCTGTATGGATTACCCTCCCCATGACAGGCTGGTCCACCCCTGTGCTGGCTACACAGGACATCCGTTCAAAAAATCGGAGGGAGCTGTGCCAAAACTATCAGCCTCCCCTCTTGTCTTGCTCTCACAAAGAAATGTGTATGCTCTCAAATTGAGAGCTGGCAAGCCCCTACTCAATGAACATGCAAGCAGTTACCTGGACAACCAGCTAGGAGGATGTGTTTTCTTCGTCTCTGGAAAGAAAACGAGGCAGCGAATTCACAACAAACAGGCCATATCCTTGAGACGGCTATCATCACATGTTATGTCAAGTCGCCTTCACTTCCGCTTGGTGTATACGGCATCTCCCGTTTATGCCGCTCTTCGGTCATCATGGTGCAACCCACCCAACACAGGAATGGCCATTACCTGGTTCACCTGATTTGGGGAACGAGCAGAAAGGGTCGACGGCTCCGGAATGTGCTGCCCAAGTCCTTGATGGGGTCGGGCTTGATTGAAATACACAACATACGCGTTGAGAAGCCGGGTGAGTTGCTTCTCATGGAACATCAGGAAATGATCCAGGTATTCACGCCTTACACTACCCAGTAAGCGTTCGCAGAGAGCATTTGCCCGGCGCGCGTCCGGTACGGCGTTCGCAGCACGGTGACGCCACTGGTTGTTGCCACTCGTGTGAAATTCTTTCCAAATTTCTTCTCGTTCTCCCGAATCAACTATTTTGGAGCTTGTCCCTACGGAGTGGCCTCCCGCAGTTGTTGCGCGACCCAAGGATCAGTAGGGGCTCGTGTCACATTCACCCATAGGCGTCACGTTAAGAAAGGATGAGGTTATCGGGGAATGCTGACACAAGCCCCCTGGATGTGAGAAAATCATGGTGAAATCTTCCAAAGTCCTCACAGGAGGGAGCCCATGAGCAGTATACCACGAGTCTGCCGAGCGATGAAACAACTCTTTGAACAGGAAGCCCCCGTCTTGGCGCGGCAATGCGGGCTGCGTCAACGCAGCATCCCCCTTGCCACGCTGGCCTATGTGCTGGTGCTGGGCTGGTGGAAGGCCCCGCAGTCCGGTCCTTCGGCCCTGGCGCGTTTTGCAGGGACCCTGGATGTCGCGCTCTGTAAACAAGACCTCGATCACCATTTTACGGAGCGCACGGCCAACTGGCTGCTGGCTTTGTTGCAGCGCGCTGTCCAGATGCTGGTGTGCGCCGGCACGGTCGATCTGCCCCTTTTGCGGCAGTTCACGGCGGTTCTGGTCGAAGATGGCAGTTCCATCAGCCTGCCCTCGGCCCTGGCATCCGTCTGGCGCGGCTGTGGAGGCAGCCCGGCGACAGGGGGGAAAGAGCCTAAGAACGAAGCCAGCCTCAAGATCACGGTGCGCTGGGATCTGCTTGGCGGGCGGTTGGAAGGACCGTACCTGCAAGAGGGACGCAGCCGGGAATTGTCCAGTGTCTTGCGCGAGCAAGAGATGCCCAAAGGCAGCTTGTGGCTGGCGGATTTGGGCTATTGGTCCTTGCGCTTCTTGCACTGGCTCAGCCAGCGCGGCGTCTTCTTTCTGCTGCGCTTGAAAGACGGGGTGGCGCTCTGGTACCAGGGCCAGCGGGTTGATGTGCTCGATCTGCTGCCAGAGGCGGTGGGAGCGCAGGTGGACCTGCCGGTCGAACTGGGCGCCTGCCAAGAGGTCAAGGGGGTGCGTAGGCTTTCCGAACGGGTGCCTGATCACGTCGTCAAAAAGCGGCACCAGCGGCTCTACGAGTACGCACAGGATCATGGCAAAGCGGTGAGCCAACGCGCGCTGGATTTGGCGCAGTGGAGGGTCCTGGTGACCAACGTGCCTGTTTGCATGCTGACCTTCCAGCAAGCCCTGGCGCTCATGCGCGCGCGTTGGCAAATCGAGTTGCTCTTCAAACTCTGGAAGCAGTGTGCTCTCATCGATGAGTGGAGCGGCACCAAGCCTTGGCGCGTGCTGTGCGAGATCTCTGCGAAAGTGCTGGCGATGGTGGTGCAACATTGGTTCGTCCTCCTTTCCTGTTGGGATGATCCTCATCGCAGCCTGATGCTTGTTGCTGAAGGGCTGCGTGAGCAGGTGCCCGTGCACGGCCTGATGAAGCGTCTCCCGTTACAGCGAGCGCTGCGCCTGATGGTGGCTCGGGTCCAGGCCAACTGTTCCATTGCCGCGCTCAGCACTCGCCCCAGTACCTCGCGTCGCTTGCAGAGCGCCTGGGACCCTGGCTTAACGTGACGCCTATGGGGCTCGTGTCACATTCACCTGGATGACCTTCCGCGACTTCTGTTCAATGATGAAGAAAGCAAAGAGTGGACGCAAGAAGAGATCGGTCACCTGTAAGAAATCGCAGGCCCATACCTCTGCCGCGTGGTTGCGCAGGAACGCTTTCCAGTTCTGACCATATGGTCGTTTTGGACGAGCATGCTGCATATATTTCTGGATAGTTCGTTTACTCACATGAATATCCAGCTTGAGGAGTTCTCCACGGAGACGCTCCGCCCCGAAGACGGCGATTGTGTGTCGCCATTTCTTTGATCAAGCGAATCGTCTCAGCCGAGAGCCTCGGCTTGTTCGAGTGTGGTTTCGATTTGCGCTTCCAGACCAGACGGAAGAGCTCACGCGGCCCTCGCGAGATCCGTCTCCGGCTGGACGAGAAAGAGAGCCTGTTTCCAGCTCCGAACCATCCTGGCCAGCAGCACCAAGAGAAGTCGGTCGGTTTTCCGAGAGATAGGTCGTTTCACCTGTCGCTGCAGGATGATCAGTTGGTGCCGCAACAACGCGTTTTCTGCCACCAGTTCAGCTTTGTCTCTTGTGACATCGGCAAGAGTGCCCAACACCAGGGAGGTGGAGCGCGGTTTCATCCAACGACGAAGGCTATCGGAGAGCGCGTGAAAGCAGAGAGCGAGTCGTTGTCTGAGAGGTGTAAGAACAGGGAACACAACATTCTCCTTTGCGCAGAGAAAGGTATCAACGTATGAAACACATGCATACGCTCTCATTCTACCTGTGCCGCTTCTTCCCTGCAAACAGAATGGGACCAAGAGATCGCTCTGAAGTTGCTTTTTTCTGAACAGATGTCCCAAGTAGCCAGCACAGCGCCGCATCAGCGGCAGAAAGTGAGTGTATCGAAAGATATCAGGGTTGTTGGAAGACCCTGTGCATACCCGACTGATCCCTGCCATCTGGCTTGAATTCCGAAAGGAAGGGGGGAGTGCAGCATGTCGGGGTCAAAGGCCACGTAAGAGGAAGTCATCAATCCTGTGAGTGGTCAATGCAAAGCGTGTATGGTTAAACCTAAACTGGCTGAATTCCAGTCCCTCTGGCCTTGTTGCGGACGCCAGCGAAAGATGACTGAAACGCTGGACCAGAAGATAGGGTGGCATTGCATCTCTGCCTCTCTATCCAACTCTTCTGGCAGACCCTTTCTCCGAGGGAATAGGGACGAACGGAAGACCTGGAGCACGCTGCATCGTGCGCCCAAAGAGGCGCTTACCTTTCTGTCATACGAGAGTATGACCTCACTCAGGCAAGGTGAGTAATGCAGCACCTTACCTCGAACCGAAAGGGGAGAGTGGACAGGAGCATGGTGTTAAAAGCCCGTTGAAACTTCAATCCCAGAAGTCAGAGGGCGGGCAGCAAGGTCGTCTATGGTTAAGGCAGGATTGCTTAAACCCCAATCGTGGCGGAACACGTGCGTCCCCTGGGAACGGGATTATCGCCCAGGTCTGATGGTAGCGGTGAAAGAGATTCGGCACCCCTACAGCCTGCATCAGAGCCAGCCTCTAGGGAAGAGGATGCGATGTAAAGGGGACCTAACGACGAAGCGAAAGGTAGGCGTAACTTGGGGATCGCCTACGTCCCGAAAGGGATAGGGCGACGGAGGAGTCATACTACTCAAACGCTCACTGTAACGGGTGAGACACGGGGAAGGACTCTAGAGAGAGCAAGTTCCACTCAAAGGAGGTTGACTCGGATGAGTCAGAAGACCCTAGAGAGACTGGAGCACCTACGGAAGTTGAACAGCAACAGACAGTGGGTGAATCACGAACTTTACAGGCTCATGTACAAGGAGGATTTGTACATTGTTGCCTACGAACGGATCAAGTCGAAACCTGGAAATATGACACCGGGAACGGACGAGGAAACACTCGACGGATTCTCTCTCGAAGTCATTCAAGGGATGATCCAAGAGATGAAAACCGAACAATTTCACTTCAGACCAGTCCGGCAACAGTTCATACCGAAGCCGAACGGGAAGATGAGAAAATTAGGCATTCCTTGTGTGAGGGATAAAATCGTGCAGGAGGTCATGCGAATGATCCTCGAAGCGGTCTATGACAACCCGAACACGCCGTATTTCTCCGATGCCAGCCACGGGTTCCGACCCAACCACAGTTGTCACACAGCTTTACGAGAAATTCGAGGTAAGTGGGTTGCAACGAATTGGTGGATCGAGGGCGATATCCGGGCGTGCTTCGACGAACTCGACCATCATATCTTGGTTACGATCTTGCAAAAGAAAATCCAGGATCAACGCTTCCTTAACCTGATCTGGAAATTGCTCGACGCAGGATATATGGATCTCCACGGGGTAAAAAAGGGAAGCCTCATTGGTTCCCCGCAAGGCAGCCTCGTCAGCCCAATCCTAGCCAACGTCTATCTTCATGAGCTTGATGAGTTCGTAGAAGGATTACGGACAAAGCGAGAAAAAGGCAAAGAGAAACGCCGAAACCCTGCCTACCTGAGACTGCTCAAAAAGAAACGTCGTCTGGCGGCACGTGGAGCAACAAAGACCAAAGAATTCAAGCAGGTTGTCACACGAATGAGAACCTTACCATCGAAACAAGTAGATGATCCTGAATTTATCAGGATCAGATATCTTCGTTATGCCGATGATTGGCTCGTCGGAATATGTGGCAGCCACGCACTCGCTGAAGAGATCAAAGGGGAGATCAAATCATTTTTGAGAGATTCCCTCAAACTCACCCTGAGCGAGGAAAAAACCCACATTACCAATGCACGAACCGAGGAAGCCTTCTTCCTGGGTACAACACTCAAAATGGGAAATGGGGGAAATGCCAAGGTCACACTCCAGACCACCCATACAGGAAAGACGTTCAAGCGTCGATCTACCGGGTGGGAAACGGTGATGAATGCTCCGTTGCTAAAGCTCCTCAAAAAGCTCAACGACAGAGGCTTCTGCACCAAAACAGGCGAACCCACATCCAAAGCAGGCTGGACGTGTCTAGATGCAGATCAGATAGTGAATTTGTATAGTGCCGTTAATCGGGGCATGCAAAATTACTACCGTTTTGCTGACAACTGGGCACAACTAACCAGAGTACAGTACATTCTCGAACTCTCACTCGCCAAGACACTAGCGCACAAGTTCAAAATCTCTGTTCCCAAAGCGTACAAACGCTTTGGCAAGGGATTTCCCATCGCTATTAAGGGTAAAGAGGACCGGAAGGTCAGCTTCTACTTGAACCACGACTGGACCAAGAAACGGGATGCATTCCAAAGCGGAAAACTCCCTGATGTTGATCTAGTGCAGACAGCGGCTCGAATGAAAACGCGCTCAAAACTTGGCAAGCCATGTTGCATTTGTGGGGAAAATGTAGGGCAAATTGTCATGCACCACGTTCGACACATTCGGAAACTCACCAACAAACGGGAGCCAACGGGCTTCAACCGCGTTCTACGGGCGATCAACCGAAAGCAGATCCCCGTTTGCACTGCTTGTCACGGGAAAATCCATCGAGGAGAATACGACGGATTACGACTCTCTGACTTGGAATACATCCCACGCTAAGAAATGAACGTAGAGGCTCTTGGAGAGCCGGATGCGCGGAAACGTGCAAGTCGCGGTTCGGGGGGGAGGGGTTGGTTAGCTTGAGTAATCAAGACCCGGCCTCTTACCCTACTCATTTCTGCTGAAAACGCGGGATTGCCTAAACAGGAAATTCCTGCATGGCAACGGAGTTAGGGCGAAGGGGTCCAGGGTGAGGCAAAGAGGACGTACCTGTGTTGCTGTGGATGCAGCGCAAGACCAGGGAAGATGCATTGCCGACCCGCAGAGCCGGATGCGGTGAAAGCCGCCTGTCCGGTTCGGGAAGAGGGGTGCGACACGAAGCTGTATGAATAGCTGTGAGAGTCGATCAAACGACATCCCACCTGGGGTTCTGCCCCCAGTACCCTACCAAGACATGCGACGAGAGTAATTTCGTGGTGTGAAGCTCTTGGGACAATGGATGCCTCGCTCACCAGAGCGGTCGTGAACCCGCGAGGAGACACGATGACTGCTAGCATCAAAGCGGTCGGGAGCTAGGGTTGGATAGTATGGTTAACAGAAGTGAACTGCTCAAAACGTCGTCACCGAAAACAAGCCGAAGATGCTTGCAGGCTTGAGCCAAAAGGCACTGTGGATTGGTTCAGGGTGTGCCCTCTTACCTTGACGCAGATACGACATCCACCGGCGCAGAGGCAGAACCTACCCTATCCGGGTACTCATACGGAACGTGGGAAGCCCGTAATCCTCCCGCAAGGGACGGCCAGCCGCGAGGAAGGCTTACGGGGTTGCGGGTAAAGGAAAACGGAAAAAGCGAAGGTCGCCCTGTAGTGGGGTGGATAGGGGTTGCGTCAGCAGACAACATCATCCCGCGCGAAAGCGAGCAGACTTCCGTTTGGTCTTTCCTGACGAGAAAACTTGACAAACAGACCCAGGAGGCAAAGCAGATGACAGCGAACACGTTTGCTGGTGCAGCTTCCCACAGCGGGGTGAACTGGCGCACCATTGACTGGTCAGCCGTCCACCGCACTGTGCGTCGGCTCCAAGCCCGTATCGTCGCGCGCCCGTAACAGGGCATCAATTCCAGCAGAGTCCTAGACTCTACCCCCTGTGGGAACGGGGGTTGCTCAGTGCCTTACCTCAAAGTCGAAAGACTGCGAGTGGACCAGAGCATGGCATGAGAAGGGAAAACGAAGGCTCCAGCAAGTCAGCGGGTTTCCCAGAGCAATCTTGATACGGTGAAAGCTAGACTGCCTTGACCCTAGAACCAAGCGGGACAACGGGCGCCGGATGGGAAGCTGGTGACACCCATTCTCTCCTGGACGATGATGATTTGACGATGCGCCACCGTTCCCACCCAGGAGACGCAACCTGAATATCCAGGACAAAGGTTTAAACGGGGCACCTAACTCAAGAGCATCTGGATTGATGGCTAAACGGGGATGATCCGAGTCTGAACGCGACTGGTCAAAGGAGACAAGACGCTATGGCTGAAGGGCCTGAAAATCAGACCAGATCACGGAACGTCCATAGTAGTCGGTGGGGAAAACACGACCCACCCATGGAGCGCCGGAAAGCGGCGTGCAGGGCGAAGGGACGTAGGTTTTCCAATGGCAAGAAACGAAAGAGGAGCACACAGTGCAAGACCCAAACACGTTACTTGCGATACTTCGCACAATGGCTCAAAAGCCAGAGGTCAAGTTCGATAAGCTGTTTCAAAAACTGTACAACATCGACTTGTGGCTCCTGGCCTATCAAAGTATCGCGCCGAAGCCTGGCAACATGACCGCAGGAGTAGACGGGAAGACCATAGATGGTGTCGGTCTCAAGCTGATTACCGATCTGATTGCTGATCTCAAAGCATCGCGGTACACGCCGCACCCTGTCCGCAGGACGTACGTCCCCAAAGCTAACGGCAAACTCAGGCCACTCGGCATACCCACCTTCCAGGATAAACTGCTTCAAACCGTCGTGAAGCTCATCCTGGAAGCCATCTACGAACCAACGTTCTCAGAGGCTTCTCACGGGTTCCGTCCCCATCGGAGCTGCCACACGGCTTTGGAGCAAATCAAGAACGAAATGTATGGCGTAAGATGGTGGGTAGAGGGAGACATCAAGGGGTTCTTCGATCACGTCTCCCACGATACCTTAATCACCATTCTGAGTAAGCGGATCACGGATAAACGGTTTCTTCACCTCATCGGGCAATTCCTCAAAGCAGGTTACGTCGAAGATTGGAGGTATCATCAGACGTACTCAGGGGTACCCCAGGGAGGTAATCTCTCGCCCCTACTCGCCAACATCTACCTGAACGAGCTAGACCAGACGATGGCGAAGAAAATTGCCGAGTTTAACAAAGGCGCAGACAGGAAGAAAACGAACGAGTACCAACAAATTAGTGCGAAAGTGGCCAGAGCCAAGAAAAAGGCGAGGAAGACAGGAGATTGGACACGTTACAAAGCACTCCGCAAGGAAATGCTCAAAACGCAGGCCAAAGACCAAGAAGACCCAGCCTATCGGCGGCTCCACTTCGTCCGCTATGCGGATGATTGGCTTGTGGGAGTCATCGGCAGCAAGGCCGAGGCCGTGGAACTCAAACAGTGGATAGAGACGTATCTCAGGGACGAACTCCAGCTCGAGCTCTCAGCAGAAAAGACGCTGATTACCAACTCGAAACAACGAGTACGTTTCCTCGGATACGATCTTAAACGCTGGTCAGGAGAACGCATTTACCGGTTCCGAACCAAGAAGGGCCAGGTAATCACTAAACGCACGGGAACCTACCAACTCCGGTTCCTCATGCCCAGAGACAAGACGATTGCCTTTGCAAAGGAATACGGAGATACGAGCAACTGGCAAGGCAAGCACCGAAACAGCTTACTCAGACTCAGTGAACTGGAAATCCTCATGACCTACAACGCGGAAGTCAGGGGGTTCCTGGGCTATTATGCACTCGCAGACAACCTTCTGGATGCAGCAGACAAAGTACTCTGGCTCACGACTGGCAGCTTCTTCCGAACGCTTGCAGGAAAACGGCAGAGCACGGTGAAAAAGGTAGCGAACAGTTTCAAAAGAGGGCCTGGGCAATATGTGCTCACGTTAAAAGAGGAGGGAAAACCCACCAAAGAGTATGAGTTGATCTCCTCAACTCGACAACTCAAGCGAGAAATGAGTACTTCACAGCACCTAGACCTGAAACCCAATACGCTGATGTACAAAAATCGCACCGAATTGGGAAAACGCCTACTCGCCCACCAATGCGAATGGTGCGGGACTCGACAAGGGCAGATACAAGTTCACCACGTTAGGAAACTGGGAAACCTCAAAGGGAAGGTCACGTGGGAGCGCCAAATGATCCAACGTCATCGGAAAACCATGGTACTCTGTGCTGAGTGCCATGATGAGCTGCATGCAGGGAGATTAAGCGAGAAAAAGAGGGCGAAGGGAAAACGGGAGAGCTGTCTACCTCGAAAGGGGTCCGGGCGGTTCGGAGGGGAGTTCAGTGAAACCTAGCATAGCAATACGCCAAGGCGCACGGTACTTACCCTACAAGGCAACACAGGAAGGGAAATGGGGCAAAGTGAAAGCTCTGCAACATCTCTTAACCCACTCGTTTAGCGGCAAAGCTCTTGCTGTCCGACGAGTGACGGAAAACCAAGGCAAGAACACTGCTGGGGTAGACAAGGAAACCTGGGATACTCCAGACAAGAAGGCACAGGCCATACAAACGCTTAAGCAAAGAGGCTATCATCCTCAACCGCTGCGGCGCGTGTATATTCCAAAAAGCAATGGTCGGCTGAGGCCTTTAGGGATACCGGCCATGTCCTGTCGGGCGATGCAAGCCTTGTACTTGCTCGCTCTCAATCCGGTAGCGGAAACAACAGGAGACCGGAACTCCTATGGCTTCCGGCCAGAAAGGTCAACGGCGGACGCCATCGAGCAATGCTTCAACGTGCTCAGTCATGGCTACTCAGCACAATGGGTGCTCGAAGGCGACATCAAGGCGTGCTTTGACGGAATCAGCCATCAGTGGTTGGAGGCCCACATTCCCATGGACAAGACCATCCTCCACAAATGGCTGAAGGCAGGATATATCGACAAACACCTTTTTCACCAGACGGAGGAAGGGACCCCGCAAGGAGGCCCAATTTCCCCCGTGCTTGCCAATCTGACGTTAGATGGATTGGAAGACAAGCTGCGGACGCTTCATCCTGGTTACCACCAACACAGGAAAGCGAAAATCAATCTGGTGAGGTTTGCCGACGATTTCATCATTACCGGGAGCTCGAAAGAGGTGCTGGAAAATGAAATGAAACCTCTCGTGGAAGCCTTCATGAGAGAACGAGGGCTGGAACTGTCCGCAGAGAAAACCCTCATCACGTCTATTGCCGATGGCTTTGATTTTCTTGGGCAAAATGTACGCAAGTACAACGGCAAGCTCATTATCAAACCAGCGAAGAAAAACGTGAAAGCGTTTCTGGAAAAAGTCCGCAAGATCGTGAAGGACCACCAGGGAGCCACGGCGGGAACCCTGACCTTGTTGCTCAATCCGCTCATTCGCGGGTGGGCGCGCTATCACCAGCATGTGGTGAGCAAGGAAATCTTTCAGGATGTCGATAGTGCCATCTTCGAGATGCTGTGGCAATGGGCCAGGAAAAGACACAACAACAAGCCACGACGATGGATCAAGGACAAGTACTTCCATGTCCATGAAGGGCGCAATTGGGCCTTTTCCGGGGTCGTGATCGGACGAGACGGCGTGCTCGAAACCGTCCGCCTCTTCCGCGCCACACAAACGCCCATCAAACGGCACATCAAGGTCCAGGGAGCAGCTAATCCCTTTGACCCCGCATGGGAAGTGTATTTCGAGAAGCGCCTCGGCGTGAAAATGGAAAGCACACTCAGGGGAAAAAGGCAATTGCTCGCCCTCTGGAAAAGTCAAAACGGACTCTGTCCCCGCTGCCACCAAAGGATTACCAAACTG
>WNGJ01004909.1_pt1 | contig 14008 bp, 15 predicted proteins | sample 5400611 | NCBI WGS metagenome assembly WNGJ01 (sample SAMN13153375, study PRJNA577476) | soil metagenome | isolation source: 40 cm soil or saprolite under Garry oak tree replicate 1 | place: USA:California | collected 2016-06-15 | reverse complement strand
CGTCCGCGGCTCGTCTTCACCTCGTCGATCGCGGTGTCCGGCGCGCCGTTTCCCGAAGCAATCGCCGATGATTTTCATCTCACGCCGCTGACCTCATACGGCACGCAAAAAGCCATCGTCGAGCTTCTGCTTGCCGACTATACGCGGCGCGGTTTTGTCGATGGCGTCGGCATTCGGCTACCGAGCATCGTGGTGCGGCCCGGCCGGCCCAACAAAGCGGCGTCCGGTTTCTTTTCGTCGATCATTCGCGAACCGCTCGCCGGACAGGAAGCGGTGCTGCCGGTCGAGGACAGCGTGCTGCACTGGCACGCCAGTCCGCGCGGTGCTGTCGGATTCCTTGTCCATGCCGCCGGCCTCGATGCCGCCAAGCTCGGCCCGCGCGTTAATGTCACGATGCCCGGCGTATGCTGCACGGTCGCCGAGCAGATTGCCGCCTTGCGTCGGATCGCCGGCGACAAGGTGGCGGCCCGCATTCGCCGCGAGTCCGACCCGCTTGTCGCTCGCATTGTTGCCGGCTGGCCGCGACGGTTCGATCCACGCCGCGCGCTGGCTCTGGGGTTTCGCGGCGAGACCTCGTTCGACGACATCATCCGCGTCCATATTGATGACGAATTGAGCGGCAAGATCGTGAATTGATGCCGTCAAAGCATGATCCCGAAAAGTGGTAACCGGTTTTCGGAAAAGATCATGCTCAACAAAAGCCCGCATTCGCTTGCGTTGCCGCCGCCGATGCTTACATTGGAGCCCTAAGCCTCCACGATATCCCGACACACCATCAGACACGCGATCTGACACGCCATGATTTCTGACACGCCATGACTTATGTCGATGCAGCCTGTGCGCCGCTGCGCAAAACCGGGCAGATCAAGATTCACGGTCCCGATGCCTTCGCGGGCATGCGCAAGGCCGGCCGGCTTGCGGCCGAATGTCTCGACATGCTGGTTGGCGAAATCAAACCAGGAGTGACGACGGAACATATTGATCGTCGCGTGTATGAATTCGGCATGGATAATGGGGCGCTGCCGGCGACGTTGATGTATCGCGGCTATCGCAAGGCAACCTGCACGTCGGTCAATCACGTGGTCTGCCACGGCATTCCGTCCGACAAGCCGCTACGCGAGGGCGACATCGTCAATGTCGACGTCACGCTTATTCTCGATCAGTGGCACGGCGATTCCAGCCGCATGTATGCGGTCGGCGAGATTCCCCGCCGCGCCGAACGGCTGATCGAAGTCACCTATGAGGGCATGATGCGCGGCATCGCCGCGATCAGGCCGGGCGGCACGACCGGCGATATCGGCCACGCCATCCAGTCTTACGTCGAAGCCCAGCACATGAGCGTGGTGCGCGATTTTTGCGGCCATGGCGTGGGCCGGCTATTCCACGACGAGCCGAATGTCGTGCATATCGGCCGTCCGGGCGAGGGCATCGTGCTCAAGCCCGGCATGTTCTTCACTGTCGAGCCGATGATCAATCTCGGCCGGCCGCATGTGAAGGTGTTGTCCGATGGCTGGACCGCGGTGACGCGCGACCGCTCGCTGTCCGCTCAATTCGAGCACTCGGTTGGCGTCACCGAGACCGGCGTCGAAATCTTCACGCTTTCGCCGCAGCACTTTGACAAGCCGCCCTATCGGCAGTGATCAATCGGGCGCCGGATGCGGTAAAGCCGATTGCAAAATTCCACCGTCCGCATATGCTTGGCTAATCCTTGGCGGGCGGCAGTAGGGGGCCGTCCGATCAGGGTTTCGTCCGGAGTTTCAAGCTGCAAAAGAAGCGCGACGGTGATGGCGGCCTTGCCGAGGCCGCGCCGCATTATCATGGCCATCGCGAACGGCTGCGCGGGCGCTTTCGCGACGCCGGCCCCGACGCCTTGTCCGATTACGAACTGTTGGAATTGCTGCTGTTCCGGGCGCTGCCGCGCCGTGACGTCAAGCCGCCGCCAAAAATTTGCTGACGAAGTTCGGCTCGTTTACGGAAGTGATCGCCGCGCCCGAGGCGCGGCTGGCGGAAGTGAAGGGACTTGGCGCCGCCGGTATCACCGAATTGAAGGTCGTGCAGGCCGCTGCCAGCCGGCTGTTGCGCGGCGCCGTGAAAAAGCGCCCGGTGCTGTCATCGCGGTCGACCATCCTTGACTATTGCCGCAGCGCGCAGGGCTTCGCCGATCGCGAGCAGTTTCGCGTGCTGTTTCTCGACAAGCGCAATCAGCTCATCGTCGATGAGCTGCAGCAGGTCGGCACCGTCGATCATACCCCGGTCTATCCGCGCGAAGTAGTCAAGCGCGCGCTCGAACTGTCGGCGAGTGCGAGGCAAGGACGGCCACGCCAGCTTCAAGGGGCTGTGGCTGATCTAGCCCACGGGCGTCCGCTTTCCCGCTAGTGACCCGAAGCAAACATCGAAAGGGGGCGAAGCAGTTTGCCGTCGGGCGAAGTCAAGCACTCCAATTTCCTGCGCCAAATGCTTGCAGGGCGGCGCTTTTCAGGGCTCGCCAGTTCCGCAAATTCGCGCACTGGCGACCTAGCTGCGTTTATCCGTCGCGTCTGTCTTTCACGGTGTATTCAAAAAAATTGCGTGCTATAATTCGCACGGGTGAGCGTCCCGTTATGCCCCGAGTGTAGCCGAGTTCAGGGCAATAGGTGAGGCGGCGGCTGGGTTTCCACATTACGGGGCCAGACCATGCCTAAGGAGCGAACCAGTTCAGGTCAATCGTCCGATTTGCCCGGCTCAGAACTCTTCGAAACGTTTCGGGAGATGAGTCGTAACTGGATCGAACGCGCGTCAGCCGAGGCAGAACTCGGGTTCAAACTAACGAAAGATCTGAACGCCGCTCGTTCTGTGCCTGATGCCGTTGCGGCCTGTCAGGAGTGGTTGACCAAGGAGATGGACTCGCGCGCCGAAGACGCGCGTCAGTTTATGTCCGACGGACAAAAGCTCATGGACACCAGTGCTCGCCTTCTGACAACTAGTTGGCCGAGCGCCGGCACCGCGACATAGCTTTTAACGAGCTTACACTCGTCAATATCAGAAACTGCGAGCAGCGGGATCGCTCGTGCGCTTACATTCACTCCAATCGAGGGAGGGAAATGGTGATCACCTATTTGCTGGGTCGAACTTCAGATGAAAATACAGGAAGCTACCCCGATCGGCGGTGTCATTCACTGTCGCGACGAAACGAACTGACGACATCTTTGCTGCAAGCGTGGTTTGCATAATGGGGAGACAACTCCATGAGTTCCGAAAACCAGTACAGACGTTTTGCGGTGGCCTCTATTGATTTGAGCGAAAGAGGCAAGACCTTGGTGGACAAGAGCCGCCCCCTCATCGTCGCGGAGGCCTGGCTTGATTTGGCAGAACAAACCACTGAGTTGGTGCAGCGTGAAACTGACGCAGCCCACAAGATCATCGAACCGCCATTAAGCAGCGTGACATCCCCGTACCATCGCTAAGCCACCGCCGCTGGCGGTTCGAAGAGGACCGTATTTGCTGCGCTGCACGTGTCGGCTAATGGCCGAAAGCAAGCTCCTGCTCAGCGCTGCTCGTTTCTATCCCGATCCTTGACGAAGACATGATAGACGACGCTGTCCCAGGCATTGTGAATGCCGATGAACAGCAACAGCAGTGCCGCGCCACCGACCCCAAACAACGCCACTCGCGTGACGGAAGGCGCCCCGAATGCCGACAGCAACAGTGTTGCGTAGGCTGCGATAGGCAGCAGAGCATGAAATAGCCAGTCCTCGAATTGTGTTTGGTACACGGTTTGCACCCGCATGCGGCGAATGACGATTATTGCGTAAACCATTCCGCTGATTCCGATAACGCCCCAAAGCGCTGCGACGAAGGTGATCGTTGGCCATGGAGCCCGCAGCAGCGCCGACAACAGCAAGACGGTGCCAAGATGAACGATTGTCGGTGTGCCAAAGGCGGCGCCGCCTTCTAGCGCGGGCGACGTCGGCTTTTGGGCAATGAGCGTGATAACGACGAACTGCAATCCGATCAACGCGCCGGCAGCCGAGCCGACAATCACGTAGAAGCTGTCCCATTCAACGAGCTCTGGCATATGAGCGCCTGAGTTTCAGATCGCGAGCAGAATGACCCCGCAGACGATGAGCGCAATCGTCCAAACCAGATCGAGATTGATCCAGCCGCGGCGCAGGAACGCGACGCCGATCCATTTGTAGACGACGATGGAAACAATTCCGATGGTCGCCAGCATCGCTGCAGTGTGCACGCCGAGTGCAGCGAACGCGATCGGCAAAGAGGCGCCTACCGTCAAGGCGTGTGTCGGTGAAGCCGCGAGGCAAAGCGGGATCACCGCCGGAACCAACATCAGCCCCGCGCCGTGCGCATTCGCCATCAGGAATGACCAGAGGAATAAACCGCCAAGCCCGACCTGCATGCCAAACCGCACTTTATGACGCCGCCCGTAAAGCGCATGCCAGGCAGCCCAGCCGAATAGCATCGCAGCAGCGAGCGGCCGCAACAGGCCGGGGTCAAGCACGAGCCCGAGCGCCAGCACGAGAAAGAGAACGAGCGCAATAGCCAGCGCATGGCCAAGCCCGATTGGCAACAGCGACAGCCAAACGATCCGCTCGCTGCGGCGGTTGAGCCCAAGCGCGACGGCGAACAGCCAGCCCATCGCCGGGTTGATGCCGTGAAACAGACCGAGCCCCGCGATCGCAAGCCAGAGCCAGATATCGCTTGATATGGCCGGCGTGCTCACAGGCCGTAGGCCGTCATGTGTAACAATAGGAATCCGAGGAGCAATCGCCGCCCTGCAGGCGGACCTGGTGTGGACGCTGTCCCTTTGGCCAGTCGATAAAGAACTTCGGATCGAAGGCGATGGCGCCGTCTGACTTGGCGTCGAGCTTCACCATCCAGCCGTCGATTCCCTCGGGATAGAATTGCGCATCGATGGCGCCATAAAGTGAGTTCGTGAAGTAGACCCGCCGCCCGTCGCGGCTCACTTCCACCATCTGCGGGCCGCCATTGAGCTTGCCATTCTTCGCGCCCGGATGAGTCGCGCGCGCTACGATGCCGCCGATGCGCACCTTACCGGTGAGTTTGGGATTAAACGGATCCGAGACGTCGTATTGCTGCAGGTCGCCGGTGCCCCAGCAGGCCACGTAGAGAAAGCGGTCGTCCATCGATAGATCGATATCGGTGACGAGCGGCGGCACCGCCTTGAAACCCTTGAGAACGGGCGGCAGGAGATCGGGGTCGGCCGGCTCGGCGGGAATGGAAATGATTTTCTTCACCGCCCATTTGTCGCCGTCGCGATACCAGGTCCAGATCGACGACGATAAATCCTTCAAGCTGATGACGCAGTTGACGAAACCATACGGCTTGGTCGGGTCGTGCGCCGGTCGCAATTCGAAAACCAGCTGGTGCTCTTCCCCGAAATCGATTGTTTGCAGATGCTTGCGTTTGGTGAAATCCCAGAAATGCAAGCGGCGGCCGTATTTGCTGCCCAGCAGAATCTCCGGCACCAGGCCATTTTCGAAAGTGTCGGGCGTGCCCCATTCACTGGTGACCATGGTGTCGAAGCCAAGATGCCACCAGGCGTCGTAGCCGAGCAGCTGCGGGCCGCGATCCACTTCCCAGCGGCCGAGCGGTTCGAAACTCTCGTGGTCCATCACAAAGACGCCGCCCGGCGCCTTGCCATCCTGATTGCCGAGCGCGGCGACGTAGATACCGCCCGGCCCGCAATGCACCGTGTGCGGCCGCGTATAGCCGGTTTTTTCGGCGATTTCCTGCGGCTCGATTACCTTCACGATCTGCGGCCGGCGCGGATCGGGTTTGGTGTCAAGAATGTAGATTCGCGATGAGCGCAGCCCGGGAACGACCAGATAGCGCCGCTCAATATGGGGATGCGGCGCATTGGGACACAGACAGGACGAACACGCGTTCCAGCCGAAATGGTGGAATTCGTCGCCGGCATGGGTGGCCGCGACGGTCCCGATAATGCTCGAATAAGATCGCGAGTTCGGATCGAGATCGACAACCGCGATACTGTCCGGCGACTTTCGCGCCGGATCGAAAGCCGCAACGTAAGCAAGCTGTTCCGGCGGTGCTTTCGCCGCCAAACGGGGCGACGGATAGAAGCTCGGATCGGGCTGCCAGGTAGCCATCGCGTCCTCCCCTTCGTTCAGCTCGTTATACCATAGCTGCAAGAATATCAGCGGGCTGGCGGGAGTCGATAGCGACGCCCGGGAGGCAGCGTGACACAAAGCAATCCGGTCCGGGCATGACAGGATCGGAGCGCTCTACCGAACGGAATTATTCTTGCGCCCTTCTCATGCTCGGCGATTTGAGGGCGCGTGTGCGCGCATAACTCTTCGCTAACTTTCCGGCGCACATACTGGCTTCGATCGGGGGGGTTGGTCGCATCGTTGAGCATTGGCGCTGCTGCCGGGCAACGGCCGGCTCCGCCGTTGCGGGACAATCGCTGCAGAACAATCGCGCTTATTGAGGGGACGAGGACGCGTTGATCGGGCTTCTGAGAAAACCGTGGTGGGTTGGACCATTGGTCGCTGGCGTATCGTACAGCCACTACAATGGCGGCAAGCCACCCGAGCCGCCGGCCGTCAGCGGTTATGAGGTCGTCCATAATCGGGGAAACCTGCCGCGCAACGGCCGCGTTCTCGTCGTTGCAACTTGTCCGACCGGCAAGCGCGCCATCAGCGGCGGCTATTCGACACCGAGTCCAGTCGATACGACGGATTTTTCCAATCCGGAGGGCAACAACGCCTGGAAGGTCAGCTTCAAGAGTAACGGCGGCAGCGGTAATGCTTCTGTCTACGCGGTCTGCGTCAACGCCAACTAACGCGCACTAAGCGATCCGCACAGCGCAGCTGATCCGGATCATGCGCTAAGCGCGGCCCGCTTGGCGGTATTTTATGCTCACCGACGACAGGTGTTCGCCGAAATGGCGATCGAGCCAGCCGAGAAACGAAGACAACAGCCGCGCTTCATCGCCGCGATCCGGCGACTTGATGACCGCCTCCACGCCCTCGGATGCGCCCGGCTCCAAGTTGATCGATCCTTTGTAGCGAACGTGCGTCCATCTCACGCCGTTGCGCCTTCGCGCGCCCGCTCGTGAGAATGTTCCGCGCCCGCTGCGGCGGATTTCGGCTTGCTTCCTGATCATTGCGCTGTAGAGACGCGTACGGTCGCTAGGGACTATCTCAAGTAATTTCATGGCCAGCTCCATGATTCGCTGCCGCTGGCCAGCATCGCATGTCGAGGCGCAATTGTTGAGCATTGTTTGATCGGTTATCAGCAAATAAGCCGTTCTATCGCCATAGCTGAAATCGGCGGGCTACCAACCGTCTGGCGTACATTTAACCGGTGAATTCGGGTTACGCGGATCGCATTGGATGTAACCGCCACCCAGTGGGTTGGCAAAACTCACCGTCATCGCACTCGCCAGCAAGGCCAGGATCAGAATCGTCTTTTTGAATATCATTCGAACGCTACGCTCGCGCATGAAACTGGTCCTTTATTTTATCGTGACCGTCACATGACCTGACCGGCGAGCCTGAAATTTATTCCCGAGGCCGCACAAGCTGTTTATCACGCTGACCATTCCGATCGCGTGCTAGTGATTTGGCAAGCAGCGATGCTGTGTCGGCTGGCGGCGCATCGCCGGCCCAGGCGATGTAGCGATCCGGACGCACGAGGATGAGTTTGGCTTCGTAACCGCGGCGGCCTTGGTCATAGCTGTCGCGCACGATGTTCAGCGGCAGGTGCAGCGCCTGGGCCGCTCGCGCGAAAGTCGCCGCGGTTGCGTCCTCACCATCGAAGGCGAGCAGCGTGAACTCGCTACCGAGCTCCGCAAAAACATTGCGGCCCGACGAGAGAAGTTGCGGCGGCAGATGATGGCCGGCGCGCGCTTTGAACGTGTGTGAGCCACGGGCGCTGCTCACGCCGCCAGGCGGGCCGCAGACGATCGGCGATCCTTCGTAATGCGGCTCGTAGGTCAAAACATTCGGCGCGCTGGCATTGGTATGTTCCTGCCATGCTCGCGCAAATTCTACCGGATCGCGCTCCGGGCTGTAGCGGCGCAGGAATTCGCGGTCGCGACGGATGCCGGCCTCGATGAAGTCTTCCGCAGTCTCCTTGAAAATCGGCCGCCGCTCTTTGCTATAGCTTGCGAGCAGCGCCTCGCCGCCCCAACCGTTGAGCGTCGCCGCAAGCTTCCAACCGAGATTGACGACATCGTCGAGCCCATTGTTGAGGCCATAGGCGCCATAAGGCGGATGCGAATGCGCGGCATCGCCGGCGATGAAGACGCGACCCGCCTGGTAAGTCTCGGCGACCGCAATGCGCAAATCCCAGAAATCGACATAGTCGAAATGACAGGCGAACGAAAAGCCGGCGGTTTTCTGCAGCAAAGCATGAAAATCGTAATTGTCGCGTGTCGTGTTGGTTGGCACCGGCGAATGGAAGAACCAGCTTTCGCCGACATCGACTCGGCCGAAGAATTGCCAATAGCCGTTGAGATCGGGATGAATGACGCGATAGGTCGAGCGTGGCGGAAAGCGCTTGAGCTTGTCGTGCAGCTCGGGCGAGCGGAATAGCGCCAGCACCATCAATTGTTCGAAATCGGCGCCGCCGCGCACTATGCCCGATTGTTCGCGGACGATGGAATGCGCGCCATCGCAGCCAACGACATAGTCGACTTGCAACAGCTCCCGCCCAGGGCCGCCGTCTTCCGCAATCGCGACTTCGACGCCGGCCGCATCCTGGCTGATGCATTCGGCCGTCCAGCCGAACCAGGCCTGCACATTCTCGAACTGGGTTAGCCGCGTGCGCAAAACGTATTCCGCCTGATATTGCGGCAGCCGCTCATTCTCCTGGAAATAATAGGGATTGACGATTTCGCGCAGCGGCGGTGCGGACCAGTATTCGTTGTTGAGATCGCGGTAGGCGACTATCCCGCTCATCGGATACGACGGCGGCAGAATTCGCGCGGCGCGCAACGCGTCCGCGACGCCCCAAAGGTAGAAGTGCTCCACCGAGCGCTGCGTGAGATTTTGCCCCTTGGGGATGCGCTGCGGCTCGCGCCGCCGTTCAATGAGCGCGCAGGCAATCCCGCGCTGACCGAGTTCGACCGCGAGCGCCACGCCAACCGGCCCGCCGCCGATAATGACGACCTGATATCGTTTTTTCATTTGAGCGAAAGAGCTGTCCGTTACTGCCGTACCAGCAAAATCGGATCAGCCGATTCCGGCACCCGCTGCCACGTATTGGGCTCGCTCTCCTCAAATTGCCAGGATTGCCCGCGCGCCGACAGCAGCACCAGTTCGCCTTGGTCCATGCGCCACGCGTTTGGATTAAATCGCGTGACCAACGGGTCGCAGCCCGCCTTCAAGCGCAGCGCCAAGGCGTCAACGCCGGCCGGACTGTTCGCCAGCGTTAGCGTGCAGATCGGCTTTCCTGAGCCACGCGCAATGACCCAATCGCCGATCATGTCTTCGGCCGAGCGCATCGGGGCTGCGGCGGCGCTCTGCAGAATGTAGCGGCCTTCGCCGGGCGTGAAACCGTCGTACATGCCGCTTTCGGCTTCGGTAAGCTCGATGACCGCTTCGCTTTGTTTGTCGAGCAGACGCAAACCGCCGTAGTTATCGAGCGCCCAGCCCGAAATATCCTTGGTCGACGGAAATAGGCCGGCGCAGTTCTTGTCGACGTCGACCCGCCGGCCGCCGGGAGCCGCCTCTGTGCGGAAGGTAAAGCGGCAGACCTTGTTGTGGTCGGCGTTGGAGAATTCCCAAACGCCGATCATCGCGCTCACGGCGTCTTCCGCGCTGGAGCGCGCCGGCGCATTCTGGTCTTGCGGATTTTCCGCTGTTGAACCTTCCAGGGTTTGGTTCTGTTCGGTTTTTGGTTGCGTGTTTTGTGCCACGGTTTGCGCGATACCTCGCGCAAAAGCCGCGCCGCCGAACAGGCTCGCCGCGAAAGCCGCAACGATCGCGAATTTATAGGCGTTCATATGCGTCACGCTAGCACGGGTGCGACACGGCGTCATGCGCCGGCGCAATTCCTTCCGCGGTCCTGCCAAACGTCTTGCCAAGCGGCAAGATTCAATTCTTCCAAGATGTGAATGGCGTTTCCGGCACCGGTGTGAGCGGCGGCTTACCTGCGGCCCAGGCGGCAATGTTGTCGACGACGAGCTGGTCCATCCGGTCACGGGTGTAAACCGAGGCCGATCCGAGGTGCGGAAACAGTATGACGTTCTCCATCGCTATCAGCTCCTGCGGCACCTCCGGCTCCTTGGCGAAGACATCCAGGCCCGCCGCCATGATGCGCTTTTCCGCCAGCGCCTCGATCAAAGCCGGCTCATCGACGACCGAGCCGCGGGCCATATTGATGAGGATGCCGTTTGGCCCGAGTGCGTCCAGCACTTCGGCATTGATCATGTTCGCGGTCGCGACGCCGCCCGGCACGATCACCATAAGCGTGTCGACGTCGCGCGCCATGTCAAGAAGCTTGGGATAATAGCGATGACCGGCCTCGTGCCGCTGGCGGCGGGCGTGATAGACGACGGGAACGCCGAACGCGTCGAGCCGTCGCGCAATCGCTTTCCCAATGGCGCCCATGCCGACAATGCCGACCGTGCGGTTGCGCAGCGTCGCCTTGGTCAGCAGATACGGCTTGTGCAGCCATTTTCCGGCCCGCAAGTAGCGTTCGGCCTGCGGAAATTCCCGCACCGTGCACAACAACAATGCAATCGCCGTGTCGGCGACTTCCTCGGTCAATACTTCGGGCGTGTTGGTCACGATGACGCCGCGCGCGGCCGCCGCTTTGGCATCGATATGGTCGTAGCCGACGCCGAAGCTCGAAATGATTTGCAGCTGCGGAAAGCGTTTCATGAACGGCTCGCCGAGCAGTTCAGTCGTGGCGGCGCAGGCGATCGCCCGGACATTGGCATGTGAGACATAGAAAGCATCGGCATCTTTCGCTTCCGCCGTTTTGTGCACGGTGCCGACCGCGTCGAGTCCTTTGACGATAAGCGGCTTCAACGGGCCGATGAGAATGATTTCGCGATTATGAGCGTTCATTATAGTCCTCACATCAACATCGTGACCGGCGCCTCGATCAATCGCTTGATCGCGGCCAAAAGCTCTGCCCCTAACGCGCCGTCCACCACGCGATGATCGCATGACAGCGTCAGGCTCAGCATGCTTGCGAAGGCGATGCCGCCATCGTTTGTCTCGACTGCCTGTCGTCGCGCCGCTCCCACGGCAAGGATCGTCGCGTGCGGCGGATTGATGATCGCCGAGAATTCCCGCACCCCATACATGCCGAGATTGGAAATCGCCGCCGCACCGCCCTGATATTCGGCAGGCTTCAGCTTCTTGGAGCGGGCGCGCGCCGTGAGGTCCTTCATCTCAGCCGAGATCGCGCCGAGCGGCTTGGTTTCGGCGTGGCGGATAAGCGGCGTTATGAGACCACCCTCGAGCGCAACCGCCACACCGATATCGGAATGCGAAAAGCGCAAGATCCGATCGCCGGCCCATACCGCGTTGGCGGCCGGCACAGCCTGCAAAGCGAGCGCGAGCGCACGGATGATAAAATCGTTGACCGAAAGCTTGAACACCGGATTGCCACCGCGGTCCTTGGGCGCGGCATTATTCGCTTCCTCGCGCAAGGCGATGAGACGAGTGATTTCAACATCCGTGGTGAGATAGAAGTGCGGAATCGTTTGCGCGGCTAACGTCAATCGCGCCGCGATCGTGCGGCGCATGCCATCAAGCGGCACTTCCTGATAGCTTCCCGCTTCATAGAGCGCCTTGATCTCAGTTGCGCCGGCAGCTGCGGCCGGCGGTTCATGCCGCGCGCGCGGTGCGCCGGCAATATCGCGCGCCACGATTCGGCCGCGCGGCCCCGAGCCGCGAAGCTGCGATAGATCGATGCCAGCTTCGCCGGCCAAGCGACGCGCCAACGGCGTGACCGTCGCGCCGTCCGGCAATCGCGCCGGCCCGTAATTGCGCTCCGGCGTGCGCACCTCGAGAAACGGATCGAGCGCGACCCGCGATGGCTCGTCCTCACCTGCGGCGGCTGGCGCTGCGCTGCGCGAGATCGGCAGGGAGTTCGGTAGAGAGTTTGGCAAATCGGCAGACCGACCCGCCGCCACCTTTGGCGGAACGGCGGTTCCCCCAGCGCCTATCACGCCAACAACGGCGCCGACGGGCGCTACCTCGCCCGCCGGCACGCGGATTTCGGCGAGCACGCCCGCCGTGGTCGAGGGCACTTCCATCGAGACTTTATCGGTTTCGATTTCGAACAGGTTGTCGCCCGGCTTTACTTGTTCGCCGGCGGACTTGAACCATTTGGTGATCTTGCCCTCGGCGACGGTTTCGCCGAGTTGCGGCATCAAGACGTCCATCACTTGATCCGTTCCCAAGTGACTTCGAGCGTCGAATTTGGTGCGCGCAATACCAGCCGGTCGTCGATGAATTCATAGCGCCGCACCAGGTCGCCGGTGTCGCCGGGCTGCAGACTGTCCTGACGATGATGGGTGACGGTGCCGGACTGTTCGTCCACCGAGTAGGTGCCGAAATATGCAATGTAATCTTTTACTGCGGTAAATGCCTCTTGCGGCGTCATGACCGCGCCGGCGCGCGGGCGCTTGACGTCCGGCGCGATCTGCACCGCCATCTCGCCGTGCGGCCCGTAATAGATCATGCCCTTTGGATTGGCGCCGCGATCCCAATTGCTGCCATTGATCCGCGTGCCGATGTAACGCCACGCCCCGAGCAGCTTGTTGGCCGCCTTAGCTTCGGTCATCGTGCGTTCGCCCGCCTCACCACGTCACCGAAATGTATTGCGTCTCCGTGAACTCCATGAGCCCTTCATGTGCTCCCTCGCGACCGAGGCCGGATTGCTTGACGCCACCGAACGGCGCCGCGGGATCGGAGACGAGCCCACGATTGAGCCCGACCATGCCGAAGTCGAGTTTTTCCGACACGCGCAAGCCGCGGCTTAAGTCCTTGGTGTAGAGATAAGCGACGAGACCGTATTCGGTGTTGTTGGCGCGCGTGATCACTTCGTCCTCTGATTTGAAAGACTGGATCGAAGCGACCGGCCCAAAGATCTCCTCGTTGAGCATTTTCGCGTCGTCGGAGACATTCGCGAGTACCGTTGCCGGGTAGAAATAACCGGGCCCGCCCGGCGCCTTACCGCCGGTGAGCACTTTGGCGCCCTTTTTCACCGCGTCGTCGACCAACTCGATCACCTTGTCGCGGCCGTCTTTATTGACCAGCGGTCCGAGCGCGGTCCCGTCGTCGAGCCCATTGCCCATTTTCAGGCCGCCCATCTTCGCGGTCAGCTTGCGGGCAAACTCGTCATGCACTTTCTCATGCACGTAGAAACGATTGGCGGCGGTGCAGGCCTCGCCCATATTGCGCATCTTGGCGATCATGGCGCCGTCGATGGCCGCGTCGATGTCGGCGTCGTCGAAGACGATAAAGGGCGCATTGCCGCCGAGCTCCATCGCCGGCTTGACGACGCAGTCGGCAGCTTCGTGCAGCAGCTTGCGGCCGACCTCGGTCGAGCCGGTAAACGACACCACGCGGACGCGCGGATCGTGCAGCATGGCGCTAACCACTCTACCGGATGAGCGCGAGGGAATGACGTTGACGACGCCGGCGGGCACGCCGGCTTCTTCGAGGATCGGCATCAGCGCCAGCATGGTCAACGGCGTGTCGGAGGCCGGCTTGAGCACTACGGTGCAGCCGGCGGCCAGCGCCGGGCCGATCTTGCGGGTGGCCATCGCCGCTGGGAAATTCCATGGCGTCACCAGCACGGCTACGCCCGCCGGCTTGTGATGGACAAAAATGCGCGCGCCGGACGACGGTGCGACCGAATTCTGGCCGACATTGCGCACCGCTTCCTCGGCATACCAGCGGAAGAATTCGGCGGCATAGGCGACTTCGCCGCGCGAATCGGACAGCGCTTTGCCGTTCTCGATGGTGATGAGTTTCGCCAGCCGCTCGGCGTCGCGCATGAT
>WNGJ01004905.1_pt1 | contig 14010 bp, 9 predicted proteins | sample 5400611 | NCBI WGS metagenome assembly WNGJ01 (sample SAMN13153375, study PRJNA577476) | soil metagenome | isolation source: 40 cm soil or saprolite under Garry oak tree replicate 1 | place: USA:California | collected 2016-06-15 | reverse complement strand
TCTACGAGTTACCAGACGTGAGCCGCACGGCCAAGGGCGAACATATCATTAACCTGATTGCCATTGAACAGCGCGAGCGCGTTACCGCAGTTGTCCATGTCCCCAAGGGAGTCAGCCGCGATTACATGATCGTCGCCACCAAAAAGGGCGAGATCAAGAAAACCACAATGGATGAGTTCGAGGTTGTGCGCCGCCAGGGCCTGATAGCTATGGACCTGGAAGAGGACGATGAACTGATCGGCGCAAAGCTGGCCCACTCCGATGATGATGTGCTCATGATTACCGCTCTGGGCAAAGCTAATCGCTTCACCGTGGCAGAGTTGCGCTCTGCCTCGCGCATGAGTGGCGGTGTGCGTGGTATTCGCCTGGGCAAGGGTGATAGAGTCGTTTCGCTCAACCTGGCCCCGCAAGAAAGCGAATTGCTGGTAGTCACCGAGCATGGCTACGGTAAGCGCACCCCTATCGAAGACTATCCCTTGCATAGCCGTGGTGGAGGTGGCGTCATCACCGCCAGCATCACCGAGAAGAACGGTCCCATCGCCGCCGCACGCGTCATTACCGAAAAGGATAGCGACCTGATGATCATCACGGCTGGAGGCATGGTTATCCGCACCGACGTGAGCAAGCTTCACATCAGGGGACGTGCCACGCAAGGAGTGCAACTGATGCATCTCACCGGGGGCGATACCGTCGTAGCTGTAGCAACCACCAACGGGAAGAAGTTGGAAGAGCCAGGCGACAATGGCAATGATGAAAAGCTGGAAGAGCAGGACGATAACGGTAACGACTCGGAGGTCGAAATACAGTATCAAGAGGATTAGACAGGACTAGTTCTCGGGATGATATATCATAACCCTGACCGTCCTTGTGCAACTCAATTAACCACCGGCATTTTTGTCGTACCGGTATGTATATGCTTCCCCTGCCGCACCTGGCGGGCCGCCAGGCGGTCTTTCTGCGCCTCCAGCTTGATGAGCGGGAAAGGCCGGTGAAACTTCTGATCGAACTCATCCGCTTTGTGCTCCGAGCGTACAGCACGCTGCTCATAAGAGTATGCCAGCAGTTCGCGTTTCACCTCTTCAGTTTCATCTATCATCAGTAAATATGCCAGGACGAACTCTGGCTTGCCCTGATCCGCGTATACACGGGCGCACGCCAGTCCATCGACCCCTTGCTCTAAATCTTTCTGTGCCTTGGCAGTGAAAACCTCTTTGAGCGTTGAGGCATATAGCTCTGCAAATGTATCGGTCATGGCCAATCCCTCCCTAACCATAGATAGTAGCACATTTTTCACCCGATTTGCCCCGAAGGACGGAGACCCTACTAACTCTTGAGCTTGCTCATATGATTCTTCCTATCTATACTATACCGCAGAGTAGCATACCAGCAAGCTTCTTGGAAACAGCGTGTAAAAGGTAGAAGAGGAAACAACGTGCAAAAGGTACCGGCTCCTCTCCCCGTTGGGACTGTGATACGAGGGCGTTACCTCATAGAGGACCTGCTCGGCCAGGGTTCCTCTGGTGCAGTCTATCTGGTGAAAGATCAGCACGCCAGGGATGCTCAGTGCAATCTTTTTGCGCTCAAAGAGGTGATTAACTCGAAGCAAGAAGAACGATCTCGCTTCGCCCTTGAAGGTGCGGTGTTCAGACAGCTTCATCACTGGTCGATTTCTCGTGTCTATCATGTGTTCAACGATGACAAACAGGATCGGGTGTGCCTGCTGATGGAGTATATCGAGGGGCAGGACCTGGAAACATTGCGGCAACAGCAGCCGGAGAAGCGGTTTTGGTGGTCTGAGGTCATGAGCATTATGGCCCCAGTTATCGCAGCCGTGAGTTACCTGCATCGCCAAGAACCTCCCATTATCCATCGCGACATCAAACCAGCCAACCTTATCGTGCCTCAGGCAGAGGCCGGGGTTGTGCTAGTTGATTATGGCATCGTGAAAGAATTTGATCCAAACACACCCACGGTCACGGCTCATTCCTGTTCGCTCAATTATAAAGCTCCAGAGTTCTACAGCAGCGACAGCGATAGACGAATAGATATTTATGGACTGGGTGCAACGTTCTATACACTGCTGACAGGTGCAGTACCTCCTGATGCTCTCTCTCGACTGGCACAATTGGACAGCGAGGGGATCGATCCTCTGAAAGCAGTCAACGAGGTGGTCCCAACTGTTCCTGCACGTGTAGCCAGGGCCATTTCTCAAGCGATGGCTCTCCAACCGTCTAACCGCTTCTCGTCGGTTGAGCAGTTCTGGGAGGCGCTGTGGTCGCTCGTGGAGTACTCTTCTCCGCCTTCAGGCAGGACGCCATCAACTCCATCGTCTCGGCCCGTGGTCACCAATCAAGTCACACAACCAGTTCCCGTCTCTGTCCTAAAACTGCCACAGGCTCCTCGTTTTTGGAAACTGAGTGCTTTCTGGCCTTCTCCTCCTAAGCAAGTAGGAGCACGGCCGGCTACTCTATCTGTCCCAAAGCAGTCGATTGTGCCTGAAGAGGAGCCTGTGGAGCAATTGTCACCTCTGTCCTCAGCTTCAGTTGACTCGTCCATTGTGACTCCCCAGCCTCAGCCTGCCACTCCTATGCAAGGAGATGGCAGGCCCTTGCAAGAACGATTACGCGCCTCTCGTTCTCGGAGACTCGACATATTCATCTGCGCCCTATTCGGGCTGTTTACTGCCTTAGCGGTTGGAGCAAGTCTCTGGTCCTATGCGGTAGTTGGCACTGCCGCTCATTCTGTTACCCCAACGCCTCAGTGGATGGGCGTGTTTCATCACACTGCTACTCCTACTTCCCAGCCAGCGGTGACTTCCACTGCCATTCCTGCAACCCCTGCGCCAGCCATTCCAATGCTCGCTGCGTCCTATAAAGGTACGATTCATAACACTTCTCTCGGTGTTATCTCAACGATGTCCCTCACAAACGTCAAGCAGCATGGCAGAAACATGAGCGGCTACCTCACCTTGGGTCTTGAGCTGCTAGGAAATGGCCCTTTTAGGGGGACAGTTGATACTGCTCAACATATTCAGTTCACGGTTCCAGGAGTTTCCGGCAATGGGCCGCTCCATTTCTACGGAATCGCGCAGCCAGATGGCAGCCTGAAGGGGAGCTATTGCAGCCTTGATCAAACGAACCATTGCAACCCTGGTACTGGTGGATCTGGTACCTGGAGCATTCAACCTGTATAGTCAGGACAAGCCTCAATTCTCACCTTGCTCACACTATAAACCTTGAGTAAAAGAAGTGAACGGGACGTGATACAGTGGAAACGAGTTTTCCCTTGTGCATAGGCAGGTTATCCGCTAAGGACCCGCATTAGTCGCATACAGGCGAATAGTCACCGCGCCCTTCGTGCTCTGAGAGATGAGGTGGTAGTGTGTATCCAGCCAGTGTTGTGCCGCCTGGGCGAGTCCAGCTTCTGTACTGTTCGCAAAACGCCCGGCGATGAAAAACAGGCGCGGGTGCATTGCCCCGTAAGCTGCCAGCCTGGCCGGGTCAACGGCCGCTCCGAAATCTCCCAGGCGATTCGTTGTATCATAGTTAACCCATGGGAAAGCTCCCGGAGAATCGGCCGGGAACTGGGCGCCGCTGGGATAGGCGCGCAGGTAGTATTCTATAGCTACTTCGCATCCCTGAGCGTTGTTGTAGCAAACCATCCCATCGCCCGCGTGGTAGTGTTGTTCCAGCCAGAGCGCGGGCGTTCGCCAGTCTTCTACCTGGGCACTGCTGTAGTACTGGGGAACATGGTGCAGGGCAACGAGTAGCAGGATCGCAGCCAGTACAACCTGGATGAGGCGCCAGCGCAGGGTGGCAATACCAAGGCCCACCAGCAGGAACAGGGGAGGCACAATCGTCACAAGATAGCGACTCGAAAAGATGCGTGTATGTCCTTGAGAGATAACGTAGCTGGCGATCACCGGCACAACCAACCAGCATAAAAGCGCGAACAGAACAGGCCAGAGTCCTTGCAGCCAGGCTAAACGTGCATCACCGGCCTTGTCGCCAAAAAAAACAAAATGTAGGGGCAGGGCCCCCCGTCCTGCCTGTCCTTTCACCTGCCTATCCCGCGTCAGGTGGACAAGCGCCACTACACCTATGCCTAGAGTGCAGCACGCCGCGAGCATAAGCATGTAGAAAATGCTGTTATCGCTGATGGTCAGGAAGAGCCTTGGTATATCATGAAGGTGTGGAATGGCTAGCCAGCCCGTTTTTGATCCGTGGCGAGCTGCAAGCAGCATCGGTATGCTCAACACACCGGTGCTGACCAGGCTCACTACCGCTGCAAGCAGGCTGGACCAGGCCTGTCCTCGTATCTTACCACGCCACTGACTTGCCAGCAGAATACCTATAGTAAGTACTTGCGCAAACAGGATCAGTATACTGAACAGGTGAGCATAGATAGCCAGCGTCATCGCAACAACATAGCATACCCACCAGCGGTATTGTCCAGCGGCACGACCGTGAACCGTTGCCTCCGGGGTCTGTCCTTCTTTGCCAGGTGAACCTGCACCACTGCCCAATCCAAGCGCTGCGAAAAGAGCATACCAGCCTGTGCAGATGAGCAGGAGTTGCAGGCTGTAGGAGCGCGTTTCCTGGGCATAGACGAGCTGGAGCATGTCCAGCAAATACAGCCCCGCTGCTATCATGCTCCCTATAATCCCCATAAAGCGCCGCCCCAGCAGGAACACCATTATCGAACCAAGGGCTGCAAAGACGGCGGAAGGAAAGCGTACCACGAACTCGCTGGAATGGAGTCCCAGTAGCGTAGTGAAGCTCAACCAGAAATGCAGAAGCAGGTAGTACAGCGCCATGTTTTGCTGTGTGCTAAAAATGATATGCCAGAGCACTGGCAGGGATTGTCGCGCCCGCTCTACGGAGAGTATTTCATCAAACCACAGGCTCGGACCTCCCAGCCGGTACAGGTTGAATGCCAAGGCGACAACGCCGGTAACCAGGCAAAGCAGCCAGTCCGGCGGCCTCCATACCTGCTGCAGGCGCTGCAACAACGGCGTCTTTTCCCTTACGCTATGCCCCGCTTCCCCGGTTTGCAACAACTCGTCGCTTGTTTGGGTCATCGACTATCTCCTGCGTGCTTCTACGACTCACTAGTAGCAAAAACGGTCCTTCCATGGCAGGTGTAACGACAAGCAGCAAACGTCACGTGTCGTTACCTTCCTCCGCCGGGAGCGTTTCATGTGTAGATTACATATATATATTTAATGTATGATAGAAAACAAACTGGATTGGCGCATATATGCATTTACCCACCGGTTCACCCGAGGAAAATAAAGCTGTTAGCTTAGTGCAGTCCCAGCGGGCTGCGACGCGGGCTCTATCTGACTCGTCGCCCGGCGATACCTCCGCTGCTCAGGCAGATGCTCCCATTGCCGATCTCGCCCCAACGCCAGTCCATGATCGCAAACGCAGCCTCACCGGTACCATCTTTTCTATTGTTATGACAGCTTCTAAAACGCAGTGGTATACAGCATTCAAGAGCATCTTACCTATCTATATTAGCGTACATCTTGCCTTTCTTGCGATAAATTGCCTTACCATCTTGTATACTGTACCAGGTTTTTCAAAGCTTTCCAGGCCCCTCTATACCTTGTGGCAGCTATGGCATCGTTGGGATACCGGAAACTACCTGGTAGTTGCGCTGCATGGCTACGTTGCTCCTCACCAGACGGCCTTCTTCCCCTTCTACCCCACACTGGAACGCGGCATGATGCTGCTAATCGGTAACCCGTTCACGGCCGGTCTGATCATCTCAAACGTGGCAGATTTGCTGGCCCTGGTTGTACTGTATCGCCTGGTGGAAGAAGACTTTGACCGGGAGCGCGCCTATCGTGCCGCGCTTTACCTCTCGCTATTTCCTACGGCCCTATTCCTTGCCGCCGCCTATAATGAGTCTCTTTTTCTGTGTCTTTCTCTGCTAAGTTTCTACCAGATGCGCCAGGGCCGTTGGTGGCTCGCTGGTCTGCTCGGCCTCCTGGCCACTTTGACGCGTGCAGCGGGATTGCTTCTCTTTGTGCCTTTCTGCTTTGAGTACCTGCGCCAGCGTCACTTCGACCTGCGAGCAGTTCGCTTCGATATCCTCAGTGGCCTGGCTATTCCTGCCGGCCTGGGGCTATTTAGCCTCTACTGCACGTTCCAGTTCCATGACCCCCTGGCTTTTTCGCACGCGCAGGCGTTCTGGGGCCGCGTCCCACGGGTACCCGGTTATGGTATGTACAAATCTGTCCGCGAAATCATGCAAAGCGGTGGTATGCTCAATTTTCAAGCGCTCCATAACATACTCGACCTGGCGCCCGATCTGCTCATCTTCACCGTGATTGTCCTGGGTTTCATTGGCCCGTGGAAGCTGCCCAAAAACCTCTGGGCTTATAATCTCTATGCTGCCACCTTGTATCTCTTTTTACAGCTCTTCCCAGCGGCAGGCATCTTTCCTTTATTATCCACTGGCCGCTTTATGTTAGAAGTCTTCCCCGCCTACATCATCCTGGCCGGCTTTGGCAAGTATCGAACCTTGCATATGAGTTACGTCATGGTCTCGGGCGCTGTGCTCTGCTTTTTGCTGACCCAGTTTCTGCTGGGGCGCTGGGTGTTGTAGTTCGGAACATGTTAATGAATCTCGTGAGAAAGGACTAAACCAGATAGCCACATTGGCGCGAACAACGCTGAACATCTTGGCGGTTCGGCCCTTCTATAATACCCAGTGGCCCGTCAAAAACTGGGTCAACAGGAAAAAGAGGAGAGCTCCTGATACCAGGAGATAACTCATGTGGAAGGCTTTATTTTTCCCTGCTGCCGCCATCACGATGAAGGCCGGGAACACTTCCAGCATAAATCGCCCTACCGATTCCAGAGGAAACAACCCGGTCCCCCCATTGGGGAACAATTGGAGGAAGATATACAGCACAAAGGCATAGATACCATATACCCATAACTTCCGGGGTAATCGCCAGGGACCGACGAAGCTGAGCATGATGAACAATAGGACCAGCAGGTCTGGCAGCAAGTCGGTCATGTTGCGCAGAGCCTGAAAGCTGAGCAGACCTGTGCTGGCGTGAATCTGCTGCATGGAGAGGATAATGCTATAGCCGGGGAAGGCTAGATAGCGATTCCAGCTAGCCTGCGCGTGTGAAAACGCCAGCGGGTCGTGATACTGGATGGTGCACCAGAGGGCGAAAAGCGCCACACCTCCTGGAATAAGCGCGCCCGCTAACGCATTCAAGCGCAGAGCTTTCCATTGGAACTGGTGCTGGCACAGGTATTCATAAGAAAAGGCCACTACCAGTAGAATGCCTGCAGCGCGTGTCAGGCTGGCAAGCAGGCCAAAGAAACCCGCCCACCACCAGTGCCCATGGCGCAATTGATAGAAATGGAGGATGGTGAAGAAGATAAAGAGCGATTCATTATAGCCCGAGGCGAGATAAAAGGCAGTAGGAAAGAGTGCAAGATACAAGACTGCTCGCTCAGCCTGGTCAGCATTGAAATCTTCGCGGATCAGCCGGTACAATACGACAAGTACCCCTAGACCGGCAAGATTCGAGATAATAAGACCAGCCAGGAAAGGGTTATTGTGCGTAGCATACATCAATCCTCTCTCGAGCAAGGAATACAACGGGAAAAAAGCTGTTCTACTGTAGTTGGTATAACCATATCTTGCAATAGTTGCGTAGATGGTGCTATCCCAGCGATCCCAGGAGTTCCACACTGTACTGAAGCGAAGAGCATGCCACGAAAAATCTTTGAGAATGAACAGGACGGAGAAACAGGAAATGACAAAGAATGCCAGGTGTGTCGCGAGATAGATAGGAAAGACGTCTTTGAGCGCACTAAACCACGGCATCCAGAAGTTTATGGGTATGAAGCGTTTTTCACTCTCTGTTGTGGACTGGTGTTTATCGAAAGGAGTAGCATTTGCCGACCCCTCCACGGGTGATTGCTCCTGGATCGGCAATGGTTGTTCATGCAGTTTTTCGGATTGATGTTTCTGTGCTTTTAAGGCCATGCATGTATTCAAACGTTACATTTTTGCTCTTGTAACATGTCTGTATTGATATTCCTAAATCTATTTCTTCTATCGCATCTTTAGTTCGCCTTGCCGATGGCGGTATGTAGAGAAGGAATTGGATAAACTGATTTTTGGGAGCAAGCATGCAGATACGTCCCGGCATTCGACACTATGCTCTCGACTCTGTTATAATGGCTTGGCACGGAAATCGGAAGGGTGGAGATCTGACGCGCTAATGCGAAAAACCGACACTCGTGAGCGCAGCGAATTAGTTAGCTCTACGAGCGAGGACAGCGATTGCTGCATCTGACGCATATGTCGTGTAATTTCACTGGTCATGCGTAAAATATCCTCAACTGACCTCGCAGTCAGTTGGGAGCCTTGTGCCTGGCTCTCGGCGGCCGTGCAGATGTCCTGCACAAGATTCGCCATCTGTTCTGTTACAACGCTGATCGCCTCCAGTGCGACACCCGTTTGAGTAACTAGCTCCGTCTGCATCACCACCTGTCGCGTGTTTTGTTCCACACTCAGTGCGACAGTAGCGGTCTCCTGCTGGATAGTGCGTATGCGGGCTGCTACTTTGCGTGCAGCATCTGCGCTGTGTACTGCCAGCGTACGAATCTCCTGCGCTATCAGCGCAAAGCCTTGACCTTGTTCACCCGCCCGTGCTGCCTCGATTGCCGCGTTCAAGGCCAGTAAATTCATACGTGCTGTCAAGTCGCTAATGGTGAGGATGGTATCGTTGATTTCTTGCCCACTTTCGCCCAGCCGCTTCATCACGCGGGCAGATTGCATCGTCACCTCGCGTACCTGTCCCATGCCGTCAACAGCGCGGTCCACCGCACTCTGGCCTTCGAGTGTCACATCCATTGCTTCCACAGCCACCTGCGAAATCATCCCGGCCCGCTCTGATATAGAGTGCATCGTGGCTGCCATCTCGTCGATCACCTGCGAAATACCCCGTATCTGCTCTTCTTGCTGGCTGGCATCTTGCACCAGTACATTGGAACTCTGCTGCACCTCGGTGGCATGCTCATCAGCTGCCAGCGTCACCATCTGCACATCTCCGATGATCTCGCTGATTTCACTCACCATCGCATTGATGGCATACGCGACCGGCTGTAACTTCTCGTGCGAGGAACGTACACGCACGCGCAGATCTCCCTGTTGTATTCGTTCCAGGTCTCGCCTCAGTACAATAATCGCTTCTTCCAGCCCCAGCCGCTCGGTTTCTCGCTCTTGAAAGAAACGCGCATTGTCTATAGCAATCTCAGCCTGGTTTGCGAAAAGTTCCACCACCTCAATGCTCTCCAGTGTCGGTGCTTTGCCATCCTCCGGATCATCCAGGGAGAGAAAGCCCAGTAGTTTTTTCCTGTCACGCGGACTGAATAATGGCACGAGCAGCGAATCTTCTGGATGCCAGCCTCCCGGCGCGTAGTCGTCAATGGTCTTGTCTGTAGCTCTCACAATGTCTCCATAGACATAAGTGTGTTCATGTGAAATAAAATAACTCTGGCTGATACGAAATTCTGGGCGTATAAGTCCCAGCAACTGCTTAACTGTCATCCACGATTCTCGTACTATGCGCTCTCCTTCTGTAGAGGCTCCTACAAAAGCGACCGGCACGACGTAATCGCTTCCCTCCTCAACTAAATTGATCACCAGGATACGAAAACCGGTACAAGCGCTGATGGAGATGACAATCTGCTGGAGTACTTCATTCAGGCCCATATCGGTCCGCAAGAGATTGCCCATGTGGATCAGTTCTTTGATCTGCCGGGCTCTCCGGCGTGACTCGTGTTCGACTGCTGCAGTCAGCTCCAGGGTCGATAACTGCAATGCCTGGCCATCTATAGCCGGGGATAGTCCGCCTTGCGACCGCTCGGCGGCAGGGCGAAAACGGACGCGCAGAGGAACAGACTGGCTTTGCGACTTTTGTTCTGACATGAGCTTCTTCCTCAAACTCGATATTGCGTGTAATATCCACATAGCGTGCGCGGAATGCGACCAGCGAGGTACGTTCCTTGTGGCTGGTGCTCCTCCTGCTCCACGTACCCCCGCCGGTGAAAGAGTTCAACCAGTTCGCCCTTGGTATAGGGAATAGTAACCTGTACCCTCTCCATGCTATCCGCCAGTACCTGGGCAATTTTCTCTCGCAAAGCGTCCAGCCCGGATTCCTTGAGGGCGGATACTGCCACTGCATTTGCATAGAGTGAAGTATCAATCTCTGCCAGGTCATCAAGGAGATCAATCTTGTTGAGTGCTGTAACTCGTGGCTTCTCATTCACACCCAGCTCTTGCAGGATCTCGTTGACCGTCTCGCTCTGCTCAATAGCGTTTTCATGACTAACATCCACTACCTCCAGCAGCAGGTCGGCATCAGTCACCTCTTCAAGCGTCGCCCGAAAAGCTGCAATCAGCCTCGTTGGCAGCTTCTGAATGAAACCCACCGTATCTGTAAGCAGTACTTCTTGATTCCCCGGTAAGAGCAGATGGCGTGTAGTCGGATCAAGTGTGGCGAAAAGCTTATCCTCCACCAGTACCTCCGCCCGGGTAAGTGCATTGAAGAGGGTCGATTTGCCAGCATTGGTATAGCCAACGACCGCCACCACCGCAATGGACTGCGAGGCACGCTGCTCACGGTGCAGCATACGTTGCTCACGCACCCCCTCGATTTCTTCCTGTAGCTCTGCAATACGACTGCGAATGCGGCGGCGGTCAATCTCCAGCTTCGTTTCACCTGTACCGCGTACACCGATGGCTCCCCCCACACCTCCCGCCCCTGCACTGCGCGACCCGCCACCCAACCGTGAGAGATCTATGCCCCGCCCACTTAGTCGAGGCAGGCGATACTCTAGCTGGGCCAGCTCAACCTGCAGTTTCCCTTCACGGGTGTGAGCATGCTGTGCAAAGATATCGAGAATGAGCGCTGTGCGGTCTACTACGCGCCCATCCAGTAACTTCTCCAGGTTCCGCTGCTGTGAAGGCGTGAGCTCATCGTCAAAAATCACCAGGTCGAACCCCAGTTGTTTCTTCAACTCACTGAGTTCTTGTGTGCGCCCCTTGCCAAGGTATGTCGCGACATCGGGGTGGCGCAGTCGCTGTATCATCGTTCCCACAACCTCGGCGCCTGCAGTGCTTGCCAGCGTGCCTAATTCACTCACTGAGTCTTCAGCGCTCCATAACCCCTCGTCTTCCTCACTTTCAACAGCCACCAGATAGGCGCGCTCATGCTCGCCATGGACGCCCGTTTCGATTAGACGATCTCGCTTTGCCGTATGTACCTCCGCTCATGTTTGCTGCTACAGGCATTGTAGCATCAGAATAAGAGAATGCAAGCCCTGGCAGTTTTCAATGCCAGGGTTTTCAGTGGGTAGATCCTGGAACAATCGTCTTTAGCGCCGGCAAGGTTTTGATCATAAAGCTATTCACTCGCGCAAAAAGGCTATTTGTCACCGCTTCATTGTAGAAATCGTGCCATTGCTTAAACTGCGGCACGTTGATGCCGACGCCCGGGATAATGTGCGTTGTCTTCGTAATAGTATCCTGGATACCGCCTAAAAAAGAGCCCAGAACCGCCAGCAAAACCACCCACAATAGCCACGCTTCTGCAAACCCAAGCACCGCTCCAAGCAATTCGTCCCCGAAGCCAATCACTGGCACCTTACGTAAGACTCCGCGTACCATAGTTGCAATAATGTGTATGATGAGAACGGTAGCAAAGAACAGCACGATATACGAGATAAGCGGCGTACCAGGGAGGCCATTCCGGGCAAGGTACCGTGTGAATGGCGGACCAAACACATACGCTACCGCGAAACCGATCGGGATCGTGAGCAGGTTGATAAGACTGACAACAGCGCCATTACGTAAACCATTAAAAGCGAGAAGAATAACAGTAGCGATGAAAAGAATGTCGACCCAATTGAAAGCAGGCATTTTTTTGTACCTCCGTGTATCTCTTGTTCCGCTCTGCTTTACTTACCTCCTAGACACTGTCCACAACCTACCCCTGGAGAGCGAACAGGCAAGCTTATTGATAGATGAGCCTATTATCTCATATGCAAAGACGTTATTAAACAATTGGATGTAACGATGAGAATGTTAGATGGCTCACAAGGCAGGTAGTCGGCAAGGTTGTTCACTTCTCCTGTAATGCGGACCTCAGCTTACTGGGTACAGTTGTCGGTCCACTACGCGTCAGTTTTGATGTATATGATCAGGCAGGCAACGCAAATCTTGCTCCGAATGGCGAACATGCCACCACATATGCACCCTGAATGCTGCAAAATTTCCGCTTTCGTTGAGCAGCCCGGTATTTGTATAATACCTCGGATTTGCTTTCCAGTTGGTCTCATACCTATTCCAATCTCCTCTCGAGTGATTAGACACTTATTTGCATCCAACAAGGTGGGATATTGTATTTGTCCCATTATGATCATCTAGAAGATATCCTCTGGCAAACTATGTTTCACACTGAAATTAACTCCTGGAATCGGACATCAAATGCCGTTCATGATACTCTTGTATGAAAGGGTTGAGTATGATACAGTTCTACCCGACGAAAAACTATATTCCTTTATGAAAATTTATCAAGCTACCTCTGTTTATGGATGTCATTTCATCAGGTTAAAAAATAAAGCAATGGGCACTCAAACCATGAATTATGATGTATTCTGAAACAAAATAATGCAATTTGGTATATGCAGGTTTCTATACATCTTTGGCCTCTATCAAGAAGGAGAAGTTTCATGGCTCATTTAATAAGTGCTGGGCCATTTGCTACCGAAGGGGAGCGCAGAGCTGCAAAAGCTCTACAACAACTACCTGAAAATTGGGTTGTGATCTGTAATAAGATGTTACCTAAAGGTGACCGCTCGTATGAGATTGATTTTATTGTCATTGGGAATCGCTGGGTTTTTCTGCTAGACGAGAAATCATGGAGTGGGAAGATTCTGGGGAATGATCAACTATGGATTAGGGCAGATGGCTTCTCCATGCGTAGTCCTCTTGCAAAAGCTGACTACATAGCCAAAGTGCTGGCTGGTCACATTGGCTGGAAGGTGACAACGCTCAAAGAGTCTGGATATTTTGTTCGTGGTGGCGTCCTACTCTCTGCCACAGAACAACTTCCGCAAATTCACGACTCCCGCGCTAGCAATGGTATTTTTTGGGTTGGAAATGTATGTGAACGCCTGCAATTAGTTGATAGCCAGGGGGGAAATCCGCTCGTTGGCCAGTGGCATTCTCAAATCAGTAAGGCCCTTGTTGATCTCTCGAATCGACCGCAAGTACCTGATAGAATTGAGTCCTTAATCATTAATGATGCAGTTGCTATTCGTCCAGGTGTTCGTCTCTTCAATGCAAAGATCGATGGAAACTCGGACAAGACGCTCCAATTGATGGTGTACGATCTAACGAAGGACCCGCTCGACTCAAAGGCGCTCTATGACTTTTATATGCAGGAATGTCTGGCCTTACAAAAATTATCTCCGACTGGCCTCGTACCGATGGTCAATATTCCTTTCAGATGGTCTGATGATTTTTTGGTCTTACCGATTATGCCTCCATCGGGAAAACCATTAAGTGTCTATCCGCTGCCAGAGACGCGCGAGGAGTTTGTACAAGAACTTTTACTGGCTGCCGCCTGTTTTAAGACTCTGGATCAAATCCACGCACACAATGTCTTACATCGGGCTATTGGGCCAGACATAATTTACATTCAGGGTATTCAGCCGCCTAAGGTAGTTTTAACAAATTTTTATGCTGCTCGTGTCGGCACAAACTCTATTGCTCCATCACTCGACGCGCTCACTATCGAAGATCCATATGCTGCCTTAGATCTTGCTATTGGCTATGGCTATGCTACGACTGAAACAGATACTTTTAGCCTGGCACTGGTATTTCTGGAACGTCTGTCCGGTCTTTCGCTTTCCAGTATTCGCGCTAATGTGGAGAGCGATGTGATCTTTCCCCAACAACAACGTT
>WNGJ01005653.1_pt1 | contig 14013 bp, 14 predicted proteins | sample 5400611 | NCBI WGS metagenome assembly WNGJ01 (sample SAMN13153375, study PRJNA577476) | soil metagenome | isolation source: 40 cm soil or saprolite under Garry oak tree replicate 1 | place: USA:California | collected 2016-06-15 | reverse complement strand
GCCTCGGCGCCGCTCAAGGAGCTGCAGAAGAAGTTCGGCTTCGAGCCGGATCGGGTGGTTGCGGTCGCGAGGAATCTGCTCGGCGGGAGATGAGGCGTGCCTGTCCGCGTCCTCTGCGTGAACAGCGGGTCATCGTCGCTCAAGGTGGCGCTCTACGAGGACGAGACCCGGATCGCGTCGAGCGTGGTCGAAGGGATCGGCCTCGGCGAGGGCCGCCTCACGGTTCGCGACGCGTCTGCACGGGTGCTCCGCGACGAGCTGGGCGCATTTCCTGACGCCGGCGCGGCGCTGCGCGCGGCGCTCGCCGGAGCGGCGTTCCCTGCGCTCGACGGGGTCGGTCATCGCATCGTCCATGGCGGAACCGGCCATGCCGCGCCGGAGCGAGTCACGCCGCAGCTTCTCGTTGCGCTGCGGACCCTCGTGCCGCTCGCCCCACTCCACCTGCCTGCGGCGCTCGCGGGCATCGATGCCGTGAGCACCCACTTCCCCGCGCTCCCGCAGGTCGCGTGCTTCGACACCGCCTTCCACCGGAGGATGCCGGCCGTCGCGCAGCGCCTGCCGCTACCACGGGCACTCCGAGCGAAGGGCATCCAGCGCTACGGGTTCCACGGCTTGTCGTACGAGTACGTCGTCGCCACCATCGGCGCCGCTACGCTCGGCCGCGCGGTCATCGCGCACCTGGGCAACGGCGCCAGCCTCGCTGCAGTGCGCGACGGGCTTCCCGTCGATACGACCATGGGCTTCACGCCGACGGGCGGCCTCATGATGGGTACGCGGAGCGGCGACCTCGACCCCGGCGTGCTCGTGCACCTGCTCGCGCACGAGGGATTCGATGCCGGCGCGATCGAACGCCTCGTCGACCACGAGTCCGGCCTTCTCGGCGTGTCGGGCACCACATCCGACATGAAGGCGCTCCTCGAGACCCGCGCGACCGAGACTCACGCGGCCGAGGCGGTCGAGCTCTTCTGCTATGTGCTCCGCAAGCACATCGGCGCGTTCGCCGCGGTGCTGGGTGGAATCGACACGCTCGTCTTCACGGGCGGGATCGGCGAACGCGCCGCTCCGGTGCGCGAGGAGACGTGCAGCAGTCTCGAGCATCTCGGGATCCGAATCGATCGCGAGCGGAACGCGCGGCACGACCCGATCATCAGCGCACCGGGAAGCGCGTGCACGGTGCGAACCGTGCGGACCGACGAGGACCTGATGATCGCGCGCCACACACGCGCGCTGCTCGCGCGCTCGGCGGCGTAGAAGTCGGCAACGTTCGTGGCGCTCGGGAGGTCACCAGCGGAGGAAGCTGTAGCACCAGGTCGGCACGTGTCGGCTCGGCTGTCGACAACTACGCTGCCTCTGGCCGATTCAAGCCTCGCGACGATCGTCTCGTACCGGCTCCCGGGGGCTCGAGACGGCGACGCGGGTTCGGCACGGCACCGACCTCGAATGACGAGGGCCTCGGTGAGCCACCGGCCGCGCCGGGGTTTAGGATGACGAGTACGATCCACAGGAGCACGCCGAAGGCGAGCCGCGCGAGGTCCGCCGCCGATGCCGAGTCGGGCCCGAGCACGGCCGCGTACACGAGAGTGGCGACCTGGGCGAAGGACGCCATCGCTCACCCTTCCCGCCGCGGGTTTGGTCGCGGTGTGGAATCCAACCGAGTGTCATCCCGCCTCAGTTCACCCATCAGGGGCATGATGACTCGATGGCACCGCAATCGGCGTGCCACTGCTCGACCGGCCGGCTGGCGGGCAGACGTGCGAAAGGACGTGGGCGAGTTCGTGGGTGCGCAGTAGATCCAGAGCGGCGCGCGCGGACGGCTCGGCAGTGTTGCCGAAAGCTCGTCAGAATGAGTTGCCCCGGTTCGAATCGCTCGCGCTCGGCCGTTTGCGACGGCCCGCTGCGCCTACCGCGGCGGTTGCTGTCCCGCGCTCAGCCGGCAGTAGGAGGTGACATTGGTACATCGGCCTGCCATCTGGGCAAACACCATCGCGAGCGACCGCTAATCACGACGCGCTCGTCACATCTGCCGATGCCGTGGCACGGCGACCTCGGACGCGTGCCGGCCTTGAATGACGATCGGTCGCAAACGCCCCGTGTCCGCGTGTTCTCCTCTCGGCTTCGATCTGGCCGCCCCATGGCACGGCAGTTGCGAATGGCGAAGAGCATCATGAGGCGGTCATCGCGGAGCTGTCCACGCCTGGTGGCGATTCTCTCGCCGGCCGAGTGCGGTCGGCTGCGACAGATCGGGCTCGAGATCGCCCACGCGCTCAAGGCGAGCGCGACCGCGGTAGAGCAGGGCGACTCGCCGCGTGTCCACACGATCGCCGCGAACGCGAGCCGGGAGGCATGATGAGACCCGAAACAGGTCCCCTGTCCACTGAGGAACTGCGCAAGATGGACGCCTACTGGCGGGCGGCCAACTATCTGTCGGTCGGCCAGATCTACCTCTACGACAACGCGCTGCTGAAGGAGCCGCTCGAGCGGGCGCACATCAAGCCGCGCCTCCTCGGCCACTGGGGAACCACGCCGGGTCTGAACCTCCTCTACGTCCACCTGAACCGGGTCATCAAGAAGCACGACCTGAACATGATCTACGTCATCGGTCCGGGACATGGTGGGCCGTCGCTGGTTGCCAACGCGTATCTCGAAGGCACGTACAGCGAGGTCTACCCGGACATCGGCCAGGACGCGGACGGGATGAAGAAGCTGTTCAAGCAGTTCAGCTTCCCCGGCGGGATCCCGAGTCACGTTGCCCCCGAGACGCCAGGCTCCATTCACGAGGGCGGCGAGCTGGGTTACGCCCTATCACACGCGCACGGCGCTGCCTTCGACAATCCGGACCTGATCGTGGCCTGCGTCGTCGGCGACGGCGAGGCCGAGACCGGCCCACTGGCGACCGGCTGGCATTCGAACAAGTTCCTGAACCCGGCTCGCGACGGCGCGGTGCTGCCGATCCTCCATCTGAACGGCTACAAGATCGCCAATCCCTGCTTCCTCGCGCGTATTCCGCGGGGCGAGCTGCAGAGTCTACTCGAGGGCTACGGCTACGCGCCTCAATTCGTCGAGGGCGACGAGCCGGAGAAGGTACATCAGGAGCTGGCCACGACGCTGGACACGGTCGTGGCCGACATCAAGCAGATCCAGCTCGACGCGCGGACGAAAGGCGTCACGAAGCGACCGGCCTGGCCGATGATCGTCCTCCGCACGCCGAAGGGCTGGACCTGTCCGAAGGAGATCGACGGCAAGAAGTGCGAGGGCTACTGGCGCGCCCATCAGGTGCCGATGTCCGATATGGACAAGCCGGAGCACGTGCGCATCCTCGAGGGGTGGATGAAGAGCTACAGGCCCGAGGGGCTGTTCGACGCGGCAGGCCGGCTCGAGCCCGAGCTCGCCGAGCTCGCGCCGAGCGGCCATCGCCGGATGAGCGACAACCCGCACGCCAACGGCGGGCTCTTGCTGAAGGATCTGAAGCTCCCCGACTTCCGGAGCTATGCCGTCGAGACGCCGAGCCCCGGAGCTGCCACGGCCGAGGCCACGCGCGCCCAGGGGACGTTCCTGCGCGACGTCATGAAGCTCAACCTCGACAGCAAGAACTTCCGCCTCTTCAGCCCCGACGAGAACAACTCGAATCGCTGGCAGGACGTCCTCGAGGTCACGAATCGCTGTTACATGGCCGAGATCTACCCCGACGACGACCACCTGAGTCCCGACGGGCGCGTGATGGAGGTGCTCAGCGAGCACCAGTGCCAGGGCTGGCTCGAGGGATACCTGCTGACCGGCCGCCACGGCTTCTTCAGCTGCTACGAGGCGTTCATTCACATCATCGATTCGATGTTCAACCAGCACGCCAAGTGGCTGAAGGTGTGTGACGAGATTCCCTGGCGCCGGTCGATTGCTTCGCTCAACTACCTCCTGTCGTCCCACGTCTGGCGGCAGGACCACAACGGCTTCAGCCATCAGGATCCCGGGTTCATCGACCACGTCGTGAACAAGAAGGCCGAGGTGATTCGCGTCTACCTTCCGCCGGACGCGAACTGCCTGCTGAGCGTGACTGACCACTGCCTGCGCAGCCGCAACTACGTGAACGTGATCGTGGCTGGCAAGCAGCCCGCACCGGTGTGGCTGACCATGGAGCAGGCGATCGAGCACTGTACCGCCGGCCTCGGCATCTGGGAGTGGGCGAGCAACGACAAGGGGAGCGAGCCCGATGTGGTGATGGCGTGCTGCGGCGACGTGCCGACGCTCGAGACGCTGGCTGCGGTCGACATCCTCCGCCAGCACGTGCCGGAGGTGAAGATCCGGGTGATCAACGTCGTGGACCTGATGAAGCTCCAACCGGCGAGCGAGCACCCGCACGGCCTGAGCGATCGCGATTTCGACGTGCTCTTCACGAAGGACAAGCCGGTCATCTTCGCCTTCCACGGCTACCCCTGGCTGATCCACCGCCTGACCTACCGCCGCACGAACCACGCCAACCTGCACGTTCGCGGCTACAAGGAGGAGGGGACGACCACCACGCCCTTCGACATGGCGGTCCGGAACGACATGGATCGCTTTCACCTCGTCTCCGACGTGATCGACCGGCTGCCGCAGCTCGGGTCGCGAGCGGCGTACGCGAAGCAGGCAATCCGCGACAAGCTGATCGAGCACCAGCAGTACATCTACGAGCACGGCGACGACATGCCCGAGATCACCGGCTGGCGATGGAGCCGCCGGGAGCGAATTTCTAGCAGGACCACATCGACCGAAGGGGACAATGTCTAGGCGAGTCAGGGCTCGGCGAAAGATCGGAGCCGGCCATCTCTGGGCAATCGGCTACGCCGACATGGAGCGGGCGGGTCAGGTCAAAGAGGAGATCACCAGGCTCGGGTGGGACGAGCCCTATCTCATCCTCTCCGACGTGGCGGTCGTCGTAAGACATCCCGACGGATCCTTCACGTTGAACCGCGAACCGTTTCCCGCCGTCGCGAACATCCTGGGCTGCACCGCCGTGGGCTTCATCGCGGGTTTGGCGCTCGCTGCGCCACTCGCCGGCGCTGCCGTCGGTGCGTTGGTGGGCAGCGCTGGAACCGGCGTGGCGGCGGCAGTCGGGATCAGCGACGACTTCGTGCGCGAGATCGAGGGGATGATGAAGCCCGGGACCTCGGCCCTGTTCGTGTTGGACGATGAAGGTGACATGGACGTGATCCTCCACCAGATTCGAGGGCTCGGTGGGACGGTGCTGAAGACGAACGTCGATGTGGAGCGTGCGAAGCTGATCCAGGCAACCCTCGCCGGGAGCCCGGCTTGATCTCGTTGATCGTCACCTTCTTTGCCCTCGATGCTGTCGCCTTCGCAGCGCCGGAGGAGCATGGCCTGTCGCAGAAGGCCGTCGAGATCGCCCGCCCGTTCGGGTTCCCGATCACCAACTCCATGGTCGTCATGTGGGTCGTCGCCGTCGGCCTCATCCTGTTTGCCCAGGTCGCCACCCGGACCATGAAGGAAGTGCCCGAGGGATCGCAGAATTTTCTGGAATTCCTCATCGAAGCCCTTTACCGTTTCCTGGAAGGCATCATTGGCCGGCACCTGGTCGAACGCACGTTCTGGTTCTTCGCCTCCATCTTCATCTTCATTCTCGCCGCGAACTGGGTCGGTTTGATTCCCGGCGTCGGCTCAATCGGCTGGGGGCACTCGACGGGCGTCGGTTTCACGATCGACGAGGCGTTGCTCCGCGGGGCCAACGCCGACGTGAATATGACGCTGGCAATGGCACTCGTCTTCTTCGGGTGCTGGATCGTCTGGGGCCTTCAGGAAATCGGACCGATCGGGTTTCTCAAGGAGCTCTTCTCGCCGAAAGGCGAGAGCGCAGGTCCTTTGAAGATCCTGATGATCGTCGTGTTCTTCGCGGCCGGCTGCCTGGAGATCGTCTCGATCCTGTTCCGGCCCGTGTCACTGAGTTTCCGTCTCTACGGGAACGTCTTTGCCGGTGAGACGATGCTCGAGACCATGGCGAGGGTTCCCCACATCGGCTGGCTCGTACAGGTCCCGTTCTACTTCCTGGAGCTGCTGGTCGGTCTGGTGCAAGCGCTGGTGTTCATGCTGTTGACCGCGGTCTTCACGCTGTTGATCTGCCAGCATCCCGAGGAAGGACATGCGACCGCGCACGATTGATTCGAGAGACGCTCGACCGCGCCAACCGTGGAAGCGGTGAGCGACAAGAAGGGAGCGAGAAGATACATGGACGGAAACCTGCACGTTGGTCTCGCGGCCGTGGGCGCGTCCCTCGCCGTGGGCGTCATCGGTGCGAAAGCTTCGGAAGCGGTGGGACGCAATCCCGGCTCCGCGACGGCGGTGATGGTCCAGTCGATCCTGGCCATCGCGTTCGCTGAAGCGATCGTGTTCTACACCCTGTTCCTCGTCAGGTAGACGCGGCCAGGCTCGGAGCCTCGATGGCGAGTCGCCCGTACCGGACGAGTGTGTGGCCATGAATACTCTCACCCTGATGGTCGAGACGAGCGCCGCCGGTCAGGTGGAAGAGATCGCCAGGACCTTCGGCGTGGACTGGTCTCATCTGTCAGCCCAGGTGATCAGCTTCTCGATCGTCTGCGCTCTCCTCTACTGGTTCGCGTACAAGCCTGTCCTGCGGATGCTCGAAGAGCGGCGCCAGCAGATCGCGCAGGGGCTCGCCAACACCGAGAAGATCAATGCCGCGCTCGCCGCCATCGATACCCAGCGTAAGGATGCGATGACCGCGGCGCGGGCCGAGGCGACCCGGATCATCGAGGAAGCCCGCGGCATCGCCGGGCGCGTGGGGGAACAGGAAACGCAGCGGGCGCAGGCGGCCGCCGAACAGCTCGTGCTCAAGGCTCGCGACGCCGCGGCGCAGGAACACACGCGGATGATGGCCGAGCTCAGACGCGAAGTGGGCCGCCTGGTCGTCAGGACGACGGCCGCCGTCATCGGCAAGATCCTGACGCCCGACGATCAGCGGCGTCTGGCCGATGAAACGGCCAAAGAATTGACCAGCTCGTAATGCGGACAGCCCGACAAATCAGACGTGACGCCACGCAACTGTGGCGTCTCTGTCTAGTGAACGGATCGCTGGATGAAAGTCGCGCCCGTCTGGTCGTCGAACAGGTGATCGAGTCGAGGCACGCCGGCAGACAGGCCATCCTGTCGCACTTTCTGCGTCTTCTGAGACTCGATCGTGCTCTTCACGCGGCCCAGGTTGCGAGCGCGGCGCCGCTCGATACCGATACGCGGGGTGCCGTCGAAGAATGGCTGGCACGCAGATACGGTCGGGCGATGGCGACCACGTACGTGGTCGACCCGACGCTGATCGCGGGGATGCGCCTCAAGGTCGGCAGCGATGTCTACGACGGCAGCATCAAAGGCGGCTTGGCCGCGCTCGAGGCGCGCTTTTGAGCCCGGAGCCGGGTGGGTCGAGGTGAACCAATGAGCAGCCTGGTGCAGGAGATCGAAGCGCGCATTGCCGACGCGCGGGTCATCACCGTCAGACAGAATGTCGGCGTCATTCGTGAGATCGGCGACGGCGTCGCCCGTGTCGAGGGTCTGACCGATGTCATGCTCAACGAGATGCTCGACCTCGGCCACGGCATCACCGGACTCGCGCTGAGTCTCGACGAGACCGACGTCGGCGTCGTCATTCTCGGCGACGATACCCAGCTCGAAGAGGGCGACGAGGTACGCGCGACCGGCAAGCTGCTCCAGGTGCCGGTCGGCAAGGGGCTGCTGGGCCGGGTCATGAACATGCTCGGGGAGCCGCTGGACGGCAAGGGACCGATCGCGAGCGACGTCGCCTATCCGGTCGAGAAGATCGCTCCGGGCATCATGCGGCGCCGTCCGATCAGCCAGCCCGTCCAGACCGGCATCATGGCAATCGACGCGATGATCCCGATAGGTCGGGGTCAGCGCGAGCTGATCATCGGCGACCGCTCGACCGGCAAGACGACGATCTGCATCGATACGATCATCAGCCAGGCGCGCCTGAACAGCGCGGCGGAAGCCGCGGGCGACAAGGACTATCGTCCCCTCTACTGCATCTACGTCGCCATCGGCCAGAAGCAATCGACGGTCGCGCGCCTCATCTCCGTCCTCGAGGAAGCGGGGGCGATGCCCTACACCATCATCGTCGCCTCGCCCGCCGCCGATTCCGCCACGAGCCAGTATCTGGCGCCGTTTGCGGGGGCAGCCATCGGCGAATGGTTCATGGACAACGCCATGGACGCGATCATCGTGTACGACGACCTGTCCAAGCACGCCGTGGCGTACCGCCAGGTATCCCTCGTGCTGAAGCGGCCGTCCGGTCGCGAAGCGTATCCGGGAGACGTGTTCTACCTCCACAGCCGGTTGCTGGAACGCGCCGCCCGCGTCGGGGAGAAGTACGGCAACGGTTCGCTCACGGCCCTGCCCATCATCGAAACGCAGGCCGGCGACGTATCGGCATACATCCCCACCAACGTCATCTCGATCACCGACGGCCAGATCTTCCTGGAAACCGATTTGTTCTATCAGGGCACACGTCCAGCGATCTCGGTTGGCATCTCAGTTTCGCGCGTCGGTTCCGAGGCGCAGCTCAAAGCCATGAAGCAGGTCGCTGGGCGCCTAAAGGGGGAGCTCGCGCAGTTTCGAGAGCTGGCGGCGTTCGCGCAATTTGGGTCCGAGCTGGACGCGGCCACGCAGGCGAAGATCGACCGCGGCAAGCGCATCATCGAGCTGTTCAACCAGCCTCAGCACAGCCCGATTCCGGTCGAGGTCCAGGTCGCCCTGCTCTGGGTCGTTCAGAACGCGTACACGGACGGGATCGCCCTGGACCGCCTCAAGGACTACCAGGCCCGGTTGACCGAGTACCTGACGACTTCGAAGGCCGTGCTCCTCGAAAAGATCGCGAAGGAGAAGGCGCTCAGCGAAGCCCTGACGGCGGAACTGAAGGCCGCCGCGGACCAGTTCAAGCAGATCTGGACCTGACCCATGGCGAGCGGTCGTGACCTTCGTCGGCGCATCCGATCGATCGCCAGCACGGCGCAGATCACCAAGGCCATGCAGATGGTCGCGGCCTCGAAGATGCGGAAAGCCCAGCAAGCGGCCATCGAGGTGCGCCCGTTCGTGCGGCTGCTCTACCGCATCCAGCGCAAGGCGACCACACGGGCGATCGAGTTCAGGCATCCCCTGCTCGCCGTGCGACAAATCCGCAAACGGGCGATCGTGCTCGTCGCATCCGACAAGGGCTTGTGCGGCGCGCTCAACGGTAACGTGTTTCGCCTCGTAGGAAAGTATGACCTGCATTCCACGGTCTTCATCACGGCCGGCCGCAAGGCCGCGCAGTTTGTTGCCCGTACCGGTCGCCAGCTCGTCGCCGACTTCCCCTACGGTGACACACCCCACATCGCGGAATCGCGCGCGATCGCCGCCCTGGCCCGCGACCTGTTCCTGAAGGGCGAAGTCGATGCGGTCAACGTGGTCGCCACCCGATTCGTGAACACGCTCACCCAGCAGGCGGTCGATCTCGAGTTTCTCCCGATCGGCGACATCAAGGGGGTGGAGATCCCTGGAATGCCACGGGAGGAAGCCGCTACCGACACTACCGAGTTCCTGTTCGAACCCAGTGCCGAAGACATCATCGGCTATCTGCTCGGACACTATCTCAACATCTTCATCCACGTTGTGCTGTTGAACGCGAAAGCGAGCGAGCAGAGCGCACGCATGGTGTCGATGAAGAACGCCACCGACAACGCGGAGGCCATGATCAAGCACCTTACCCTCGAGTACAACAAGCTGCGGCAGGGGCACATCACTCAAGAGCTGCTGGAGATCGCCGGCGGCCAGGCAGAATGAGCCGGAAGGCGGGAGCATGAGCACGGGAAAGATCGTACAGGTCGTCGGGCCGGTGGTGGACGTCGAGTTCCCCGACGCATTGCCCGCGATCCACAACGCGTTGTCGGTCGACTACACGGTGCAGAACCACCCGACGACGGTGACGCTGGAGGTGCAGCAGCATCTCGGAGACCGGCGTGTTCGAAGCATCTCCATGTCCGGCACCGAGGGCCTCAAGCGCGGATACGAGGTCAAGGACAGTGGGGGGCCGATCCGCGTGCCGGTCGGCGACTGCGTGCTGGGTCGCGTGTTCGACGTGACCGGCTGCCCCGTCGACGAACGCGGCCCGGTCAAGGCGGAGAAATACTATCCGATACACCGCCCACCGCCCCCGCTGGTGGACCAGTCGACCTCCCCCCAGGTGCTCTCCACGGGCATCAAGGTGATCGATCTGATCTGTCCCTTCCTGAAGGGCGGCAAGGTCGGCGCGTTCGGTGGTGCTGGCGTCGGGAAGACAGTCGTCATCATGGAGCTCATCAACAACATCGCCAAGCTCCACGGCGGTGTGTCGGTCTTCGCCGGCGTCGGCGAGCGCACGCGCGAAGGTAACGACCTGTACCACGAAATGACGCGGGCGGGCGTCATCAACGAGAAGGACCCGAGCGCGTCGAAGATCGCTCTGGTCTACGGCCAGATGAACGAACCGCCGGGGGCCCGCCTCCGCGTGGCGCTCTCGGGCCTCGCGATCACGGAGTACTTTCGCGACGAGAAGCACCAGGACGTGCTGCTCTTCATCGACAACATCTTCCGCTTCTCGCAGGCCGGCTCCGAGGTCTCCGCTCTCCTCGGTCGGACCGCCAGCGCGGTGGGGTATCAGCCGACGCTCGCCGCCGAGATGGGCACGCTCCAGGAGCGCATAACCTCCACGAAGAACGGCTCCATCACCTCCTTCCAGGCGGTGTACGTGCCGGCCGACGATCTGACCGATCCGGCGCCGGCCACCACGTTCGCCCATCTCGATGCGACGATCGTCCTGGAGCGGGCGATTGCCGAGCTGGGCATCTATCCCGCGGTCGATCCGCTCGCCTCGACCTCCAGGGCGCTGGCGCCTGAGATCGTCGGCCAGAAGCATTACGACGTGGCGCGCGGGGTGCAGAAGGTATTGCAACGCCTCAAAGACCTGCAGGACATCATTGCGATTCTCGGCATCGACGAGCTGTCACCCGACGACAAGGTGACCGTGTTCCGTGCGCGTAAGATTCAGCGCTTTCTGAGCCAGCCGTTCAGCGTCGGGGAGGTATTCACCGGGCGTAAGGGCAAACAAGTCCCCGTGGCGGATACGGTCCGCGGATTCGCGGAAATATTGGAAGGGAAACACGACAACGTGCCGGAAGACAACTTCTACATGAAGGGTGGCATCGAGGAAGTCACACAGCAGGACACTTGATGGCCGACACTCTGAAACTGGAAATCGTCACGCCCGGCGCGACTACCTACTCGGAGGACGTGAGCATGGTGACGCTGCCCGCAGTCGAGGGTCAGATCGGCATCTACCCACATCACGTGCCGCTCATGACCCGGATCGTGCCGGGCGAGCTAAGGGTGCGCAAGGAAGGTCAGGACGATTTTCTTGCGGTCGGCGAAGGACTTGTCGAGATCACGAGCGGCCGCGTCGCCATCGTCACAGACATGGCTGTCGCCGCAAAGGACATCGACGAAGCCGCGGCCGAGGAAGCGCGCCAGCGCGCCGAGGCCCACCTGCACGACAAGATCTCCGATGCAGAAGTGGCTACCGTCAACGGCGCACTAGCCCGCTCGCTGGCCCAGCTGCGCGTCAAGAGACGCCGCCGCGTGTAGGCCGAGCGTTTGTCTTGCCCAGGTAAAGTAAGGGGGTCCCATGCACGAAGCAGGATCGCGGAGTGGAATGACGAGAGTCGGCGCATGCGGGTTGAGCCTGACGATCGCCCTGATCGTGGCCGGGGTTCCTTCGCGGGTGATGTGCGCAGAGAACCAGCTCCAGCAAGCACACGCCGCCGCCGGAAGAGTCTGGTACGAGAAGTACTGCACGTCCTGCCATGGCCAAGGCGGTGGACCCGGTTCCGCCGTCTATCGCGGCAGCGACCGGCCCGTCGATCTCCGGACCTACGTGAAACGCAACAACGGGATCTTCCCAGCAGTGGAATGGATCGCCGTCGTCGAGCATGTGGACCTGTCATCGCCGCATGCCGACGTCTGGGAAAGGATTCGCACGGACCAGGAGGGAACCTCGGGGCAGGGGGCCGTCGCTCGGGGTATCGTCGCTTCGATTGCTGACTACATCATCTCCGTCCAGACGAAGTGACTCCTCGTGGCCCGCGTCGGCGCGCCTATGTCGACGTCGGGTGGGCAGTCGCGGTCAGGACGACCAGCGATCTGGGTGCGACGTCGTAGGCCTGGGTCGGGTGGGACGCTGCTGCACCCCACTCGCAGATGTCGTCGGGTGGCTCGCGCGACGTGTCGATCCACCGGCGCCAACCGCCGTCCACGGATGGTAGTGCAAAGGTAAGCGGCTCGGACCAGGCGTTGAGAACGAAGTGCAACAGCTGTCGGCCACTCGGGCTGCGAACCGTGGCCGCGAGCGTATGCGAGGAGGGGCCCCAGTCCGGCTGGTCCAGCAGCACGCCGTGCCACGCGACCGTGCCGCGACCCAGCAGCTCGTTGAGCGTCATCGCCCATTGGGGCTGTGAGGTGTCGCGCTGCAGACGATGCCGGATGAGGAGGCGGACGAACTGTCGCACGTCGTCGTGGCGGTCCAGCAGGCTCCAGTCGAGCCAGGTGGTGTCGTCGTCCAGGCAGTACGCGTTGTTGTTCCCGAGCTGTGTGCGGCGCATCTCGTCGCCCATGAGGAGCATGGGCGTTCCGAGGGCGAGGAGGACGGCGGCGAGGAAGTTCTTCACCTGGCGGTTGCGCAACCGCTCGACGGCGGGATCGTCCGTTGGGCCCTCGACGCCGCAGTTCCAGCTGCGGTTGTCGTCCGAGCCGTCGCGGTTCTCCTCGCCGTTGGCCTCGTTGTGCTTGCGATCGTAGGAGACGAGGTCATTCAGCGTGAAGCCGTCGTGGCAGGTGACGAAGTTCACGCTCTTCTCGGCGAGCAGCCGGTTCGCCATATTGCCGACCGTGCCGGCATCGCCCCTCGCGAAGCTGCGGACATCGTCGCGGAACCGGCCGTTCCACTCCTTCCACCAGTCGCCGATGAACGAGCCGACCTGGTAGAGGCCGGCGGCATCCCAGGCTTCGGCGATGAGCTTGGTGCCCGCGAGCACGGGGTCGTTCTCGATGTCCCTCAGAATCGGGGGGTTCGCCGTGGGACGCCCCGATTCGTCGCGCGAGAGAATGGACGCCAGGTCGAAGCGGAATCCATCCACGTGCATCTCCTCGACCCAATAATGCAGGCTGTCGAGAATCAGTCGGCGGACGATCGGGTGGTTCGCATTGAGCGTGTTGCCTGTACCCGTGTAGTCGGCGTAACGCCTGCGATCCGGTTCGAGGATGTAGTACGCAGAGTTCTCGAGGCCGCGGAGGGAGAGGGTCGGCCCGCGATGATCGCCCTCGGCCGTGTGGTTGTACACGACGTCGAGAATGATCTCGAGGCCGGCCCGGTGCAGCGCCTTCACCATGTCCCTGAACTCGTCGAGCGCACCGAGCGGATCAGGTCTCGACGCGTACCCGTGATGGGGCGCGAAGAATGACACGGGCGAGTAGCCCCAATAGTTCCGGCGGCCGAGCGGCGCATCCTGAGGATCGAACTGGAACACCGGCAGCAACTCGAGCGCCGTGACTCCGAGATCGACGAGGTAGGGAATCTTCTCGATGAGCCCGGTGTACGTGCCGCGTGTGGCCTCCGGAACGCCAGAGCTGTGATGGCGCGTGAAGCCGCGGACGTGAAGCTCGTAGATCACCGTCCGTGCGAACGGGAGATGCAGCGGGCGGTCGCCTTCCCAGTCGTACGCGCGAACGTCGGCAATCACGCTCTTCATGGCGGTCGCCGCATTGTCGCCTGGGGCGCTTGCCGCGCGGCGGTCATAGGTGCGAGGTACCGCCACCGCCCGGCCGTATGGGTCGAGGAGCACTTTCGTCCGATCGAAGCGGAGGCCGTCCCCGGGTAGCCACGGGCCGTCTGCGCGGTACGCGTAGGTTTGCCCGGCGCGCAGCCCAGGGACGAAC
>WNGJ01006303.1_pt1 | contig 14015 bp, 14 predicted proteins | sample 5400611 | NCBI WGS metagenome assembly WNGJ01 (sample SAMN13153375, study PRJNA577476) | soil metagenome | isolation source: 40 cm soil or saprolite under Garry oak tree replicate 1 | place: USA:California | collected 2016-06-15 | reverse complement strand
AGCTCCGCTGTAGTTGTGGCTGCGGCCTCGACATCTACACTTGTCGCACGACCGACTTCCAGTGCACCTACAGTCCCGCGCTCCACCAGGACGTCCTCCGGCTGGCGGGGCAGGGGAAGACGGCACAGCAAATCCTCGACGAATTCGTGAAGCAATACGGCCAGGTGGCATTGATGTCGCCTCCGAGGGAGGGCTTCAACCTCGCCGGCTACTTCCTCCCCGGCGTCGCGATCGTTGTCGCTGCCTTCTTCCTGCTGCGGACGCTGCGACGCTGGACCCGGGAAGCCGAGGGCGCCACGCCGGCACCCGCCACGCTGTCGCCGAATGCCACGCCCGAAGAGCTCGAGCGCCTGCGCCGCGAGCTCGACCGGCTCCCCGGCTAGCCGGGTCTCTCCATGCTCGAGCTGATTCTCGGGGTCCTGCTGGCCGCGGGCGCGACCTACTTCGTCCTGCTCCCAATCCTCCGGCCACCCGTCGAATCGGCAAATGGTGCCGAGCCCGGCGATGAGGGCGAAGACCCCGCGGACGACATGAGCCTGCAGACGGTCGCGTTGCGGGCGCTAAAGGAAATCGAATTCGATCGCGCGACGGGGAAACTATCCGACTCGGATTATGAGCAACTGAAAGGGAAGTACACCCAGGAAGCTCTGGTGGCCATGCGGGGTGAAGCGGGAAACGTGCAACGGGAAACGGGACACGTAGCAGCCACCACGTTTCCCGTTTCTCGTTTCCCGTGTCCCGAGCACGGTCCCCGCCCCGAGAAGGACGCCCAGTTCTGCTCGGAGTGCGGCAGGCGGTTAGGAACGGCGCCAGGCTACTGCGCGCGCTGTGGCACGGCGCTCGAGAATGATGCCCGATACTGCAATCGCTGTGGAGCCCGCGTCGCCGCCTGACTCTTGCGTTTTCGAGTCCCGTTTCCTATCAGTCTGCATCCCCGAACCCTGGAGCACGTCGTGAACCGATGGGTCTCGCGATTGTTGATCGTGCTGCTGCTCGTGGCGGTGACAGCGTCGACGGCGGATGCGCAGCGGCGGCGCCGCCGCGCGATCGCGACGAATTCCGGTCCAACGTACGGCGCACACGTCGGCTACAACTTCGACGTCGATAGGCTGCTCCTCGGCGCCCAGCTCTCCTGGCCACTCACGCCCGATCTCGCGCTCTATCCCACGTTCGACTACTACTTCGTGAGCGGCGGCTCGCTGTGGGCGCTGAATTTCGACCTGAAGTACCGGCCGCCCACCCGCTACGGCGCCTGGTACGTCGGCGGCGGACTGAACTGGTCGCACGCGAGCTCCGGTGGCGTCAGCGGAAGCGACACCAATCTGAATCTGCTCACCGGACTCGAGGGACGCCGCGGCCGCACGCGGCCCTACATCGAGGGCAAATTCATCCTCGGCAACGGCAGCTCGTTCCAGATTGTCGGCGGAGTCAACTGGCGCTAGGCTAGAACTCGAACGTCTCCATCTTTCGCAGCGCCATCCTGAGCGGAAGAATCGTGGCCGCCGTGCACACCGCGGCGGCCACCACAAACAAGACCAGCATTTCCGGCGTCACCCCCACCGCGCGGCCTTCCCAGGCGGACCGTACGTACGTGTACACCGCACGCGAGAGGAGCATCAACACGCCGGCGAGCAGCGCGATGGTCGCCATCATGAACACGAGGCCGCCGAAGGACGTGGGAATCTGCGCGGCGTTCTCCGTCTCGAACTGCGGATAGAGCGTGCCGAACGTCAGCGCCATCGCGGAGATCGCGAGCGTCAGCCCGGCCATGGTCGCGAGACTCAGAATCATCATGAACGGCGTCACCTCGAGCAGCGCGTTGGTCAGCCCCGTGAGGATCATGCCGAGGATGAGAAGCGGCAGCGTTCCCACCCAGTATTTGGACCAGAGCAGCGCGCGCAGGTCGAGCGGCGATGAGCGCAGCAGCCACATCTGCCTGCCCTCGAGCGAGACTGCGGGGAAGATGAAGCGCGCCGCGATCGAGGCGAGTACGAAGCCCGCGAGGCCGAGGTTCAGGAACGACACGAGATTGACGTAGAAGAAGCCGACCGGCTCGCCGCGATGCAGCGGCAACGCCTGAATGTTGAACAGATACACGACGATGAGGACCGCGAGCAGGATCAATTGGCTCCACTGCGTCGTGTCGCGGAAGAAGAGCTTGATGTCTTTGAGCACGAACTCTCGCTTCGCGACTGGGAGCCAGCGCAGCAGCGATCCCACCGTCCAGCGCCACAGGCCACCACGAATGAAACGCTCCGCGCCCTCCTGGGCCTTGGTGAACCCCTGCGCATACAGCGCGCGGTGCAGCACCGCACCGAGCGTGACGAATGCGGCAGCGGTGGTCCAGAGCAGGAGGAGCGGGAGCGGATCCAGCTCGTGCCGCAGATATCCCATGATCGCCTGTGACGCCCACTCACTGGGCAGAAACGGCGACGTGGGCCCGCGGAGCAGAATGACGAAGTCCAACAGGTTGCGGAATCCTTCGGGCCGGGCCAGCTGCTCGGGCCGGATCATGCGGAACAGCAAGATCACGCCGCCGGCGGCGCCGAGCGCGATGATGGACAGCAGATCGCGCGTGCGACGCGCCGGGAAGACGTTGACGAGCACCAGGGTCACGGCGGAGCCCAAAACCGCCGGCAAAATCAGCATCGGGACGATCGCGAGCAGGGCGTAGAGCGCGAAGAACACGCCTCCCTTGAACACGACACCATAGGCGGCGAGGATCGGCACCGCCATCAACGCCACCATCCACGACGAGTGGAGCAGCGTCTCACCCAGCTTGGCGAGATACAGGCGCAGCCAGTCAACGGGCGCCGAGACGAGGAGGTCGAGATCCTTCGCGAGGAAGAAGCTCGACAATGCCGTGATCACGTTCGAGAGCACGAGGATCGAGATGAACGACAGCAGGATGAGCCCGAGGATTTTTCCGGGGATCAGGGGCCCGAGCTCCTCGACCGCGCGGAGGGTCTTCAGGATCCGGTACAGCACTCCAAACACCCCCGCCCAGAACGCTCCGCCGACCAGCGCCAGGATGACGAGCTTGCCGGTGCCGCCGCTCGCACGCTCCTCGCGGAACCGCTGCAGCGCGGTTCGCCACTTGGGCTGCAGGACATGTGCGAGCGACGGTTGCTTCATCGTCCCAACACCTCGGCCAGCTCCCGGACCTGTGCGCCGCCCGTGAGCTTCAGGAACAGCTCCTCGAGACTCGCGTCGCCGGCTTGATGCTGGCGCCGCACATCGCTGACCGTGCCGGCGGCGACGATTTTCCCGTGCTGGATGATCGCGATCTGATCGCACATCGCTTCGGCGACCTCGAGCGTGTGCGTGCTCATCAACACCGTGCCGCCGCGCTCGACGAATTGTCGGAAGATGTCCTTCAGCAGGCGGGCGGCTTTGGGATCGAGCCCGACCATCGGCTCGTCCACGACAATGCACTCGGGGCGGTGAATCAGCGCGCTCGAAATGATGAGCTTCTGGCGCATGCCGTGGCTGTATGCTTCGACCAGCTCATCCTTCCAGCTCGTCAGCTCGAACACTTCGAGCAGCTCCGCGATGCGGCGCTCGACGCTGTCGCCTTCCTGCCCGTACAATCCGGCGACGAACCGCAAAAACTCCGCGCCGGTGAGTTTGTCGTACACGAAGGGGCGGTCCGGGATGAACCCGAGCCGCATCTTGGCGGCCAGCGGATTGACGTGCACGTCGTCGCCGCCGAGCAGCACGCGGCCCTGGGTGGGCCGCAGGATCCCGGCGATCATGCGCAATGTGGTCGTCTTGCCTGCGCCGTTTGGTCCCAGGCAGCCGAACAGAACGCCACGTGGCACATGCAGGCTGATGTCGTCGACGGCGACGAAGCTGCCGTAGAGTTTGGTGAGATTCTCCAGGCGGATCATAGTACCTCGAGCTTCAGCCGGCCGATGAGCGGGACGAGCTCGACCTGTCGTGCGAGCCCCCCGATGGCGATCGGCAGGTGTGCGGCGTCGGCCGGGAATTGATCGAATGTCGGGTCCACGGCGATCCAGTCGTTGAGATAGACCTCAGCCCACGCGTGATAGTAGAAGCGGCCATCCAGATAGATCAGTCCCGCCACCGTGCGCGCCGGTAACCCGGTCGAGCGCGCCAGCGCGACGAACAACGTGGCCGCCTCATTGCAATCACCGCGGCCAGTCTCCAGCACCTTCTCGGCGCTCGGCACGCTGCCGGCTTGTGGGACGGCGCGTCGCACCGTGCCGTGAACCCAGTGCGTGAGCAGCTCCGCCACCCGCGCCGGACTGCGCTCGCGCTCGATGACGCGGCGGGCCTGGGCGGCAATCCGCGGGTCGTGACTTTGAATCAACGGCTCCGGCTGGAGCCAGCGGGCGAGCGCCGTATCGCCCGAGGGGAGCCGATAGGGTGCGGCGTGCGCTTGGAGCGCACCGGCCTGTACCAGCTCGAGCGTATCTCGGCCGTTCCGGCGCACGCGCATTCGTGTGCGCTCGGGCGGATCGCCGCGAACCCCCGCAACCAGCGCGGTCAGCGGCACGATCTCACCGAGGCCCGGCGCGGCGCTGCCGCGTGCCACGCGGGCGGTGTCACGTTTCTTGAAGTTTTCGTAGACGATCTCGAACGCCGCGCGCTCCATCGCGAATCCCTGGTCGTCCGCGCTTTTCGTGGAGGCAAGCACGATGCGGCCCTGCGCATCGATCCAGCTGCTCGTCGGCACACCATTGGCGTCGTGATCGATGCGGAACGCGTGCACGGTGTCGAAGTGCTCCGGGACCCACGTCATCGTCGTCGAATCGAGGTCGGCGCTGTCGGACACCACGAGCGTCGATTCGGCGGACACCCGGGCCGTAACGTCCCGGCCCGTCAGGAGCAGTGGGTCGAATAGCCGCGCGGTATAGGCGCGGCCCGAGCGCAGCTCGCCGCCGAACGCGAGCCGCAGCGGCAACAAGGTCGGCAGCGTGACCGGGCCCCGCAGCGGGATTCGGGTCATCTGCGAGTCACCCTCGGAGATGATGGCAATCGACAACACCGTATCGCCGAGCACGCGGCCATGGGCGGCGAATTGGCCGAGATCGCCGTCGAAGGTCGCTTCCAGAGTCTGCAGTCGCAGGGCCCGTGACAGCATGGCGGTGCTGCGGGCATCGGTGCGATGGAGCTTCCCAAGCGCCGGCACGTCGAGCACGAAGACGTTTTCGACTCGGATCGCGTCCGGGAGGGTGTCGATCGTGGTCGAGGAGTACCCGACCTGTTGGCCCCCGACTTCGAGCCGATAGAACAGCCCACCCGGCGCCACCGCCATCGCCGCCGCAGCCAGCCGCGCGCCGGTGGAGCGGAAGACTTCGCGCTGCACGAGCCACCCGAGCGACAGCGCCCACGCACCGAGCACGGCGATCACCCAGGTACGGCGATTCACGAGACCGCCCGCTGCAGCGCCGCCTCGAAGACTTGCTGATCCTCGGGGCGCTCGACGACGAACGACACCTGTTCGGGGAATTGCGCGCTACCGCGATGGGCGTGCAACACCGTCGCCATGATTTCCGCGGAATCCTCGAGCGTCAGATTCCCGGCGCCCGTGCCGAGCGGCGGGGCGCTGAGGTGCACGAACTCCCATTCTTGCGCCTGATGCAGCGTGGACAGCCAGGCACGCGCGACGTTGCCGCGCGTCACCGGCTCCGTTTCGCTGCGAATGATGGCGTGGATCACGAATTCCGCGGGGAGATCGCCACCGGCGGCGGTCACGACCGCGCCCCCGACCGCCAGCTCGCGGTTCAGGCGGATGCGGTTCTGGAATTGTTCACCGCCGGCGATCTCGACGCGCCGCAGCGCGGCGGCCGTGGGATCGAGGCGAGTGGTGGCGGGACGGACGAGGGCATCGGCGGCGAACGACGCGAGATCGTCCACGACTACGCGAATCACCTACCCGACAGTTCCCGCGAGCGGCGGTACATCGCAGTCGCTTCGTCGGGGCGGTTCAACCGATCCAGTACCTTGCCGATGCCGTACAGCGCTTTCGGATTCGCGGGCTGCAGCTCGACCGCTCTTTCGTATGCGGCCAGCGCGCCGGTCAAATCATCCATGTGATTGAGCGCTTCGCCGAGGTAATACCAGGCGGCCGCACGTTCCGGCTGGACGGCGACCGCGCGCTGCAGTTGGTCGGTGCCCTCGCGCCACATGCCACGGCGCGTGAGGACGATGCCGAGGTTGAACAGCGCTTCCACGTTGTTCGGGTCGGCGCGCAACACGCGCTGCAGGTCGCGCTGCGCCGCGGCGTAGCGGACTGTGGCACCGAGGATCGCGGCGCGGTTCATCAGCAGCGCGGGATTGTCGGGTTCGCTCTCGAGCGCGCGGTCCAGCTCCGCCAGGGCGCCGTCGCGATCGCCCCGAGCATCGAGAATTAACGCGAGGTTGTTGCGCGCTTTCACGTGCTTGGGATCGCGCGCGAGGAGATCGCGATACGAGGCAGCAGCCCGCTCGGTCTCCCCGCGCTCGCTGGCTTCCCTGGCCGCGATGTAGAGCGGGTCGTCAGGCGCCGGAGCCGATGGCTCCGGCGGGGCGCTGGAGGACGGTGGAGGAGGTGGAGGCACTGGAGGCGGTGGAGAAGCCGGCGGGGGCGCCGGAGGTTCTTGCTCGCCGTCGTCCAGCCTTGCCTTGATGTCTGTAGGTGTCGGAGTAGATAGAGGTTGCGCGATGCGAAGCGGCGGCGGCTGCTCGTCGCGCGCGACATCGTTCGGGGTCGCGATCGCGCCCGTTTGGGTCAGCGATTCCGCTTCCTCGATGAGCTCGGCCGCGACCCGTGCCCGCTCCTGCGACGTCTGCCAGCGGCGTTCGCGCTTGCCTCCGGGGGGGCCGGGGGGGCCGCCGCGGTTCATGTCAGCACCTGCGCGTTTGGGGTCATGGGGGATGCTAACGTAGGAAAGGGGAGAGTTGACCGCAAGCCAGTTGCCTATCTAGCCTAAGGGTCTATGCCCGGTGATGCGTTGATTGTCCGCGGCGCACGCGAACATAACCTCAAGAACATCGACGTCGAGTTGCCCCGGAACGCCCTCGTGGTCATCACAGGGCTGTCGGGCTCGGGGAAGTCGTCCCTGGCCTTCGACACGATCTACGCCGAGGGACAGCGTCGCTACGTCGAATCCCTTTCCGCTTACGCCCGGCAATTCCTTGGGCTCATGGACAAGCCCGACGTGGACGCGATCGAAGGACTCTCGCCGGCGATTTCCATCGAGCAGAAGACCGCGGGCGCCAATCCGCGGTCTACCGTCGGCACGATCACTGAGATCTACGACTACCTGCGCCTGCTGTGGGCCCGTACGGGGACGCCGCATTGCCCGAACGATGGCACGCCGGTCGAGCGGCAGTCCGCGTCACAGATCACCGATCTCGTGCTCGAGTGGCCGGAAGGTACCAAGATCGAGGTACTCGCGCCCCTGGTGCGTGGGCGCAAGGGTGAGTTTCGCGACGTCTTCGAGGCGATGCGCAAACAGGGCTTCGTGCGTGTCCGCGTCGATGGCGAGACGTACGATCTGACCGCCGTTCCCAAGCTGAACAAGCGCCAAAACCACGAGATCGCCGTGGTGGTCGATCGGTTGGTCGTGCGTCCCTCCGACCGCGGCCGGCTCGCCGACTCGATCGAGACCGCGCTGAAGGCGGCCGACGGCGTCGTGGAAGTCGTCCGTCAGACTGGCAGCCCGCGGTCCCGGATGTTCTCCGAGCGCTATGCGTGCCCCAAATGCGGGCTGTCGTTGCCCGAGCTCGAGCCGCGCCAGTTCTCGTTCAACTCGCCCTACGGTGCCTGTCCCGATTGCTCAGGACTCGGCACGCGGCGCGAGGTGAACGCCGATCTCGTACTGGGCGACCACAGTCTGTCGATTCTCGAGGGCGTCGTGCTCCCGTGGGGCGAGCCGAGCGGCTATTTAAGGAAAGTGGTGCTGCCGGCGCTCGCCAAGACATACAAGTTCGATCTCAACACACCGTGGCGTGATCTGTCTCCCGCGGTCCAGAAGATTCTGCTCAACGGCGCGCCCGGAAAAACGATCACCTATCAGTACGACAGCGAGCGCTGGCACGGCTCCTATGAATCGGCCTGGAAGGGCGTGCTCGATCACGTCGACAAGCGCTACCGCGAAACGGCCTCCGATGCGGTGCGTGAGCAGCTCGAGCAGTTCATGGTCGAACAGCCGTGCCCCACGTGCGGCGGCCGCCGTCTCAAACCGGAGAGCTTGTCGGTCCTGGTCGCCGGCAAGAGCATCGGCGACGTCGTGGCGCTTCCCGTGCGCGAGGCACTCGACTTTTTCTCGAAAGTCCCCTTGCGCGGCAATGGCCGAGCGGGGCTTGATCCGGAAATCTCCCGTCCGATTCTGAAGGAAGTGACCGACCGGCTGCGATTCCTCGTGGATGTCGGCCTCGACTATCTGACGCTCGAACGTTCCGCGGTGACGCTCTCAGGCGGCGAGGCCCAGCGAATTCGGCTCGCGACGCAGATCGGCAGCCGTCTCGTCGGTGTGCTGTACATCCTCGACGAGCCGTCGATTGGCCTGCATCAGCGCGACAACGCGCGCCTGCTGGCCACGTTGAAGGAGCTGCGCGACCTCGGCAACACCGTGCTGGTCGTGGAGCACGACGAGGAAACGATCCGGTCGGCGGACTATGTCGTGGACCTGGGGCCGCGCGCCGGCCGGCATGGGGGCGAAGTCGTGGCGGCAGGACCGCTCGACGAGGTGCTCGGCAGTCACGACTCGCTGACCGCGCGTTATCTCCGCGGCGAGCTGCGCATTCCGCTGCCGCCCCGGCGCCGTATCGCCAGCACCGATCGCATGCTCCGTGTGCTGGGCGCGAAGCACCACAATCTCAAGGATCTCACCGTAGACGTTCCGCTCGGACTGTTCGTCGCGGTAACGGGTGTGTCGGGCTCGGGAAAATCGACGCTCGTGACCGACATCCTGTACCAGGCGTTGGCGCGTCACTTCTATCGCGCCAAAGTCGTCCCCGGTGCGCATGAGCGGCTCGAGGGACTCGACCACATCGATAAGGTGATCGACATCGACCAGAGCCCGATTGGCCGCACGCCGCGCTCCAACCCCGCGACGTACACGGGGCTCTTCACGCCGATCCGGGAGCTCTTCACCTATCTCCCGGAGTCGAAGCTGCGCGGCTACGGACCGGGCCGATTCTCGTTCAACGTCAAAGGCGGCCGCTGCGAGGCGTGCCAGGGCGACGGACTGGTGAAAGTCGAGATGCACTTTCTGCCTGACGTGTACGTCCCGTGCGAAGTCTGCAAAGGCCGGCGTTACAACCGGGAAACATTGGAGGTCCGTTATAAAGGAAAGTCGATCGCCGACGTGCTTGACCTGACGGTCGCCGACGCGCTCGACTTCTTCGAGCATCAACCGCGCATCAGGGCGAAACTCGAGTTGCTCAACGACGTAGGTCTGGGATACATCCACCTCGGGCAGTCGGCAACGACCCTCTCGGGCGGTGAAGCCCAGCGCGTGAAGCTCGCGACTGAGCTCGCCAAACGGGACACGGGTCGCACGCTGTACATCCTGGACGAGCCGACGACCGGACTGCACTTCGAGGACGTACGGTTGCTGCTGGAAGTACTGCACCGGCTCGTGGACAAGGGGAATACGGTCGTCGTCATCGAACACAATCTGGACGTGGTGAAGACCGCCGATTGGGTGATCGACCTGGGGCCCGAAGGTGGGGAGCTGGGTGGTCGGGTGGTGGCGGAAGGGCCGCCCGAGAAGATCGCGCAGTCCAAAGGCTCTCATACGGGCGAATTCCTGCGCAAGGTGTTGCAGGCGGGAGACTAGGCCATAGGTTGGACGAGGTAGGAGGCCGCGTGTTGAACGGTCCTGAACTTCCCATGATGGTCCTGTTTGTGAGTATCGCCGCGATGTTCATCATGCGTGGCCCGTTTGGGCGCGCCATCGCCGAACGGATTGCGGGGCGCGCGCGGACCGCCACCGAAGACCAGGATGTCCGAGAGCTCAAGGGCGAAGTGGAAGAGCTGCGCAACCAGCTGTATGAAGTGCAGGAGCGGCTCGATTTCGCCGAACGCCTGCTCGCGCGGCAGGACGAGCGCGCCGGTGTCTTGCCCAAACGCGGGGCCGAGTAATCCATGCCCGAAGAAGTCGTCTTTCTGTTCGTGTTGACCATCATTGGGTCATCGGTGCTGCTGTTCCCGCTGGTGCGCGCGCTCGCGGAGCGGATCCGGCCGCGGGCAGTCGACGGCGGCGTCAGGGAAGAGCTGCAGATGCTGCGCGAGGACCTGTTGGCCGAGATTCAGCAGGCCCGCCGTGAGATCGGCGACTTGGGCGAGCGCATCGAGTTCACCGAGCGACTGCTCGCAAAACGGTCGCAGGGATGAACGGACCCGAAGCCGTTGCGGCCTTCATGTTCTTCGGCGGCACATTCTGGGTGCTGCGCCCAGTCGCAGCGGCGGTCGCGAAACGCATCGCCGGCGAGCATCGCAAACCGGGCATGGAGCCCGCGGAGCGCGACGAGATCCTGAACGAGCTGCAGCAGGTGCGGCAGGAAGTGGCGGAGCTGGCTGAACGGTTGGATTTCGCCGAGCGCCTGCTGTCGAAGCAGAGCGAGGTCAAGCGATGAACCCGGGTATGATCGGCGTGTTCATCCCGATCATCGCCGTGGGCGGCTTCTTCGCCTGGATGATCTCGCTGTCGCCCCTGGGAAGAGCGCTCGCGGAGCGCCTGCGGCACGGTCCGGTGCCGCCGGGAGGGACCAGCGAGGATCAGGCGGAGTTGGTCGACAGTGTCGAGCAGCTACGCCGGGAGGTGGCGGAACTGGCGGAGCGAGTAGATTTTACCGAGCGGCTGCTCGGTCAGCAGAAGGCCGTCGAGCAGATCGGAAAGGCGCGGCCATGATGTTGCCCGCTGAAACGGGCCGCGGACGAGCGGCGTAGGAGAGCACGTGATTCTGCAGACGCCATTACCGCCCCCGCCGGGCATTCCGTTCGATCCGAATCAGCTGATTCCGCTGATCGGGATGATCGGCGGATTGGTAGTCGCGGGTGTGGTGTTGTACGCTTTCTTCAAGTCCGATTTGGCGAAGGCCATGGCTGAGCGGATTCGCGCCGGGATTCATCGGAAGAAACGTTGGAAGGGGTTCGGCGGGGAGTGGACCGACACACCCACCGAAGGTCTCGCGGATGCGGATCACGTTGCCGAGTTGGAGCAGCGCGTGGTCGAGATGCAGGGGCAAATTGCCGAGATGGCCGAGCGGCTGGATTTTGCGGAGCGGCTGCTTGCGCAAAAGCGCGAGCGCTCATTGCCAGGAGCCTAGATGGGGATCATTGATCGTCTGTCCACGCTGATCCGGTCGAACATTAACGACCTGATCTCGCGCGCCGAGAACCCGCAGAAGGTCCTCGAGCAGCTCATCGTCGACATGCGGAACCAGCTGGCAAAGGCCAAGCAGCAAGTCGCTGCGGCCATCGCCGATGAGAAGCGTCTCTCGGCGCAGGCCGAGCAGGAGAAGAAGCTCTCCGAAGACTGGGAGAAGCGGGCGGTGCTCGCCGTGCAGGAAGGCCGGGACGATCTCGCCAAGCAGGCGCTGCTCCGCTACAACGAGCATGTCCAGGGCGCCGTGCAGCTGCAGGAAACGTGGGTCAAGCATCGGGAGGAGACCGAACGGCTCAAGGCGTCGCTCCGCCAGCTCAACGACAAGATCGAAGAAGCCAAGCGCAAGAAGAACATCCTGATCGCGCGCCAGAAGCGTGCCGAGGCCCACAAGCGCATTCAGGAGACGATGGGCGCGATCTCCGACAAGAGCGCGTTCGAGACGTTCGAGCGGATGGCCGAGCAGATCGAGCATGAGGAGCGGAAGCTGATCGCCGCGGCCGAGGTGAACGAGGATCTCTCGGGCGATTCCCTGATCAAGCAGTTCCAGGGAATCGAGGTGAAGGCCAGCGCGGACGAGCAGCTGCTCGCGCTCAAGCGCAAGATGGGCTTGCTGCCCGGAGGGACTCAGGAGCAGGCCAAAGCGCTCGGCAAAGGCGCGAAGGATGCCGAATTGCTCGAGGATGACGACCCGGAGCAGAAGAGCTGAACGGGTCCAAAGCTCCTTCCTCTGATCGGTTGTCGAGCGCCACGTTTGTGGCGCTCTTTGTTGCGGCCCTCGTGGTCCTGTTCATTCTCAAGGTCATCGATGTCCTGCTGCTCGTCTTTCTGGCGATCCTCCTGGCCGTCTATCTCTCCGCGATCACGGACTGGCTGGAGAAGCGCTTTGGGATGCGTCGCTGGCTGGGGCTGACGCTGACCGTCCTCGCGACCGTCGCGGGAGTCGCGAGCGTCGCCGCACTGCTCGCTCCGCCGGTCGTCGAACAAACGCGAGCGCTGATCGGCGGCCTGCCGCAGACGCTCACCAACATCCAGAGCGTGCTTCCTGAGCGGCTCGATCTTCGGTTATGTACGGGGCGGAGGCATGCTGTTCATCGAAGGTGCCAGTGTGCTCGTGATGGCCTTGTATCTGGCGCGCCAGCCCGCGTTGTACAGCAATGGGCTGATCTCGCTATTCGCCCCGCGCCACCGGCGCATCGCGGCGCGCATCTCGGCCGACGCTGGAGCCACGCTGCGGGCCTGGGTTGTCGGCCAACTGATCTCCATGGCCGTGCTGGCATTGCTGACGGCCGTCGGCCTGTGGATTCTCGGTGTGCCGTATTGGTTGGCGTTCGGCATTTTCACGGGCATCGTCGCCATCGTCCCGTTTTTTGGCACGCTCGTCTCCACGTTACTGCCCGCTGTGTTCGTCGTCGCATCGGGTGACTGGGTGAAGGTTCTGCTCGTCATTCTGCTCGGCGTGCTCGTGCACGTGTTTGGGTGCGCTACTCGGCGCGATCGGGCTGATCGTGGCGGTGCCGGTGCTGTGTGTGACGATGGTGCTGATTCGGCACATACTCTATCGAGAGATTTACGGCGAGGCCGGGAGCGCCGAGCCCGCCGTGCTGCGTCCCACAGAGTCGTGGAGCGGCGTCGAGCGTCGCCAGGCGGTCGCTGCCAAGAAATGACGACGCCGCAGCACCGCTTCCTCATCATCGCCGATGGCGACTTCGGGCCGCTGACGTCCAAGACCGCCAACTCCTGCATTCGCTATTTCCCCGAACGGATCGTCGCCGTATTCGACCGCAAACAGGCTGGGAAGACGGCGCAGGAAGTGCTGGGATTCGGCGGCACCATTCCCGTCGTGGGGGATTTCGAGCGCGGCCTGGCGCAGGGCAAAGGGGCGACCGCCGTGATGATCGGCATCGCGCCGGCGGGCGGCCGGCTGCCCGACGAATGGAAGCGGTGGCTCCGGACCGCGATCGAGAAGAAGCTCGAGATCTGGAGCGGCCTGCACACGTTCGTCGGCGATGATCCGGAGCTCGGCCCGCTCGCCAAAGCCCGCGGCGTGCGCATCCTCGATGCGCGCCGGCCGCCGCCCAATCTCCCGATCGCCGACGGCCGCGCCGCCGAAGTTGACGCGCTGGTCGTGCTCGCGGTGGGATCCGATTGCAACGTCGGCAAGATGACCGCGCAGCTGCAGCTCCGCGATGCGTTGGTGAAGCGCGGCCATCGCACGAGCTTCGTGGCGACGGGGCAAACCGGGATCTTCATCGAGGGCTGGGGGATCGCGGTGGATGCGGTCGTAGCGGACTTCATCGCCGGCGCCGCGGAGCAGCTGGTCCTCCAGGGCGCGAAGGACAACGACATCGTGCTCCTGGAAGGACAGGGCAGCCTGATTCACCCAGGATACTCCGGCGTCACGCTCGGCCTGCTGCACGGCTCCTGTCCCGACGCGCTGATTCTCTGTCATCAGGCGACCCGCGATTACATCGGCGACTATCACGGCCGCGAGCCGTGGGTGAAGATCCCATCGTATGTCGAGATGATCGAGATCTACGAGAGTGCGGCGCAGCCGGTACATCCGACGAAGGTGATCGGGATCTGTCTCAACACGTACGACATGGACGAGAGCGCGGCGCGGGAGGCGGTTGCACGCGCGGGGGAGGAAACGGGACTGCCGGCGACGGACCC
>WNGJ01005826.1_pt1 | contig 14019 bp, 9 predicted proteins | sample 5400611 | NCBI WGS metagenome assembly WNGJ01 (sample SAMN13153375, study PRJNA577476) | soil metagenome | isolation source: 40 cm soil or saprolite under Garry oak tree replicate 1 | place: USA:California | collected 2016-06-15 | reverse complement strand
GGCTTCGGTCGCAGGCTTATGAATGACTACATGGTGCAGGTTGCGGCGATTGCGAAGGCAATCCCGGGCGTTGCGATTCAGCTCATCTGGTCGCGCGAGGACGATATCCGCCGGGACTACTACCGTCCCGGAGGGTGGCACAGTTTCGAGGCGGGCATCGACGCGAACGGTGACCTCGTCGCATTCAGCGATCACTTCGTGACCTTCGGTGATGGCAAGACTCCCGCCAGGGCCGCGGGCTTCAACGTTACGATGCCGCCGGCCGGACTCATCCAGCACCTTCATTACACCCAATCGATGCTGCCGACCGTCGTGACTACCGGTGCGTTGCGCGCGCCCGGCTCGAACGCGCTCTGCTTCGCATCGCAATCGTTCCTCGATGAGGTCGCGCTTGCGGCGGGAACGGATCTTCCGAAGCTCATGCTGAGTCTGCTCGGCGAGCGCCGCGAGATTGCGGCGCCGGACAACCGTTCACCCTCGTTTGATACCGGACGCGCGCGGGATGTGGTCGAGAAGGTCGTGCAAACCTCGAGGTGGACGCAGAAGCCAACTGAGCGCGGCAGGGCCAAGGGGTTCGCTTTCTATTTCTCGCATCGGGGTTATTTTGCTGAGGTCGTCGAGGCCAGCGTCTCAGGCCGCGATGTCACCGTCCACAAGGTATGGGTCGCGGGAGACGTCGGCAGCCAGATCGTAAATCCCATGGGCGCGGAGAATCAGGTCCGCGGAGCAGTGATCGACGGTCTGGCGCAGGCACTGACTGGTCAGGCAATCGAATTCATCGACGGGGCCGTGCAGCAGAGTAATTTTGATGACTTCCCGCTCGCGCGAATTCCCATGACACCGGAGATAGAGATCGCTTGGGTCAAATCCGACAAGCCGCCGACCGGGCTGGGTGAGCCGGCGTTGCCTCCGGTCATTCCAGCGTTGACCAATGCGATCTTCGCTGCCACCGGCACGCGGATCCGCTCGTTGCCGGTGCGAGTGAAAACCGCTTAGAGGAACGTCAAGGCGCGAGTCGACCATCGCCTCGCGCGGGAAGTTACACGCCGAGCTCACGCTTCAACTGCTAGCAGCTCCCCCTCCGCAATGTCGGACTCTCAAATGTTGTATTTGAGTTGAATGCGATGGGGCGCGGTGCGCCGTTCACGCCACCTCGAACTAAAACTGAACTGCCAACACCGCTGATAAACGACGCCGCTACAGTACTCTCAGGTCGTCAACTACGGTGTCTACCCCGGTACAAATCTGCTCAGCATCGGTTAGCCTTCGCGCCTTCCGTCGAGCTTGTGGTTCAGTGAAATAGCAAAAGGAGTTGCTTATGACGACCTTTCCCCGAGTCGTAACAGCACTCGCGAGCAGTCTGACGGTCGCAATGCTCTGCGCCCACCCAGCTCCGGCTCTCGGGCAAACTACAACCAACAGCGTCATTCGCTCTGCCGCTACTGGCAAGCTGCAGCCAAGGCAATTGCCGAGCCTGACCGGCATCAAGACAGCGCCATTCATTTCCAGCGGCACATTGGTCACTGCCATAGACGCGCTGACGCTTGGTGCCGCCGACGACCGCCAGGAGGCCGCGGACGCCAACTCGCCGGACGATCTCGGAGCTCCAAGTCTGGGCATCAACCCGGGCACCCTCGGCTGCAGCCGCCGCAACGCCGGCGCGGGCAGTACGCGGGTGAATCAGGACTGCACCTTCCGGCGCCAAGCCGAAGAGATGATCGCCGTCAATCCAGCGCGGACCGGCAGTCTGCTGGCCGGTCAGAACGACAGCCGGGTTGGATTCAACCAGTGCGGCATCGACTTCAGTCTCGACAACGGTGAGCACTGGGGCGATCTGCTACCGCCGTTCCGCCAGCGGATCAACAATCCCATGGGCGAACTGGCAACCATGGGCGATCCGAACAATCACACCATCCACGGAATGCCCGGCACGGGCCACACCTATGATGCCGCGAGTGACCCGGGGCCGGCGTTCGATTCGGCGGGCAGGGGCTTCTTCAGCTGCGTCGCGTTTGATCTCAATAGCAACGCGAGCATGCTGTATGTCGTGCAGTCGCCGCTGGGCGCGGACGGATCATTTTTCTTCAACATCGCTCAGGCGGGCAGAAGCTACATCGTGGTCGAAGATAACGACTCGACCGTGTTTCACGACAAGCCCTTCATCACCGCGGACCCCTATACAAGCAGCCCCAATCGGGACAACGTGTATGCGACGTGGACTGTTTTCAATCTCACGCCAGGTGGTCTCGCCGTCATCAACTCACCCATATACGGTTCCATGTCGACCGACCACGGGCGCACCTGGTCTACCCCCGCCGAGATCAGCGGCAACAACCTGACGCTCTGCCCGGCGCCCGATGCGGGCGCGTGCGATTTTGACCAGGGGTCGGATCCGGTCGTGCTGCCGAACGGCGATCTGGTGGTCGTCTTCAACAATGGCAATACCGCTATGAGCAACCCCAATGGCCAACAGCTTGCCGTCCATTGCCACCCCAGCGGCAGCTCGCCGGGCGGGACAGCGCAGCTGAATTGCGGGACACCCACGAAGACCGGCGACGATGTCGTTGTCAACGAGCCGCGGTGTAACTTCGGTCGAGGGCCCGAGGAGTGTGTACCGGGGCCGCTCATTCGCACCAATGACTTCCCGCGGATCGGGATCAATCGCGCGAACGGGCACCTGTTCGTGGCCTGGCAGGATTACCGCAACCAGGAGTACGACATCCAGCTGACGGAATCGACCGATGGCGGGGCCACCTGGTCGCTGAGCAAGACCGTAAATCCGGATACGGCGCTGGACCACTACATGCCTGCGGTCGACGTGGTGAAAAGCGGCAGCCAGGATCACGTCGCAGTCAGCTATTACCGCAGCGCGCGCGTCCCCGGTGAGAACTCGGGCGCCACCCAGGCCCCGCCGCAACCCGGTGTTCAGGCCGAGCCCTCCGACTACGTTCTCGCGGGCGGCGAGAACGTCACAGTGCCGTTCCACTTCAATGTGGTTTCGCCGGTCTTTGCACCCCCGGACGGCAACCAGGCGGGATTCAACGGCGACTATAGCGGGTTGGCCGTCGACCAGAGCGCTAAGGCGCATCCGATCTGGTCGGACACGCGCAATGCCGATCCCTATACGCCCGCGAACGGCCTCGTCCACGACGAGGACGTGTTCTCACTAACAGCCAGTGTCCCCGACGGCGTCGCAACTGCAAGCGTCGGGCAGATCGGTCATAACTGATCCTGGAATTCTCGGGGCGGCACCGCGAACCGTGGTGCCGCCCCGAGTCGGCACGCGCGACCTCGTGTGAGTCTGCCTGCCGTGATTTCCCTGCTTTAGATCGACACGGTCATGCCGGCGCGGGGGACTGGGCGAATCTCGACTTGCGCGGGTCTCGTTCGGTGAGCGCTGCTTTGTTACTTATTCCCGCCTGACTGCACCTTTGCGCACCGTCGAGGCATTGCGCCACCGTGGCTCATGTCTGCGGGAAGCGACAGGACGTGCTATGTTTTCGACTAGCTCGATGCGTCGTCAACTGCTGGAAATCCCGAGCGTTGTGGTGCGTGGATGCATTCGAGGGGAGACGAACTATGTGCGACGGGCGTCCTTATGCAACCCGGTCCCGAAACCGGACGCGTTGTCCAGGTCTCTCGGCAACGCTCTGTGCATTGATTACCCTCGCCTCTTGCGGAGGAGGTAGCAGTAACACCGCTGATTCTCCGCCGACAGCCCCCGCGCCGACTCCAGTCGCCGCTTCTGACGCGGCTCGACTGCTCGAACAAGCGACCTTCGGAGCCACTGCGAGCGATATCGCTCACGTGCAAAGCATCGGCATCGAGGCGTACATCGGTGAGCAACTCGCGTATGCCCCCACGCAGTACACCGGATTCACCTATACGCCGCATACCGCCCCCGCGAGCTGTAAGAACGATGGATCTAATCCGCCCGATGCCGCCAGCCTGTGCGCCCGCGACCAATACTCGGCGTTTCAAGTACAGCGGCATTTCTTCATACATGCGCTCAATAACCCCGACCAATTGCGCCAGCGCGTTGCATTTGCGCTCTCGCAGATCCTGGTCGTCTCCAGCGTCGAAATCTACGAAGCCTACGGGCTGGCCGATTACCAGAACATCCTTTTAAGAGATGCGCTGGGTAACTATCGAACGCTGCTTCAGGACGTCACTTTGAGCCCCACGATGGGCCACTACCTGGACATGGCGAACAGCGACGCGACCAATCCGCAGAATGGAACAGTCCCCAATCAGAACTACGCGCGCGAGATCCTGCAATTGTTCTCAATCGGACTGGTGGAGCTGCATCCGGATGGAACGCCGCAATTGGATGCGAACGGCGCGCTGATCCCTACCTTTAACGGCGCCACGATCAATGGCTTCGCATCCGTGTTTACCGGCTGGACGTATCCGCCATTGGCCGGAGCGACGTCGAAATGGACCAACCCCATCAATTTCGACGGCACGATGGTCGTATTTCCCGACCACCATCAGTCGGGCACTAAGGCGCTCCTGAATGGTTATACGGTCGCGGCAGGTCAGACTCCAGCGGAAGACCTCGCGAACGCGCTCGATAACATCTTCAATCATCCGAACGTTGGGCCGTTCATAAGTCGGCGGCTTATACAGCACCTGGTCACGAGCAACCCCAGCCCCGCTTATGTTGCGCGCGTAGCAGCAAGCTTCGCGAACAACGGCCGGGGCGTGCGCGGCGACCTTGGTGCTGTCGTGCGCGCGATACTGACGGACTCGGAAGCGCGTGGGGCGCTACCGGCCACAAATCTGTTCGGCCACCTGCGCGAACCCGCCCTGTTCATTACCAGTGCATTGCGCAGCCTCGGGGGCCAATCGGACGGTGTTTTGTTGCGTAGCGCGAGCTCCCCGATGGGTCAGCCCGTCTTCTCGCCGGAGACAGTCTTCAGCTTCTACCCACCAAGCTACCAGATCCCCGGCACCCAAACATTCGCGCCCGAATTCGGGATCGATAATGCCGCAACCGCTCTCGCGCGAGCCAATTTTATCAATACCCTGATCATGCAAGGGGGTGCGCGGCCCGATACCACAGTTGCCGGCAGCACGGGCACGACGGTCAACCTGATGCCGCTCGCCAGCGCTGCCGATAACGCGGCGCTCGTTGCGCAGCTCAATCAGATACTGATGCACGGCAGCCTGCCCGCCGACGCGAGCAACATCATCCTCGCGGCCGCAAACTCCGCTGCGGCCGGCTCGACGGACCCGCTCGCCGCGGTGCGTGCCGCCACCTACTTATTCCTGACCTCCCCCCAATACCAAGTGGAGCGCTGACATGAGACGCCGCACCTTTCTACAACATGCCGGCGCGCTGGCGGGTACGGCCGCCTTGGGTCAACTCGGCGCTTTCGCTGCGCACGCAGCGGCCTCGAACGACTATAAGGCTCTCTTGTGCATATTCCTGCATGGCGGCAATGACTCCAACAACATGATCGTTCCTCTGGACAGTGCGGGGTACGCAAACTATGCCCAGACGCGCAGTTACCTTGCGCTGGCGCAGTCACAGCTTCTGCCGCTGTCCGTTGCCAGTGGCACGCCCCTGTACGGGCTGCATCCGGCTATGCCGGGACTTCAGTCCCTTTGGTCGGCAGGCAGCCTTGCGATCGTGGCGAACGTCGGCACGCTCGTCCAACCCCTGACCAAGGAACAGTACCTATCGACGAGTACGCCAAAGCCGGAAAGCCTGTTCTCACATATCGATCAGCAGCACCAGTGGCAGGCATCGATCTCGAGCACATCGTCATCGAACAGCGGCTGGGGCGGAAGACTGGCGGACCAGTTCAGCGCTCTGAATGTCAACTCAAGTGTGCCGCCCCTGATTTCGACTGGCGGCAATAACTTGTTCGTCACCGGCGCGGCGGCGCAAGCACTTGTGATCCCGACCGGTGGATCCTTCGGCCTGAGTGGTTTCTCCAACGACAGTGCCGATACGGCGCGCCGTTCGGGGCTCGAGGCGCTGCTGCAGACCGATCAAAACACCGATCTCACGCGAGCGGCACAGACGGTGATGACTGGTGCGTTGGCCAGCAGCGCCATTCTCAATCCAATTCTGAGCTCTACCGATGCCATCCTGTCCGCTCGCTTCGCGGGGCTTACTACCGCTTTTTCTCGACAACTGCTCGCGATCGCCAAGGTGATTGAGGCACGCGCCACTCTGGGAGCGAGTCGTCAGGTGTTTCTCGCAACCCTCGGCTCGTTCGACACGCACACCAACCAGCTAAACCGCCAGCACGACCTCCTCAGCCAACTCGATGCCGGTCTAACCGCCTTTCACGGAGCGATGTCCGACCTCGGAGCGGGGACGCAGGTCACGTCTTTCACGCTCTCAGATTTTTCACGAAATTTTTTGCCGAATACGGGTGGCGGTACGGATCATGCGTGGGGTGGCCACCCCCTGGTCATCGGGGATGCGGTCAAGGGTGCTCAGGTCTACGGTACGATGCCCACCCTGCAACTGTCTGGCCCAGACGACGCGAGCAACCTGGGCCGCTGGATTCCCTCGCTCGCAGTCGACCAATTCGCGGCAACGCTAGCGACCTGGTTTGGTGCCGACTCGAAGGCACTTGCTACCGTACTGCCCAATTTGTCGGCATTCTCTCCGACAACCCTCGGTTTCATCTAGCCCCATGCGCGCCGGCGCAGGAACCCCTGCGAGCCAGGACTCCGTTTCCGACTTCCCGGCGTACGCTCAAGAAGTCACTCGCGCAGTCGCGACCCCATCTCCCAGACGCGCCGTTCGCTGCGCACGAAGTTGGGCCGCAACGACCGCGTGGGTGATCAAATAGAACGGCACCAATACGGTAGGTATCAGGCAGAACGGTAAGTACTGCACCGCCTCCGACCCTACGCCGGCATGAATCAACTGCAGTGGGCTTCCCCCTGCTGAGGTAAGGCCAAGCGCAACCGCAGCAAAAAGGTCGAGTGTCCCAAAAATATTCCAGCGCATGACGGCAGCCACGGGCGGCTTCTGAGACCGAGCCACGCTCAGTGCGAGTGGAATTGCGAAGGCCCCGGTGATGATGTCTCCCAGGCCAGCGGAATACGGGAAGGGTCCGCTGAGCCGCCCGGCCGCAGCCAGTAGTAGAAACAGAGCGCCGAGAACGCGTAGCGCATTAAGGCCAATCAATAGCGGCATGGGAATGGCCATCAGGGTGGAGCGCACGCTCGGATACTTGAGCGCGAGCGCACCGACGATAAGCAATGGGGCGGCGAACAGCACGCCCACCAGCGGTACGGGATGGTTTGGAGAGAACACCAGCGCTCCGGCCGCTCCGAGTCCTGTCGCTAAACCGACCCAGGCGCCGGCAATTGCGGCCAGGCTCAGGCGGCGAGCAAGCGAGCCTGGCAGGATACTCGTGATCGCCACAAGGTTTATGGCGACCGCCATCATTCCCACGGTCGATCCAACGAGATCCAACATGATGACACTCCTGTAAACTCACTAAATGCGCAATAGCTCAACTTCGTCCAGTGCCCTGAGACACAGGCACCGTTGCGGGCCGACCAACGTCACGACTCCGACGCAACGGCATTTCGCTGACCGAGAAGCAACCGCCGGGCCATTGCCTGCGCGTCGTCATGGGCGAGCGGCCCTTTGCGGAGGCTGGACGCGCCTGGCTTCACCACACTCTCGGGCTGTGTCATTGCCCGAGTGCCTTGGATGCGCGAGTCGGTGACACCCAGCAACAGTCGCTTTGCGAGCTCCTGCGCATCAGTGGCGGGCCTCCCTGCGGTGTCATCGCGCCGTTCGCTTGGCGGCACCGAGCGGATTACGGCTCCCCCAGCGAGCACGTCCCGCATGTGCTGCTGCACGTCGCCCGCGGCATCCGCCGCCACGGCGCCGCCGATATGAAGGAGAAGTGCCGCGGAGATGAGCGACAACGGACGGCTAAAAGACTTCACGAGGTGCAGTGACATGATGGTTCCTTAGTGATGTAACGGTGAACGGTGGTACATGTATATACATGTGCATAAGCAACAAAACTTCGCGACAACACTCTTCCTTCCTCTCTGCGTGCCGATGCAGCGCTCCGCCTAACTCGACGCCAGTCTGCTGGCGGCAACATACGACGCCTTCTTCAGAGCCATGGCTTGCGCCCGCCCGAGGCGCTTCTCGAATGCTTCCTGAGCGGCTTCCCAGGTCGGTCTCAACTTGCGCAGCCGCGCCTGCCCTTCCGCGGTCAAGGCCCAGCGCCGCTGCCGCCGGTCATCGCCGACGGTATCGATCGCAAGACCACTCTTTCGAATCAATGCCAGGGTTCGCGTGGCCGTGGTCTGATCAATGCCGATCGCCGCGGCCAGCTCCGTCGTGCTCAGATTGGGAACCGAGTCGAGCACCTGCAACGCTGTGTACTGCGTGGCGTGCAGCCCGCTGTCGGCGAGCAGTTCCTCATAGAGGACGGTCACGGCTCTGGCCACTTGGCGTACCGTCGCGCAATAACAAGGCAGCGATTGCAACTTCATAAATTTACCTTGGAGGGTAAGATACATGTATATGCATGTGATGTCAAGCGCCGCCCGGCCGGGATCCTCGAGAGCAGGGCCGTTTCAATCCCTGCGGCTATCCGCCAGGTCAGAAACCGCGTCTCTATGCTCGTCACGTGCGGCGAGCCAAACCTCACGCGCGGCACCAGCGTTCATCCCTACGATGCCGAGCCCGACGATCAGGTCAGGCCAGATGGACTGCGTCGAAGCGGTGACAAAACCCGCCCCGATAATAGCCAGGTTTGCCGCCACATCATTGCGCGCCGAAAGGAACGCGGCACGGGTCAGGCTCCCGGCGTGCGCTCGAACCCGCGCCAACATCAACGCGCACGACAGGTTGACCATCAGGGCACCCGCGCCAGTCAGGGTTAGGGGAACGGGAGCTGGGGGTGCCGGCGAGACCAGTTTCGTCACCGCCGCCCACAGGGCCGCCAGAGCCGGCACCAGAAGGACGCCCGCGAGAAGCATTCCGACGCGAGCTCGCCGGGCAGCGCTCCAACCGAGTGCCACAGCGATCAGGAAACTGACGGAGGCGTCCTCCAGGAAATCGACGCCATCGGCGAATAGGGAAACCGATCCGATCGCCAGGGCGACCGTGAACTCCACGCCGAAGTAGGCCAGGTTCAGGGCCGCCACGAGCATGACGACCCGCCGGACGGAGTCTGGGCGTCCCCCGCCCGCCCCGTCATCCGAGGTCACGGAGAGCGCCCTAAAGCGATGAAAATGTGAACGCGTCCTCGAGAAACGGTTGACTCCATGGTTACGATCGCGGAACTTAGCCTGTAGGGGGTAGTCAGTCTAAGCCTACCCTGAGGGTGCCCTGGTGGTTCGTCGACTCATCCCTTCCCTGATGCTCTCGGGATGCCTGCTCGGCATGATCCAGCCGACGCTGGGCTGTGGGCCGGGCACCGATTGCTGTCCGAAGGGATCCGCTTCCAGCTGCACCGAGCCGTCAACTGTGCCGGCGGTTGCAGCCGACGGCTGCTGTGCCGCACAACCGACCCTCGCATCGGCTCCATGGGTTGTTGCGCAACCGCGCAAATCCCTTGATCGGGCCGCTGGCTTCCCCAGCCTGTTAAGTGCACCCGCCGCTGTGCCGGTCGCGCGACCGGTCCTGCAGATCGCGCCCTTCGTGCTCACGGACTACCGCGCCGACTTCTCCCTCACCTACCTGCACACGGCGCGCCTGCGCCTTTAACTCTCACCTCGCCGAATCCGGCCACGCGCCGGTAGCTCCCACGACGCGCTGAGCCGCAGCCCCTCGGGCGGCGTACCCGTCACACGCCGTGGGTTCTCTGACTTGACGTGCTGTCCAGTCCGAACTCGGTGAGTCGCATGAATCGATCCGTTCTCTCTCCGCTCAGGGCGTCGCGGCGCTCGGGCGCCGTGCCTACCCGTGCGGTGCTCTGTTACGTCGGCAGGGCGTGCGCTGCGGCGACGCTCGCACTCCTGGTCTCGAGCCCGGTCTCGGCCGACGAGCCGCCTTTCACTCTGGCCGAGGCGCAGCGCGTCGCGCTCTTGCGCTCCAAGCAGCTCGAGGCAAGCCGGCTCGGCGTCAGCGCCTCCAAAGCCCTGGCCGTCGCCGCAGGCGAACGGCCTGATCCGGTCGCGAAGATCGGGCTCGAGAATCTGCCCATCAACGGTCCCGAGCGCTTCAGTGTGCAACGGGACTTCATGACGATGCGCAGCGTCGGGATCATGCAGGAGATCACCCGCCCGTCGAAGCTGCGCGCCCGCGCCGCCGAGTCCGAGGAGGCGGTCCGCCTCGCGGAAGCGAAGAAGCTACAGACCCTGGTCGAGCTCCGGCGCGATAGCGCGCTCGCGTGGCTCAATCGTTACTACGCCGAAGCCGCGGACCGCACCGTGCTCCAACAGCTCGAAGCAGTGCGCCTCGAAGTCACAGCTGCGGACGCCGCTTATCGCGGAGGTCACGGCACCGCCGCAGACGTCCTCGCGGCCCGCCAGGCGTTTGCCGAGTTCGAAGATCTGGCCTCGGAGTCCTCTCGCGAAGTCAGTGCCGCGAAGCTCGCCCTGGATCGCTGGGTTCCCGGTGCCTCCGATCACGCGCTCGTCGGCAACCCGGCCATTGACGCGATCCCCCTTCACAAGCACGGCCTTGACGCGCAGCTCGCCCGTCACCCCGAAATTCTCGCGCTTGAACGACGCGAAGAGCTGGCGCGAGCGGGAGCTGAAGCGGCTCGCGCTGATCGTCGGCCGGACTGGTCCGTGGAGCTCGTGTACAGCCAACGCGGCATCGGCTACTCGAACATGGTGACTCTGGAACTGACGGTGCCGCTGGAAATCCGGCGCGCGAGCCGCCAGGACCAACGACTCGCAGCCAAACTAGCGGAAGCCTCCCAAGCAAAGGCCGAGCGCGAGGACATCCTGCGCGAGCACGCCGCGGAGATCGCCACGATGATCGACGCGTGGGACAGCGCCCGCGAGCGGCTCGAGCGCTATCGCACCTCCATCGTTCCCCTGGCCACCGATCGCGTCGTTGCGGCCCGCGCAGCGTACCGCGGTGGCAAGGCGACCTTGACCGACCTGCTGACGTCTCACCGCGCGGAGATCGATGCGCGCCTGAAAGCCCTGCAGCTCGAGGCAATCGCCGCGAGGCTTTGGGCGCAACTGGCATTTCTCGAGGCCCCGCCCGAAACCCTGGCGGCAATCCCGGTATCCGTCGATGCCGATCAGGGAGCCCTGCCATGAACCGAAGCTACCTGATCGCAGGGCTGACGGGCGCGGTTGCTCTCTCCGTGCTCGGATACGCGCTCTACCGGACCGGCGTGAGTGCAGGACGCACCCAGGCAATGGTGGACCAGCCTGCACCGACGGCTGCGACGCATGCGCCGCAGAAGCCCGGCGATATCGATCCGCGCACGGGAAAGAAGATCCTCTACTGGCACGATCCGATGGTGCCCGGGCAGCGCTTCGATCACCCGGGCAAGTCACCCTTAATGGACATGCAGCTGGTGCCTGTCGTTGAGGGAGGCGCCGATACCGGCGCCATAGAAATCAGTCCACGTTTGCAGCAAAACCTGGGCGTGCGCACCGCCCTGGTCGCACGAGGCCAACTGCATCCTGAAATCACGGCGAGCGCCAGCGTCGCCTACGACGAGCGCGACGTGGCACTCGTTCAGGCGCGGGCCAACGGGTTCGTGGAGCGCTTGCGCGTGCGCGCAACGCTCGATGCGGTGCGGGAAGGCGAGCCGCTCGCGGATCTTTACGTTCCGGACTGGGTCGCGGCTCAGGTGGAATACCTCGCGGTCAAGGATCTCAACAGCCCCGGAGCCGCGGACCTCGCAGATGGCGCCCGCCAACGCATGCGGCTCGCAGGCATGCCGGAGGATCTGATCAGAGCCCTGGAAAAGCGCGGCCGACCCCAGTCGCGATTCACGTTGCTGGCGCCGATCAGTGGTGTGATCACCGAGCTCATGGCGCGCGAGGGCATGACGGTCACGGTCGGGTCATCGCTCTTTCGCATCAACGGACTTCGAAAGGTGTGGGTCAACGCCGAAGTGGCCGAGACGCTCGGGGAGCGAGTGCACCCAGGGGATGCCGTTCACGCGCGAACGGCTGCGCTGCCTGGAGTCGTCTTTGACGGCAGAGTGGGTGCGGTTCTCCCGAGTGTGAATGTGGCGACCCGCACGCTCACCGCGCGCGTGGAGTTGGCCAACCCAAAGATGGAGCTGCTCCCGGGCATGTTCGTGACCGTGCAGTTCGCGCCTGCCGCCCTGGCGGACGTGCTGCTGGTGCCGAGTGAAGCCGTCATCGAGACCGGGACCCGTCGCGTCGTCATGCTCGCGGAAGGCGACGCTCGGTTTCGGCGCGTGAACGTCGAGACGGGGACGCAAGGCGGCGGGCAGACCGAAATTCGCTCGGGCCTCGCCCTAGGCCAGAAGGTCGTCGTGTCCGGGCAGTTCCTGATTGATTCCGAGGCCAGCCTCAAAGCGACGGAGGCGCGGCTGCAATGATCGCCCGGCTCATCCGCGCCTGTATTGCCAACCGCGTTCCAGTGCTCCTCGGGGTGGCTGCGATCGCGGCCTGGGGCATCTGGGCGATGCTGCGGACGCCCCTCGATGCGATCCCCGATCTCTCCGATGTCCAGGTGATCATTCGCACGACGTATCCGGGACAGGCGCCGGAGATTGTAGAGACCCAGGTAACCTACCCGCTCGCAACGACGATGCTGTCGGTGCCAGGGGCTCGCACCGTCCGCGGCTATTCAATGTTCGGGGATTCGTTCGTCTACGTGTTGTTCGAAGACGGCACCGATCTCTACTGGGCCCGCTCCCGCGTGCTCGAATACCTGAACCAGGTGCAAGCGCGGCTGCCGAAGGAGGCCAAGACTGCTCTCGGTCCCGACGCGACGGGCGTTGGCTGGATCTATGAGTACGCGCTCATCGACAAGAGCCATACCCACGATCTCTCGCAGCTGCGCGCGCTCCAGGATTGGTTCCTGAAATACGAGCTCAAGTCGGTCCCCAATGTCGCGGAGGTCGCGTCCCTCGGCGGCATGGTTCGCCAGTACCAGGTGGTGGTGGATCCACAGAAACTGCGCGCCTTCAACATCACCCACCAGAAGGTGGTCAGCGCAATCCGCAACGCAAACCAGGAGACCGGAGGCTCGGTGCTCGAGCTCGCCGAAGCGGAGTACATGGTTCGCGCCTCGGGTTACCTGAAGACGCTGGAGGATTTCCGCAGCATCCCGCTCGCGACTACTGACGCCGGTATCCCTGTTCGGGTGGGCGACGTGGCCACCGTGCAGATCGGTCCCGAGGTGCGGCGCGGAATCACGGACCTGAACGGTGACGGAGAGGTCGCCGGCGGCGTCATCATCATGCGCTCCGGCAAGAATGCCTTGGAGACCATTAACGCCGTAAAAGCCAAGCTCGCGCAGCTGAAGGCGAGTCTCCCGCCCGGAGTCGAGATCGTGCCCACCTATGACCGCTCCGAGCTCATCAAGCGTGCCATCGAGAACCTCCGTGGCAAGCTCATCGAGGAGTTAGTGATTGTGGCGTTGGTGTGCGCCGTGTTCCTGTCTCACCTGCGATCCGCCCTTGTGGCGATCGTATCCCTCCCGCTGGGCATACTCGTCGCGTTTCTCGTGATGCATTACCAGGGAATCAACGCCAACATCATGTCACTCGGTGGGATCGCGATCGCGATCGGAGCGATGGTCGATGCGGCGATCGTCATGATCGAGAACGCGCACAAGCACATCGAAGCCTGGCACGAGACGCATCCGGGGGCGGAGCTTCAGGCTTCCGAACGCTGGCAGGTAATCAGCCACGCCGCCGTTCAGGTAGGCCCGGCACTCTTCACGTCGCTCCTGGTCATAACATTCTCATTCGTACCCGTCTTCACGCTGCAGGCCCAGGAAGGACGGCTGTTCGCACCGCTCGCGTTCACTAAGACGTACTCCATGGCAGCCGCCGCGGGACTCGCCGTGACGCTCATTCCAGTCCTCATGGGTTACCTGATCCGCGGCCAAATCCCGCAAGA
>WNGJ01007589.1_pt1 | contig 14020 bp, 13 predicted proteins | sample 5400611 | NCBI WGS metagenome assembly WNGJ01 (sample SAMN13153375, study PRJNA577476) | soil metagenome | isolation source: 40 cm soil or saprolite under Garry oak tree replicate 1 | place: USA:California | collected 2016-06-15 | reverse complement strand
ATCAATGCCACCGATCAGCAGACTCGGCCTGGCCGGGAACAACCTCTTGAGGCTCCACATCTAGCTCAGCAAATGATCGCGGATGCCAGGCAGCTCACGTTGCGAGCCTTCCAGCTGATGCGCGCGAAAGCTTGCGGCAGGCCGCTCGTTCTGATTGCTCGCGCAACGAGACGTTTAGCGCCTTGGAAATGATGCCGCCGGTTTCGTCCCTGGATATACGGACCATACAGGACGTCCTGGCGACGTTCGTACGCCTTAGTGCTCAAAGCCGTCGCTGTGAAAACAAATCCGAGAAATGCGATAATTTCGATGGTCATGGCTGGCCCCCGCCGTTTGATCCCTTGGCATCTCTCATACGCCTGAAATTTTAAGGTCCGGATCGTGGACGTCGTCGAAATTGAACGAGCGCGTTAGCGAAGCCTAAACCATGACGTTTTGCGGGCTGTCGCCTCTTGGCCGGTTCCAGCCGTGGAAACGAGAATTCCGGTGAACTGTGGTTTTGCGAACCTTGCCGTGGCGGTACGCGTCTCAATACCATCATGACTGATTCCAGGCGGCGAACCGCTTGGCGGATGACCGCAACGCCGGTCGATTTTGGGGGCAATCATGCGAGTTGATCGGTTCAACGTCCGACGTTTCATGTTCATGGCCAGCCTGGCGCTCTGCCTGACGATGTTGCCGGCGGCGGGCCGCGCCTTCACCGAGGCAGATCAACGGCGGCTTTGCACCGGCGATGTTTTCAGGCTCTGCGCATCGGAAATTCCCGACGTGGACCGGATCACGGCCTGCATGCACAGACGACGCGCCAGTTTGAGCGAGGGCTGCCGCAAGGTTTTCGGCAAGCCGTCCGAGCAATCTGCGTCGTCGAAGTAGTCGCCAGCGCCGATCGTGGTCCGCCAGACTCGTCCATGCCTGGCGGTCTATGACAGAGGACCACCGGCCGAAGCGAACTGGCCCAGCAATCGCATGAGCCGCAGCGCATGGGCGATGACAGCGCGAACGAGCGTGCGCGCCGCCGACGGCTCGTGGGCGCCGAGCTGCTCGCCAAGCGCGATCTGCGGGTGCTGCACCGGGAGGGCACGCTGTAACATCGGGATGTCTCCGCGACCGGTCGCTTATGCCAAATCATGCGCGTATGACACGCATCATGTTTGCTCCAGATCGATCTTTCAAGGCGGCTGTTGGCGCTGGCGCGCGAATGCGGGTCAGGAGACGATACGTTGTGCGGAGCGGCGCGTGCGGCGCAACAGCGGTTGGAGACGCATGTTTTTTTTCCGGATCAGGTCCTGGCTAGCGCAATCGCTCCTTCTTGATCGTCTAAAGGAAGCGCCGGATTTGGCTGGGCTACGTCAGATGGCACACGTTCCGATGCAGATCCGTCCGCGACCACCGCGACCCGTTTCATGCATCTGCGCTGTTCCGTGCGCAAAAACAGCGCCGGGAAGGTAAGGGGCCATGCCTCACTGATGCGGCCCACTTCACACTTTCCCGGCGTCCCGTTCGTGTGTTTGCCGCTATGCGATGGTCCGAAGGTGCTCCATCGCACTCAGCGGCTTCCCTGCGAAGGTGGTGTCATCCAAAACCTCCTTGGCTCGTGATTTGCCGCCAGTGGCGACAGGTTGCAATGCTCCTCCGCTCGCGCCGCGCTGTCAAGCCGGATCGCGGCGCGATGGTTGACAACCGGTGTGTTCAGACGGTTCCGGTTGGTGGAAAGACCGACATTTGCGCCGCCTCGGCGAGGATGTGGATGACGCTGGCGCTGTTCATTGAAGATCATGGGGATCGCGAGATGAGTATGCTCAACCGGAACATGACAAAGGGGTCGCGGCACGCGACACGTCTTGGCGTGGCGGCCGCCATCATCGGAATGTCGCTTGCAGCAGCGTTGACGTGTTGCACTTTCGCGATGGCCGCGGCGGCCGACCTCTATCGGGCGCAGACCATCGTCACCGGCCAAGGCGAGGCAAACCGCATCATCGGCTTTGCCTCCTGTCTGGAGGATGTTCTCATCAAGGTCTCCGGTGCGCTGAATCTTGCCGGCGATCCGCGATTGGCGGCGTACAAATCGCGCGCGGCAGACTTCGTCAGCGCCTATCGCTATCACGACCAGATGTCGGGAACGCCGACGCGCGACGAGCAGGGCACCCGCGACCGGCCCTACGATCTGATTGTCGACTTCGATGAAACGAAAATCGGCGACCTTCTCAGTGCGCTTGGCCTCAAGCCGTGGCCGTCGCACCGGCCTGTGCTTGCGGTCCTCGTCGAGATGGAGCAAGGCGCAAGAAAGTACATCGTCACCTCAGACGCCAAGCAGTCCGACCTGCAGCGTGAATCGCTTGTCGCCGCAGCCGCCAAGCGGGGGATGAGCATCGTGTTGCCCGATGCCGCGGCATTGACGACATCGAACATCGCTGGCGCAGACGTGATGGCGATGCCGCCCTCGGCATTGGCCTCTCGCACGGCCGGGCGTCGATTCCGAACTCGGATGGGCCACCGAGTGGCAGATGGACTGGCAGAGCCGGCCGCACCGATGGCAGGCGCGCGGGATCAATTTTGATGAAGCCTTCCGGCGCGGCATCGGCGGCGCCGCGCAAATCTTGTCGGGCAACGGCGATCCCGGATAGCATCCTGATCTCTTCGCGCTCCAAGTCCTGCCCCGGCTCATGGACCTTGGGGGCGCATAAACGACAGCGTCATCCACCATCGTGGCGGAGAACAGGCTTGCTACGGCGCGACGTCGGGGGCTTGCCCGTCGGCTGTGGCGATCAGGTGCTTGGGCACCAGCAGCAGCGTCGGCAGGATCAAAGCGTAGACGACCGTGATCGCGACGACGCAAACGGTGAAGCCGCCATAGCGATCATACAGGTGGGTTCCGAGTACATCGCCAAATCGCACGACGACGAAGTAAAGGCTGTTCGACATCATGAGTGTCGTCCCCTGCAAACCCCTCGGACAGGATCGCATGATCAGGTCCAGATAAGCGCCGGTGGCGAGACCGCCCATCAGGCCGATGGGCACCGCGGCGATCAGAGCTTGCGTGATCGTATCGATGAAGAGCAGCGGCACCATCTGCGGAACGGCGAGAACCGTTCCCCACCACAACAGTGTTTCCAGGGGAAACCTGCGGCAGAGAAGTCCGTAGCCGATGAAGGTCGGGATGAAGGAGCCTGCGAAAATCGCGTTCCACTGGCCCCATTGGGCATCGGTGGCGTGCAGGCTGTTCTGCAGGTGATACTGCAGCGGCGTGGTCGAGCCGGGCGCGAAATTCCAGAGCAGCCAGACCAGCAGAGCCGGATAGATCGGCCAGTGTCGCACCAGCCGCGCCAGATCCTTGATCGGAGCGGCGCCATTTTCGGCGCGGATATTGTCAAATACCTCCGCGGGTCGCCACAGCGCATAAAGGGCAATCGCGGCCATGACCGCGGCGCCGACGAGAAACAGGATCGTGACCGCGTCATCCGCGCTTTGCTCCTCGAGCCAGCCGCTGAGCGTGCCGCCCATCAACAGGGCCGCGACGGTCGGAATCGAAAGGAAAACATTCCAGACCGCGCTGACCTGACCAGTCATCGCATGTTGCTGACCGATCGCCGAGGTCATTCCCGTCTGAGCGCTGGAGACGAAAAGAAATGAAGCCGTCAGCACCATGGTCGCGACAAGAAGCGACGCGTAGGTCATGGGCGTGAACGCAAAGACGACATAGAGCAGGGCGCCGATGCCGCCAAACAGCAGCATGAATCCGCGATCCCTCATCCCCAGCGGATTCCACATGTCGCGGATGAACCCGAACACGAAGGACAGATAGAGCGGGATGGCGGCCACCAGACGGAAATTGGCGACTTCGTGCGACGTCAAATGCAGCGTGTTTTTCAGGAGGAAACTGATCGGAATATCGATCAATCCACCCGACGGGCCGCCGAGCGCCAATAGAACGATCAAGATGCCCAGATAGAGGAAAATGCTGTGCCGTACTGACGGCGACAAATCGGCGGCAGCGACGGCAACGGCCGTTGGGGAACGGTCAATCGTCATCGCGCGCGATCACCCCTTTAGGAATGGCAATGAAGCATCGTACCGGCCCAACGAGCAATTTGATAGCGCGCAGGATGGGTTGAGCCGTTTGCGAAGCATCTTCGCAAACGAACATTGTTGTCGTTTGGGTCAGGGCTTGGCGAAAATTTCGGTGCTGGTGACGAGAATGACATCACCGTCGAGGATCGGCTTCGCGACGCCGAAGAACCGTGCCACGACCTTGGAATTGTTGTGGGCGTCCATGGCGGCCTGATCGGTAAACCGCTCGTAGGTCGTGAAGACGCCCGGATTGTCAGGATCCTGCGAAACGAAGAAACCGATCGTGTTTGGTTCGTTGTCGTGTACGTTTTCGGCGACCTCCAACAGCGCACGGCGCATGACGTCTTCGTAGCCTTTTTTTGTACGGATGATTGCGGTGATGGTCAGCATGTCGAAGCCCTTTCCAGGATGAGCATGGCTCTACAAAGGAGTGTCTCTCCGGCCGAATGATGTTAGCGCGTACGCTACTTTACCGTTGCGAAATGATTTGTCTCAAAACGAAACACGTCTCGTCTTTCTCTCCAGTTGATGATGAGAAGTTTGGATTGTTGCGTGTTGCAAGAATCACCTACCGTTTTCCCAATCGGGAGGGCGAGCCCATGAGAGCCCATTGGGAGAGAACCTTAGTCATTGCGACCTTAGCTCTTGCAATCATTGTTTGCCTTTGGGGTATTAAGATTCTTCTGGTGGCGTGAATAGCCAGCAGCTTGCGGTAGGGATTTCGGCGACGAATTGATCGTCGGGACCGAACGCGTTATGTCAAGCGTGCAAAAACCGATCATCGCCGGCCGGCCTTCAAACGCTGATAGCGATAGCGTCGAACCGGCGCTTGGGATGAGCGAGCAGGGCTGCGGTCTCGACGATGCGCATTTCCTCGGCCCCGCGGGCCGCGGTGCGCTCCAGCACGGTGAAGATGGCCGATGCGGCGTGGCCCAGCGCATCTGGTGTATCCGCTTCCCGAAGGCGCGCGGACACGAAGAGCGAGGCAAACAGATCGCCGGTCCCGGACGGGCTGATCGGCAGTTTCGGTGTGCGCACGCGCCAGCCTTGGAACCGTTCCTTGGACCGTTCGACGGCAAGGGTCTCGATCTCTTCGTCCGGCGTGTCGGCGAGCTCGGCGCTGGTGATGACGATCGTCGATGGACCGCGCGCCGATGGGCCGCGCACCATGAGAGCTTGCGCCTCCTCGATCACGCGATCGATCGTGGTGGCCTTCGTCCCGCATAGCCATTCGAACTCGAAATGATTGGGGATGATGAGGTCCGCGAGCGGGCACAGCCGGTCACGCACGAGCGGCGGGATGTCGGCCTGGACGAACAGGCCTCGATCGCGATCTCCGAGCACGGGATCGCAACAATATGTCAGCGCGGGGTTGCGGGCCTTGGCGCGCTGGACGAAGTCCGCGACCACCGCGGCGATCTCCGGTGAGCCGAGATAGCCCGACAGGATCGCTTGCGAGGTGTCGAGCGCGCCGCGCTCCTCGACGCCGAGCAAGAGATCGGCGACCAGTTGCGCATCGAGCACCCGGCCGCGGATGGTCGGGTAACCCGGCCGGTTGCTCAGCAAGGTGGTGGGCACCGCGATCACGTCGATGCCGTGCATCTGCATGGGAAAGACGGCGGCGCTGTTGCCGACATGGCCGTAGGCGACCTGCGACTGTATCGAAATCACGGTCATGCTGTGGGCCGAAGCAACATCCGATGCCTCAAGTTTAATCGACGAATTTGATTCACGACCTCGCCCCGCAAGCGGGGCGATGGAGAAGCCAAAATGCAGATCGATCACAAGATGGTCAATCGCGCATCCGGTATGCCTCCGTGGCATCATAACCTATTGAAATATACTAATTAATCATGCACATAACTTACTCTTCGCAGCGCAACAAAAATGCTATCGCAGTGCAACAAAAGGGGTATAGGCTGCAGCTTCGAATCCGATCCAGGAGAATTGTTGTGAAGAAGACTTACCTTTCCATCGCTGCCGCCGCCGCGATCTTGATTGCGGGTGGCACTGCCGGCTTCGCGGCGGAGTTGCCGACCTATGAAACGACGGGCTTGCCGATATCGCCGGTGCAGGTTCGCGTGCTGGGAGCCGCGCATGCCCAAGAACAGTCGCCGGTGCCGACTTCCACGGTCACTCCGCTTCAACTGAGCGTCCTGACACCGCGGACAAAAGTCACGACCGCGACGGTCGCACCGGCCCGGACCGAAACCGGTCGCTCAATTCGCTGACCGACACCTCCATCGCCTTTTGATCGTCCCTGAGCGACGCTCGTTGCCGTAAGCCGACGCCCAACTGGTCCGGGCGGCGGGCGAGCATCTTGCTTCAGGTTGCAAAGAGCCCGCGACGTCGTCGCGGGCTCTTTGTCGTGATGAACGGGTAATGCCCGACCTTCTTGAACTGCAACGACGGATGGCGCGGGTCGCGCTTGAGCAGTTGATGCGCATGGATGGGTTAGTGGGTTTCCGCCTTGCCTTCTTTCGTGTAACATTGTCACATGAACGAAGCCGAGACTTTGTTTGTAGCCCTGCGTCAGTCGACCGACCACGACGTGGTGGACATGCTCGAGCGCATGGTGCGGGATGCCCCGGATCATGCCTTGAACAAGATCAACGCCGTTGATCTCGCGGGCAGCGAGGGCCTCGACGAGGAGCGGGTCATCGCGGCGCTCCTGAAGGCGGTGGGGCTCGGCATCTTCGAGATGACATGGAACGTCATGTGCCCGAGCTGCGCCGGCGTTCTCTCCGCAAACAAGAGCCTGAAGACCCTGGATCGCGCGCAGTATAACTGCGCTTTCTGCGCCGTGGGCTATGAGACGACGCTCGACAACCTGGTCGAGGTGACCTTCACGATAAGCCCGCGCGTTCGGAAGATCGCGGCCCACAGTCCCGACCAATTGTCCGCGGCCGAATATTATCGCCAGATATTCTGGAGTTCGGCCATCGATCTTCCAGCCGATCTGGAGAAGCTGCTGGGCGAGCTCACGCTCGAAACCGTCGACTTGCCGCCGGGAGAACGGGCCATCCTGTCGTTGCAATTGCCGAAGGGCACGCTGATCGTGTTCGACCCCGTGACGCATACGGCCCAGTTCCTTGATGTCAGCGGCGAGGACGCGAGCGAGCGCCAGAACCTGTCCGTGATCTTCAACAAGCTCGAGCTTCCCGTCGACGCCGTTGCGTTGCGCCCCGGGCCGCTGCGCCTCGCCTTGGAAAACCGCACCGAGAGCCGCGTGTTGCCGGCTGTATGGGTGGCGAACCAGGCGCTGGACGAGCTGCTGACGCGACGCAAGCCCATTCTCACGGCAAAGCGTCTCCTCACCAATCAGACCTTCCGCGACATCTACCGGACCGAAACGCTCGCCATCGGCCAGCGCCTCAAGATATTGAGCCTGACTTTCCTGTTCAGCGATCTCAAGGACTCCACTGAACTCTATGAGCAAGTCGGTGACCTCGTCGCCTTCGATCTGGTCAACGAGCATTTCAGGCTGCTGCAGGAGATCATCGCGTCCGAAAGGGGGGCCGTCGTGAAGACCATTGGCGATGCCGTGATGGCGACCTTCGAGACGCCCGACCGCGCCATTGCAGCGGCGATCCGCATGCGCGAGGCGATGAGCGATCTTGGCGCCGAGCGTCAGCATCAGAGCCTGCGCCTGAAGATGGGCATCCATGAAGGGTCATGCCTCGCGGTCACACTCAATGCCCAGCAGGACTATTTTGGCCAGACCGTGAACATCGCCTCGCGCGTCCAGGGCCTTGCGGCCTCGCGCTCGATCGTGGTGACGGAATCGGTGGTGGAGAACGCGCATGCGCGGGCCCTGCTTGAGACCAGCGGGCTAAAGCCAACGCTCAGACGCGTGGCGTTGAGCGGCATCGCGGATAAGGTGTCGATCTACGAGATCTCCTGAGCACAGCGGATCAGGTTTCGGATTCGGTTGTCAAACAGCTTCGCCGTCATTGCGACCCGTTGGCTCCTCGCAATGACGGAGATTACGAGTCCGCGTTCTCGCGACACGTGGCGCCCGAGTCTTTCAAAGAATCACCCTCGAAACCAAGAGGGCGCAGGGAATGCCGGATGCGCGTTGCACCCGAGGCCGCGTGTGCAGCAAAAAAGCACACGCGTTAGCAACCACAGGTACACCGCAACAGCCGGCATTCCCTGCGCGATGGTTTTAACGGTTTCCTTCGTGATCTCCGCGGTGACCGGGCTCTTTTGCCACCGTCACTCGCAAGACGCGGAAGCGTCTTTGCGAACTTAGCGCCAGCGTCGGAGCGCCAGGACCACACGACTTCGCCGTCCGCCTGCAACGTCAGTCGTCTCCTGACGTGCCGCGTCCATCGCATCCCGCACCCAACGTCCGTGACGATCGCGAGCCGCCCCTCTTGTGGGGACGGGACGACAGAATCAATAAATCTGTTTCTACCAAATCGCGAAGCGAATTATTTTTCACGAGAGGTCTGGACAGGACATTCACGAAACTGCCTGTCGGGCAATCACTCTCGCTTGGCGACAGATCTTGGCGAAAATTTCGGCGCTGGTGGCGAGAATGACGTCACCGTCGAGGCTCGGCGTTGCGATGCTGAAGGACCGTGAAACTACGGCTCCGGCATTTCTTGTTGCCGGCTTCATCTTGCTTGGCATCGGTTTTGCACAGGATTGCAAGGGACTGCGAAGGACAAAACATTGAGCTTTGATAACGGCTCGTTCATGCAGATCGCGGCACTTGGAGGCAGTGCCGTCTGCATCGGCGTTGCCGTGATCGGTTCCGGCTCTCCATGACGTTCGAGAGGCACTAACGCGATGACTGCGCCTGAAGAATCAAAGGTCGGTTGGCGAGACTGGGCGATCCTTGTGGCGTTTGTTCTTGGACTCGCTCTAGCTGGTCGTATTTTGGCACCTTACAAAGCGGCCGCCCGAGATCTCGATGGCCGCTATGCCAATTCTCCGCTCCATGGCTGGTTTGAAGGCCTGCGCTCAGGCAAGGGTCCTTGTTGCTCCGACGCTGATGGGACAGCGTTGTCAGATGTCGATTGGGAATCGAAAGACGGCCATTATCGCGTCCGCATCGAAGACCAGTGGTGGGACGTTCCCGACGACGCCGTGATCAAGGAACCGAACCGGGCTGGCCGGACGATGGTATGGCCGGTCTATATAAGCCCGTCGGGCGGTCCGGTGCAGATCGACATCCGATGCTTCATGCCGGGCAGCATGATCTAGGGAGCGGTAGCCCGTAGGGCGCAATAGCGACTTGTCCGCCGTAGCTCGAAGAGCGAAGGATGGGTTGAGCCCTTTGCAAGACCTAGCAGCTCGTAAAATAACATTGATGGGTATCGCGGAGTTTATCATCGGGCCGGCCGAAGACCGAACCCGGTGGCTCCACTCGCGCTACGCGCTAAGAGTTCCGGATTCTAATTCTTGCGACTGATGCGGCGCCCGCGGTCGCGTCGAGTGAAAAGAACGTAAAGGGAGAGTTCGGACCGGGGCGGCTTGGCACCAGCTGTCCCGTTACCCCCATGCTTTCGTATTGGAACGCATCAAGGTTTGTTCGAACGACAGGTCCGAGTTCGAAGTAGTAGGAAATGCCGGGTTGAACGTTTATCTCGGCCTGCGTGCCCCACCGATTCGAGCAAAGCAGCGACGGTGATCTTGTGTGATCCACGCGGACGGTCGGCGACAATGTAAGTGCCTGTCGCGAGTGAGCCGACAACTTTGCCATCGATCCTGATTTCAGCCCCACCGATCTTACTCAAAATCGCCGGTTGCCGTATGAAGTAGAGTCGTGCCTGGTGGGTGTCCAACGGTTGGTTTTGCGGCTCGAAGGCCGTCGTCTGGGTGCAAGCCGTCAGCAACGTGAATGCAAGAAGCGCCAGGAACGCCTTAGCGAAAACACTGCACATTGAGCGCGGTCGAGAAGGCCGCTCGTCGCTTTCACCCGCCATCACGTTCAGCCCCAACGTCGCCCTGAATACGATCGAAAAACTCCCGCCTAGATTGATTTTGTGGACGTCGGGTCAAAGAAAAAACGCGTATGCGGCGTTCGTCGTTTCATCCCGACAGCAGCGCGTAGGGCGGGTTGGTGTAGCGTAACCCGCCGACCCATAAGCTACCTCGCTGATGGGAATCCCACCCTCACTATGAACATCCGTTCATGGAACGGCGTTGGGGCTCATTTCGTTGCAATCCAGGGCTTATCTGGAGGCTTATCTGGAGGAGGACGACATGAAAACAAAGATCATCGCGCTCTCTGCTGCGGTTCTCATGGCTACCGCACCAGCCGTGTTTGCTCAGGGTGTATCGAGCAAGACGCCAGGTCATGAGATGCATCAAAAGGGTTCTAAGAAAGGCGCGCGGGGCGCTTCCGGCTACGCTCCCGGACATGAGATGCAAGCGAAGGGCTCGAAGAAGGGGAGCCCCGCCGCGTCCGGTTATGCGCCAGGTCAAACGACTGGTTCGAACACAAAGTCCAAGTAGTAGAACGTTTTCGAGCGAAGTGGACACCGGTTCGCGCGAAGAAAACGCGTCAGAACAAGACGCTGGAGCTTCCGTTCCGATTCAATCGGAACGGAAAACGCTCTCGCGGACGTCAATGTTGGTGCGTAGCGCGTAGGGCGGGTTTAGTCAGGCGAGGCTGTAACCCGCCGTCTATACAGATCGAACGGCGGATTACGCTTCCGCCAATCCGCCCCGACGAGTTTGAAAGCCTTGCGCTGAGACATTTCGGAGATCGAAAATGCGAACGTCTGCTCTGGCTATTTTTGCGCTGATGGCAATCTTGGTGGCGCCACGTCCAGCGATATCTCAGGGCTTCGAGATCGGTCCCGGTGGAGTGCGTGTGTACGGGAACTGCGAGGAACTGAGACGGTCCTGTGAAAGGGGTGAAGGTGGTTGCCGCCGCTACCGGGAAGACTGTCAAAGGTCGTTCCGTGGTGGTGGTGGAGATGTGTGTGCAGAACTAAGGGCTGCATGCCTGAATAGGGACCGCCTGGGCGAACAAGGCGAGGGTAATTGCCGAAGGTACCGCGAGACCTGTCGCTGAGGTCTCGAATCACGCTTGGTGCGGCGGGCGGATTAGCGCGCAGGATGGGTTGAGTCCTTCGCGAAACCCACCATTTTTTGCAAGCTGCCATTGATGGGTATCGCTTTGCTCCACCCGTTCTACGCGCTGGTAATTTATGCTGCGCCAATCCAGCCTTCGGGCGAATCCACCCGGCGAGTTTACGGTTTCGTGATCGCGGTGAAGCGTTCGGGCCGGTCTCGGGCGTGGTAGGATGACATAGATACCCAAAGGAGGCTGGCCATGAAGAAGCTTCTTGTTGTCACGTCTTTCGCTGCTTTTGCAGCCTATCCGGCCGCTGCTTGCGACTGGAATCGTGAGGCCAGCGCCAAGGACCCGGTTGTTGCCGCCACCGCCACGACCACCGAACAGACGCCCCAAGCCACACCAGTGTCGCCCCAGCCGACGAGCGTCGCTGTCGACGAGAGCGCTCGTCAGCCCATCGGCGAGCCGGCGCCGGTCGTCTTGATCACCGATCGTCACTAGGCGCGTAGCACATAGGATGGGTTGAGCCCTTCGCGAAACCCGTCATCTTCACAGACCGCAATTGATGGGTATCGCTTCGCTCTACCTACGGGCTGCGGGCTGCGGTTGATAGGCATCGCTTCGCTGCAAACATCCTGCGCATGACACTTCCCTATCGCGCGTAAGTCAGCGCTTGCGTAAGCAACTGCGCGGGTGATGTGCGCGACGTATCCAGGACCAGCCGGGGATCGGTCCATGCTTCGTATTCGGCGCGCCGCTGCAGCAGGCGCGCCCAGGTGAGCTCGTGCGTGCCGGCGATGCTGCGCACCCGCGATTCGATCCGCTGTCGGTGCATCGTTTCATCGGAGCAGACGCATTCGATGATCTTGAGGCTGACGCGATGTTTCGCTGCCAGATTGCGCCAGGCGGCGCGCGGCGCCTCGACCGGGTTGACCGCATCGACGATGACGGCATGCCGAAGACGGAGATGTTCATCCGCCAGCGCCCGCGCGACCTCATAGGCCGCGACGCCGGTTTCGGTCTTGTCGAGGCCGGCGCGCCACATCGCCGCCTCGATCGGGTCGATCGAGAAAATCGGGACTGCGAGGGCGCGGGAAAGGCTCTCAGCCAACACGCTCTTTCCCGAACCGGGCAGCCCGGACAAGACGATCAGTGTGGGCGATATCTTCGTGATTTCCGTCATGACGGCCTTCTAAAACTGGAACAGGTAGCCCGCATGAGCGCCAGCGATATGCAGAGAGGGTAGCCGGCTATTCAGTCATATTCCACCGCGGAGGAGGGCCGCGCAAGCGGCAAGCAAGCTCCTAGCCCAAAGGGCGGATTAGCGAGGCGATTTGCGCCGTTTCGTCAAGGAAGGGCGGATTACGCTGCGGTAATCCGCTCTACAAGCTAGCCTGCAGCCGGGCGCGTCTGGTTCGTCGCAAAATCATCTCAATCTGCTGTTTCGTTCGCAACAAGAACGATACACTGCTCCAATCTGCGAGTGCGGTACCGTTAGCGCTTTTTGACGCTGCGGATCTCCGACGGCAAGCCATCGATGGAAGGAGTTTTGCTATCTAGCCTCGGTTAATCCGGCGCCAAGCGTGCAGCTTTTGCGGCTAGACAACGCGTTGGGCAAGGCCGTCATTGTGACCCTGACCAAAGATTTTGCGACCTGAGACGTTTGGCAAGAACCAACCATTTAGGGGGCAGTAATGTATATTCAACACTTGATTGCGGTCTGCTTTGGATTGTGCGCGCTTGCGGACAGCGCGTTGTCGCAGACAGCTCCGCGTCCGAGTGTGGCTGGCAACGGCCCGGATGAGACGTGGTCGATACCCGATCGCAATCGCATCAACGAAGGCACCGTGACGGTGATCACGGCGCCAGCAGGAGGTGCCACGTCGGTCTTCGGATCAGACATGGCGCGGGTGCTCGATGATGACGCGACCGTTCGCGTGCTTCCCGTACTCGGCAAAGGACCGGTTCGAAACGTCGTCGACGTGCTCTATCTCAAGAGTATCGACATGGGAATAGTCACGACGGATGTGCCTGAATTCTACAAGCTGCAGTACAAGATTCCCGACATCACGTCGAAACTGAGGTATATCGCCAAGCTCTACCACAATGAACTTCACGTCATCGCGCGCACCTCGATAAAGTCGATATTCGATCTGGAAGGAAAGAAAATCGTCGCGCCGACCGATGTCGGATATTACGCCGCCAAGGTGATCTTTTCGCGCCTGAACATCAACGCTGCGTCGTTCGATATTCTAACCGATGATGCGCGGTCGATCCAGAAGATCGCAGATGGCGAGGCTGACGCGTATATCACCAGTACCGGCAAGGTCTTTCAGCTCGCGCGGAACCTGATCAAGAACGAGGATCGCGCACTGCATCTGGTGCCGATTCCCTTTGATCGCAGGCTGTGGGATTTTTACTTGCCGACGACACTGTCTGGTGAGGACTATCCAAACCTGCTGTCGCCCGGTGAGACGATCGACACGGTTGCGGCAAGCCAGCTTCTGGTGACCTTCGATTGGCCGGAGAACTCGGATCGCTATAAGAAGGTTGCCCGGTTCGTGGACGCGTTCTTTTCCAAGATCGATGAATTCCAGAAGCCGCCAAGACATCCAAAATGGCACGAGGCGAGTATTGTGGCGCCCGTTCCCGGCTGGCAACGCTTCAAGGCCGCCGAGGATTGGCTCGCCGCGCACAACATGAAGAGGCCCGTCACGCAATCGGACGACATCGACAAGAACAAGTTTGAACAATACTTGATTGACCATCGGATTCCCGGCGCAGACGATCCTGCCAAACGTTCAGAGCTGTTTCGCCAGTTCCTGGAATGGTACAAGCAAGATCGCCCAGCGCGTTAGGGGCGACGTCGCCGTCGTTTCAGATTCAATTTTCAAAGAGCGGCTTCGGGAACAGGCC
>WNGJ01006339.1_pt1 | contig 14021 bp, 13 predicted proteins | sample 5400611 | NCBI WGS metagenome assembly WNGJ01 (sample SAMN13153375, study PRJNA577476) | soil metagenome | isolation source: 40 cm soil or saprolite under Garry oak tree replicate 1 | place: USA:California | collected 2016-06-15 | reverse complement strand
GAGCTTTGAGGATATCCGCTTTGGTGCTGAGATTATCGAACCTTTCCTCATTCTGGATTGATGCATCGGCCCAGCGCAACGCTTCATCGAGATTAATCTTTCTGGTTAAGCAGAATTGCGCCCCTTCATCCAAAGCCTGCCAGGTAAACTGACCGCGACCCTTTAGTTGCGCCCGGATGTTTTGCAGGGTCTGCTCTGCGTCCTTAATCGAGACGGTGAAGGGAACACCCAATTTCTCCCACTTCAGCGTCACCGCCGTCGAATCTGGTTTCAAGTCTTCGAAGTCGAATTCAAGCGCCTCTTTCGCCTCAGCGAGGGGCCTTGGTTTTACATTCACACGCAAGGCATCTTCCTTCTGGTCATAGCTGTAGCTTCCCCAGCCCGTGTTGGTTTTTGAAAAGATGACCGTCCACGAATCCGGGTTAGGGATCATGTGCAGACCATAAACTCCTTTGGCTAGCGGCTGTCCCTCTATCGAAACCGGATCGCTGAATTCAATAGTTGTGTTTTCATTTGCACCCGCGCGCCAAACTTTTCCATACGGAACAAGGCCACCCCAGATTTTTCGTCCATTCACCAACGGGCGATGATACTTCACCGTGATATCCGTCAAAGCGATACGCTGTTTGACCTCGGCAGCTTGGCTTACATCAGGGAGGTTCAAATCGTTTTGTGCGCAGACGGTCCCGCTAAGCGCGAGGATCGCAAAGTAGAGAGCAAACGGCTTCGGCGTAATTGTTTTCATGATTTGTGGCGATTACCCTTCTCAGATTTTCGATACTCCGCTACCAGATAATTAAAAGATTTCGCTCCGCTAGAAGCCTTATGGAAAAGGTTTGAGACTGAAGGCTGCTGGCAATCTCATCCGCTCGTACGCGCGGCGGTATCGCGCCGCGACCAGGTGACTTCAATCGACATATTTTTGCGCGATCGGCATTTTGCGTCCGATTCCGAACGCGCGGCTCGTCACTTTGAATCCGGGCGCGGCCTGCTCGCGCTTGTATTCGTTCAGGTCGACGCGGCGTTGCACCCAGCGCACGGTTTTTTCATCGAAGCCTCGGGCGATGATGTCGCGTGCGCTGAGGTTTTCTTCGACGTAAAGCTGAAGAAGCTGATCGAGAATCTCGTACGGCGGCAGTGTGTCCTGATCCTTTTGGTTCGGCTTCAGCTCTGCGCTGGGCGGCTTATCAATGGTTGAGCTTGGGATGATCTCGCTGTGGCGGCCCGCTCGCGACGTATACTCGGAGTTTATCCAGCGCGCCAGCTCGTAAACGATCGTTTTCGGGACATCGCTGATTACGGCCAGCCCGCCGGCCATGTCGCCGTAGAGCGTGCAGTAACCGACGGCCAGCTCGCTCTTGTTCCCGGTGCTAAGAACTAGGTGACCGAACTTGTTTGAAAGCGCCATGAGCGTCATCGCGCGCAGACGCGGCTGCATGTTTTCTTCCGTCTCGTTTTCTGGCAGACCTTTGAAAATTTCTTTGAACTGCGCTTTGAAAACTTTGAAGGTCTCTGCGATCGGCATTTCGAGAAATTTGATCCCGAGATTGCGAGCGAGCGCACGGGCGTCATCGATGCTGCCGCGCGACGAGTACGGGCTCGGCATGGAAACGCCTGTCACGTTTTCAGCACCCAGTGCATCGGCTGCGATGACGGCAGTGACTGCAGAATCGATGCCGCCGCTCAGGCCCACTACTGCGGATCGGAAGTTGCACTTGCGGCAATAATCGCGAAGCCCGAGCGAAAGCGCGGCGAAAAGTTGCTCCGGCGTTTTGGCTTCGCGGAATTCGATGATCTCGGTCGAATCGGTGTCGACGACTTTCTCGTCCTCGCGAAACGCAGCCAGTTGCGCGATCAAGTTGCCGGCGGGATTCACCGCGATAGAATCACCATCGAACACGAGTTGATCGTTGCCGCCGATGAGATTGCAGTAACAGATTGGCCGTTGATGTGCTCGCGCAAGACCCGCCACGAGTTCGTAGCGGATCGCTGGTTTATGCAAGCTAAACGGCGAGGAGCTAAGGTTGACAATGATCTCCGCGCCTTGCTCCACCAGACTGCGCACTGGTTCGCAATCATATAGTGGTCGCGGGAGATAGTGTTCTGTCCAAATGTCCTCACAAATTGTCACGCCGATTTTTTTTCCGTGGACGTCAAATGGCTCAACCCGATCGGCGGGCTCGAAGTAGCGCTCCTCATCGAAGACGTCGTAAGTGGGCAAGAGTGATTTGTAGATTTTGCGGATTGGCTTGCCGCGTTCGAGCAAAGCAGCAGCGTTGCGAAACGGTTTGCCGCGTCCCTCATTACGATCAACAAACCCGACCAGCAACGCTGCTTCTCCGACGCGAGCGTGCAGTTTCTCCAGGATCGCGAGATTCTCCGAAACGAACCGCGATTTGAAAACAAGATCCTGCGGAGGATATCCTGTAAGCGCCAGCTCCGGAGTCAGCACCAATTCCGCACCTGCGGCCGCGAGCCGCTCATAAGCACCGAGGATCAGTTCGCAATTACCACGTAAATCACCCACGGTCGCATTAACTTGAGCAAAACCAATCTTCATGCTGCGCTACGTCAGGTTAGGCGCAACACGGCTCGCAGCAATCGCCTTTTCACGCTGGTGCGAAAAGGTATTCCGGGATTTCTCACGAGCTTGTTCCCGTGACAATCGGACACAGATTAGGTGCGTGCGATTTGATCGAGATGCGAACAGATGTTTGTAATTTGCTCGTCTGACAACACAGTCGGTCGCGACTCGAAGAACTCAGAGATCATGGCATCATTCAGAATCACCACGCCGGTTTCGGCTTTGGCGCCCTTCAAAGTCCAACCTGGAAAAATCAAAACCGGTGCAACGTCGAAGTCTTTTCGCAACCGTTCCTTTAGTATCTTCGCAACATTTGCCGCAGAGCGCGCTGCCTGACGCAGCGGATCTTTGAGCGCCGGCTTGCTGCTGAGTCGAAGCACTCCAGATTCATCGACACCAACGCATCCATTTCCAAAAATGCCGTAAGCCTTCGTTTCAATCGCGAAAATGCCACCCGGCGCGACGAGCACGTGATCGATGTTTGACTGATCAAAAAGTAGATCGTCAAAGGCGACGTAGCGTTTACGGCGAAGTTGGGTTAACAATTCGCTGACTCGCCGCTCTCCTTTTTCAGCTTGGTTGAGCTTTCTGATCTTTACGCAAGCGGACGATCCGAAAAGCGCAGTACGTCGTCATCAAAAAAGCAATGCCCGTGAGGATTTCGGGCGCAATTGGCGATGGGTTCCAACGGCGGAACCATTCCCAACCCGCCAAAACCCAAAAACCGATTGCCGCTAGCAGATACTCGGTCAGTTGATCATTCAGCAGCTTGTCCCGTTCGTCACGTATAGATTGTCCGGCGAGCCGGCGAAGAGATCCCTCCACCGGTGATCGATATTTCCTTTTCTTGGACCCGAATGCCATGCGGCCGAAATGAGCGCCAAATCTCTACCAGCCTCCTTGTAGCCGGTCAAAATTTTGCGAAGATGACGGCGTTCAATGACCCCCGCAGAATTGAACACGGAATCGGCGTTGCTGAAGAGCACGCTTATCGTATTAAGAAGATTGACAGCGATTACTTTGATGAGAGGGAGAGTTAATTGAAATGCGCTAGGTCGAGGGTCGAGCCTAAACTTTGAATTCTTCTCCGCCACAGCGAGCACGTGATTAAAAATTCTGCGCAAATCGAAGCTGCGTAATGCGCCGTATCTATTGCATGTCGAGACCCCACTCTCCAAGCGTTGAAATTATTTGGCGTAGCTCACGCGCCAGATGGTCCCGTTTCCGTCTTCGCTGATCAACAGGCTACCGTCTTTGGCGACGGTGATTCCTACCGGGCGACCCCAGACTTTGCCTTCGGGTGTGACGAAACCAGTCACGAAATCGTCGTATTCTCCGCGCGCTTTGCCCGTCGAATGATCGAATGGGACGCGCACGACTTTGTAACCGGTGCGTTTCGTCCGGTTCCATGAGCCGTGGAACGAAGCGAAGATGTCGCCTTTGTATTCGGATGGGAATTGGTCGCCGGTGTAGAAACACAAATTAAGCGTGGCCGAGTGCGCCTCCACGAGCACATCGGGAACAACTACTTTGTCGGCTAGCTCAGAGTGTTTTCCTTTGTGGCGCGGGTCCGGGTGATTGCCAATATAAAACCACGGCCACCCATAAAAGCCGCCGGGTTTCACGCTGCTGATGTAATCTGGCGGCAAATCTTCGCCGACTTCGTCGCGCTCGTTCGTGCTCATCCACAGTTCGTTCGTGCCCGGACGAAATGCGATCCCTACCGCATTGCGAATTCCCCATGCATAAACTTTGCGGTCTGTCCCATCAGGATTGAACTCGAAGATGCGCGCGCGGTCGGCTTCCGCGGCGTTATCGGAAACGTTGGAGCGCGAACCGATTGAGACATACATTTTTTTGCCATCAGGTGCGAATACAATGTCCCGGGTCCAATGTCCGCCGCTGCGCAGGTGCGCCGCGCCACCAGAAAGGTGCGCGTCCAATTTCTCGGCTGGTCCGCGTGCTTTGAGATCGCCATTACGATAGGGAAATCGAATTACGCCATCGGTATTCGCGACGTACAAAAATTGTGGGTCGCCACCTAGCGGGTAAAACGCGATCCCGAATGGTTTGTTTAGACCGCCTTCTGCAAAAGTCTCTGTTACGTCCGGTTTACCGTCGCCGTTGGTGTCGCGTAACACTTTGATTTGATTGGCGCGACTCTCGACGACAAAGATGTCGCCATTAGGCGCAGTCAGGAGAAATCGCGGATCGCGAAAACCGCTGGCGTAGAGTTCGATCTTGAATCCAGGTGGGACCTGAAGCTGGGTACCCGCTGGACGATCAACGACGCGCGCCCGGTTAATTGCCAGAATGTTTGAGCTCGGAGGAGGCAAATCCTGAACAGTGATCTTGCGTCGCACTCCTGGCGCATCGTTCTTCCAATCGCCCATTGCGGTTTTGCCGGTGAGCAGCGTCCCGCTCTCGCTGTTGGCCGCAGTTGAAACGGCGAGGCTGAAAGCGGCTGCGATGAAGAGCGCAGGAAAAAAAACACAGATAGCGCAGCGATTTTCCATTCACGTTTCCAATCGCTTCGGATCGAAAGATCGCGTGGATGTGTGTTTAGCGCGCCAAAGGCGCGGCATTCATTTGGCAGCCTGGGGCGACGCCCCATGGAAAATAGTACGTCCCAAAATGCAGCGCTGAAAGCGCGATTCATTCCCGAGCCTCTTCAATTCCATTATTGTCACCATCCCGGTTGAGTCGCGCTTTCAGCGCTCGTTCCCGAATATGACTGGACTCCTGGGGCGATGCCCCAGGCTGGCATGAGAGGGCGCCCTTGGCGCTAAAAGAGATACGAAACGAGGTGCTAAGGACGGGCTAAACACACACGAAGCTGTCAGCTTCCCCTACAGAAAAGGGTTTCAATGCGCGATTGTGCCGAGCTTTTCGACCAGTGTCGCGCCTTTCTTACGATCGTTGATAACGAAAGTGTTGTTTTCGCCAAGAGTGGACCACGGTCCGCGCGGCACTTCCTTGAAATCAACAAATCTCCAGTCGGTCACGTCTGTGCTTTGTAGTCCGAGGTAGTCGCGTACAGCAGGCGAGACATCGAGGCCGGCGCCTTTGTTTAGGTTGGGCTTGGGCCGTTCGTTACCAAAAACATATTGCCAGTGATCGGTGCGGAAAGGTCCGGCATCCTCCCACTGCGCATACGCGACGCGGTTACCTTTGCGAATCGCGATCCAACGGCCTTTGCAGGTCGAAACAGCCGGGCCTTGGTAAGCTTCATTGAACCAAGGAACAACGCGAGGCGCTTCCGGTCGATGACCCTCCCTCGCTTTGTCGTTATAAGGAAGCGCGCAGTAAAAAGGATTCTGCCGTGGCGTGAATTTTGCAGGGATGTAATTGTTTCGATGGGCGGGATCAGGATCATCCATCCCGCCATAATTTTTGGTCCATTCTTTGTCCCACGAACTTACCCGATTTGGAACCGGATTGTTAGGAGCCGGTTTCTCGCCGATCCAGAAGACAGTTGTTACGATCTGGCTTTTCCACGGGAAACGCTGTCCCGGTGCAGGCGGGTTTCCAGCCGATTGCCCCGGCGTGAACGCGATTGAACTAACATCGACCACACGGTCGTCTGCTGATTTCTGGGATTTCTTGCTGAACTTGGTTTTTTCCGGTTCCGCTTTCGAAGCTGTCCCGTGCGCGAACAGCGACGTGATCGATGAAAGGATAACTGCGATCGTGTGAGTAAATCTTCCAGGTTTCATTCGGTCTTAAGGCAGCGCGAAATGAAAGACGTATGATCTTTCCTATTGGTTCGTTCCCGAGGACGCGGATGCGCGTCAGTCGCGGCCAATTCAGATGCGCCTAATAGTAGTCACCCACTCTCGATGCCGATTCGGCCTAGTCAACCCTAAGTCTGAAAAATTTCAGAGCTGTAGCCACCGGCCTGTGGCCGGTTTCATTTTTCAGAATCAAACAAATTTTCCCGGATTCAAGATGTCGTTTGGATCGAGAATTCGTTTTAGCCGACGGTGCACGTCACGTACAACTTGACTCGTCGCGTCGGGCCACCAGCGTGTTTTTGCAAGGCCAATTCCGTGCTCGCCGGTAATCACGCCGCCCCAGCTCAGCACCTGCGCGAAAAGATCGTCCAGCGCGCGCTCGACTCTTTCGCGAACGGCCGCGTCGCGGTTATATCGATCCGCCATGATGTTGACGTGAATGTTGCCGTCCCCGGCATGACCAAAGCACGCGATCGGGAATCCATGCTTTGCCTGCAGCGATTCCGCGAATTCCATTAAATCGACCAAACGGCTGCGAGGGACGACTACATCTTGATTCAATTTTGTCAGACCGGTAGCGCGCAGTGAATTACTGAACTGTCGGCGCAACGCCCAGAGCTTCTCGGAATCCACTTCGCCGGTCGCCAGTTCGAGGGCGTTTGGTTTTCTTTTCTCAAGCAATTCACGAATGGCTGCGGCCTCAGAGCGGACGCTTTCCTCTTGTCCATCCAGATCGACAAGCAGATGTGCGTTACCATCGGGCACAAGCAGTTTGCCGAGGTCGCGCCGTGCCGCTTCGAGTGTGAAATGGTCTGCGATTTCCAATGCAGAAGGCAGAAATCCCCCCGCGAAGATCGCCTGCACTGCTTCGGCAGCCTGCGCGGCAGTAGCAAACGCGGCCGACAACGTAGCGCGTGCCGGCGGCAGCGGGAGCAAACGCAGCGTGATCTCGGTGACCACACCAAGTATTCCTTCCGAGCCAACAAACAAACCGATCAAATCGAAACCGGTTTTGTTTTTATGGATACGACCGCCAGTCCGCAGCACGTCGCCGTTTGCGAGCACTACTTCGAGGCCGATCACGTAATTTCGCGTCACTCCGTATTTCAAACAGCGCGGGCCGCCCGCATTCGTGGCGACATTTCCACCGATGGTGCAATCCTTCATACTCGCCGGATCGGGCGGATAAAACAATTTTTGCGCGCGCACCGTCGCCTTCAGGTCCGCCGTAAACACCCCCGGCTCAACAACCGCAACTGCATCGGCAAAACTGATATCCTTTATCCGATTCATGCGCATGAGCGACAGGGCAATCCCGCCACGTGCGGGGACGCATCCCCCCACGTAACCAAATCCACCGCCCCGTGCTGTAACCGGAATCTTTTTGTGCGACGCAAACTTCAGCAGCTTGCTGACATCGCCCGTCGATTTGGCAAAGACAACAACTTCCGGTTGATGTGCCGCGAACCATTTGTCGCCGCTGTGAGCAGCAAGTGTATCGGGATCATCGGCGACAACGTCATTGCCGAGGAGTCCTCGAAGCTTCGAAGCAAGTTCCATACGAATAAACGTCGCGCGCACCAGTTGTAGGGCAAGCGCTTCGCTTGCTAAAGGTGGATCGGCTTCTCCTGAAGACGATGGCAATCGAAGGCGCAAAAATATCGGGTGGCAAAGCCGCATTTGTCGCCAACGCGTTGAGGACAACGCGTTCCACCTCAAACGCCGTTTGCCACCCGATAGTGCCGTGAGCGTTCGTCCATGCGGGTGAGCAACGCCAACGCCTCTGCTTTCGGATAAATCACCGGTTTCCCTTCGTCCACGCCGGCGAATTCTTTCACCGCATTCATTGAATCAAATCTCAACAACGTCACGAACTCCACTTCGTCTCCATCTTCGTTGACGAACAACTCTGCGCCGCGATACCCTTTGATGTTGCCTGCCGCTATCGAGGGAAAAATTTCGTCGCGCAACATATCTTCGTACGCCTTCGCGTTTTCCGGCTTCGTCCAACCGTGCCAAACGCGTGCGATCATAGGGAGCAAGACCGAGAGGTAGAAGAAGAGGAAGAGCGGATCACATGCCCATGATTTGGTAACCGCCATCGACGTAAATGACCTGACCAGTGATCGCCGCAGCACCGTCGCTTGCCAGGAAAACTCCGGTCGCCCCCAACTCGGCGGGATCGCAACTGCGTTTCAATGGCGCGCGTTCCTGATAATGTTTCAACATGGCCGTAAACCCGCTGATGCCGCGAGCTGCGAGGGTCTGAACGGGTCCGGCCGAAATGCAATTCACGCGAATTTTTTTCGGCCCCAGATCGTACGCAAGATAACGCACACTGGCTTCTAGGCTCGCCTTGGCCACGCCCATCACATTGTAATGCGGCACGACTTTTTCCGAACCGTAATAGGTCATCGCCACGATGCTGCCTCCATCGGTCATTAACGGCGCGGCTTCCCGCACCAGCGCCACCAGCGAGTATGCGCTGATATCATGTGCGACACGGAATGCTTCGCGCGTTGTACTCACAAACTCGCCTTCCAACGCTTCGCGCGGAGCAAAAGCCAGCGAGTGAAGCATCAAATCGACCCGGTCGGTTTCACTGCGCACGTTTTCAAAAAAGGACCTGATCTCATTGTCGCTGGAAACATCGCAGGGAAATAATGGAGTTTGCTCTCCAAACTCGCCGACCAATTCCTCTACGTTCTCCTTTAACCGCTCGCCTTGATAATTGAAAATCAAGCGCGCACCGGCGGCGGCCCACGCCCTCGCGATCGCCCAAGCGATGCTGCGCTTGTTCGCCACTCCAAACACCACTCCGATTTTTCCCGCCAACACCTGCTGCGTCATAGGCTATGCATGATACGCGCAATTGAGACATCGCAAAGCTGCCGGTCTTCGTTAGACTTTCCTGCTGTGACTGCACCACCCTTAACCTTTGGCACAACGAAGACGAAACTAGCATTCCATCTCGATCCCGCCGAAGGCATCCGGTCGCAGTGAGGTTCAGTTCATGCCCGCAATCGGAATCACTGGCGGAATTTCCACAGGTAAAAGCACGTTCTGCGACTCTGTCCGTGGAACCCTTTCCACAGCGAAATTCTTCAATGCAGACCAAGCAGCGCACGCTCTCGTTGAGGTTCCGGAGGTACAGCAAGAAATTCGTGCCGAATTTGGCAGCGGCGTTTTTTCAAGAGATGGCGACTTGAATCGAGAGAAACTCCGGGCAATAATATTTGGCGACGCGATCAAGAGATGCGCGCTTGAGCGAATCCTCCATCCGCGGATTCGACGCCAATGGAGGGCTGAGGCGAAAAGGCATCGCAATTCTCCCGATTTTTTCTTTGCTGATATTCCACTCCTTTATGAAACCGGCGGTGAAACGTTGTGCGACCGGGTGGTCGTGGTGGCGTGTTCGCACCAGGTGCAGGTAGCACGGTTGGCACAACGAATGTCGATCAATGACACGGAAGCTGAACAAATGATCAGGTCACAAATGCCACTCGACGAAAAGATCGCGCGAGCAGACCACGTGGTTTGGAATGACGGCAGCCGTGCGGCGCTGATGGAGCAGACACGCTTTCTTGTCGCACTTTGGCAACAGCAATCATGGACGAGAAGATAGCGGGCCAGACAACGCGGCAAGTTGATCTGGCCGCGGAAGAAAACAAGGAAGAGCGATCTCCAAATCGCCCGAGCGGCTTGGAAGGCGCCCCTTCTTCCGAGGGGGTGACAGCACCACGCTCACTTGAGTTAAATGAGCTGCAAGAGTTTTCGGAGAAGAAGCTAAAAGCATTGGCGCGTGACTTAGATTTGTATTTGCATCCCGCGCGCTCTCGTCATCAGCACATCCTAGACATTATCCGCGCAGCATTAGCCGGCGGAGCAACTGTTACTGCGAAGGGCTTTCTGGATCAGGTCACCGACTCGTTCGCGATGTTGCGCTGGCCAAAACTGAATTTTTTGCCGCTTCCCGAGGACGTATCCGTTCCGCGCGCCCTTGTTGAACAATACCAACTGCGCCCCGGGCAAAAGATTGCTGGGACGGTTCGCTTACCAGTGCAACGTGAGAAGTTCCTCTCCCTCGATGAACTTACAGACATTGAATGCCAACCGGCCGGGGAGTGGACGCGACCGACGCATTTTGACAAACTAACGCCGCAATTTCCACAGGGCAGAATTATTCTGGAAAACCCCAAGACAAACTCCATCAGCGCGCGCGCTGTAGATCTACTGACTCCGCTTGGACGCGGGCAACGCGGTCTTATCGTCGCGCCGCCCAGGGTGGGAAAGACGATCCTGCTTAAAGAAATTGCGAAAGCCATTCGGGTCAATCATCCGGAAATCGTACTCATTCTGCTGTTGGTGGACGAGCGGCCGGAAGAAGTGACGGATTTGGAGCGCGAAATTGATTGCCAGATTTATCATTCTAATTTTGACGAAAGCGTGCAGCGACATGTGCAGGTTGCGGAGATAGTCCTGGAACGTGCGAAACGTCTTGTGGAAATGAAACATGACGTGGTGTTGTTGCTCGACAGCATCACGCGGCTGTCTCGCGGATATAATAACCTAGAACCGGGCAGGGGCCGGATCATGTCCGGCGGCGTCGAAGCGAAGGCGCTCATCAAGCCAAAGAAATTTTTCGGCTCGGCGCGAAATGCGGAAGAAGGCGGCAGTCTAACCGTGCTGGCAACTGCCTTAACCGAAACTGGCAGCCGGATGGACGCATTAATCTTCGAAGAATTCAAAGGCACAGGGAACATGGAGTTGCATCTCGACCGCGGGCTGCAGGAGAAGCGACTTTATCCGGCGATCCATCCGCTGCTCTCGGCTACGAGGCGCGAGGAGTTGCTTTATCATCCGGATGAATGGGAACGCGTGTTGATGTTGCGTAAGACCATGGCAGCGCTTCCGCCTCTCGAAGCGATGGAAAGACTCATTGACAATCTGCACGCGACAAAGACCAACGCGGAGCTGCTGTTGAGTGGGTTGAAGTGAGGGAATGACAAGGAAGCCCAAATGATCAAATGGCGAAGCAGTTCTTGAAGCGAACTCATCATCGTTCGGATTTCGTCATCCCTTCGTCATTAGACATTCGTCATTCGTCATTGCAATCGCGTCTCATTGCGACCGATGCCCGGTTGACGGAGTTGCTCAAGAAGATCGATGTCGTCGATCGTGTCGCGATCGACACTGAGGCAGACAGCCTTCACTCCTATCGGGAGAAACTTTGTCTGCTCCAGATCAGTGTGCCAGCCGCACCCGGCGTCGTTGATGCCAGCCGGGATTTGGAAACTGCCTCTGGCAACCGTGATCACCGATCTCGCCTACAGCACGACTCGATTGTCGATCCGCTAGCTGATCTCGATCTCGAGCCACTGCGCCAGGTACTCGAAACCAGAGAGATTGTCCTGCACGGCGCTGATTACGATCTGCGAATGCTGCGGCGCGGCTTGAATTTTATCGCGCACCAGATCTTCGACACAATGATTGCAGCACGTCTGCTCGGTGTTCGCGAGTTTAGTCTAGCCGCGCTGGTGAAACGCCATTTTGGTTTGGAACTCCCGAAGGGTTCGCAGAAAGCGAATTGGGCGAAACGGCCTTTGCCGGCTCGAATGGCAGAATATGCAATTAACGATGTGCGTTATCTGTTGCCACTTGCCGAAAAGTTGGAAGCCGAGCTGGATCGTTATCAGCGCCGGGATTGGCTGCGCCAATCATGTCAACGCGTGGTTGAGCAGGCGGCGGTCACGCGTGTTCGAAAGCAGGATGAATTTTGGCGTATCCGCGGATCTGGCTTGCTTCGCGGGCGTGCCGCAGCAGTGCTTCGCGCACTTTGGCAATGGCGGGAAAGAGAAGCGGAAATGGTGGATCGGCCGCCATTTCACATTTTGCAGAACGAAAAGCTTCTAAGCGCGGCAGTAGGTTTCGCCTCAGGGAGCGTGCCTGATTACAAGATTTGGAACTCGGCCAACTGCTGAGATGGTCCGGTGCATGGAAGAGCTGCGGCAGCGACGCGACGACGCGGCCGAAGAGCTTGGCTTGGAGCCATCATTCATCGCGCCGCGTGGCACGCTCGAGGCCATCGCGACAGACCACACGCGAGCAGCGCCGTTGCTGGTACCATGGCAACGCGAATTGCTGGGAATAACGACATGAAGTTGGTGATAGGGACGCCACGCCCCGGCCTCCGGACGGTGCGCCGCGGCGTCTCTACCTGCCTTGCCCTACGGAATAACCAGGGTTTGACCAACCGTCAGCTTTTTCGGGTTGCGGATATTTTTTTCGTTAGCGTCGAGAATCTCTTTCCAATGTTTGGGTGACTTATAAAATTTTCGCGAAATAGAGAAGAGAGTGTCCCCCGATTGCACAACATAGGTTCGATCACCATTCTTCGACGCAATTTTTTTTGAGCTGCCGCCAGTTACCGCCGATTTCTCCGACACGATCCGTGAAGAGGCTGTGCGCGCTTCGAGCTCTTTAGGTAGATTCAACTTCTCGTTTCGCAGCCGCGCCACTTCCGACCTGGTGATGACCGAATCTCCAGACAATGCTGTAAGCGCTGCAATTTCGTCATGTTTCACCGAGTTTTTGACCTCGTTTGCGTGAGGACCGTTTGGACTTAACGCGAGATAGCGTTTGAAATGATGCAGTGCACTGACCGGATCGTTCAGCTTGTCGTCATAGAGGACGGCAAGTTTGTAGTGGATCTCAGCGCACCGTGGACTGTCGTCGAGTGCGGCTTCGTACAAGTTGATGGCGCGCTCAAAATCTCCCTGGGCTGATTTGCTATCTGCATCCTGCGTCAACTGGGAATAACGCGAACCCCCCACGCGATCACACGCAGTCAAACCACAAAGAACGATCCATAAGCACGCACCGGCCACCATCGCCGATCCGCGCAAGGGAGAAAGTGAACAAGATAAGGCAGGCCAGAGATTGTCAGCGCACAACATCGTCGGCAATTTGCTTACTTGTGAACCTGCGCGCACTTCAATTCTTTTTGGTTATAGCGATAGCGCCTTTTATTAACGCTGCGCTTTTGTCGGGCGCACTTTCAAGCGGAGCGATCTATTCGCTCGATTTCGTCGATATCGATGGCAACAAGCTGTCCACGGCCGATGGACACGTCACCGTCCTGGTGCTCGCCACGACCGCTGAGAGAGAAAAGGTCCACGTCGTAGGTGAGCGTGTGCCCGATTTTTGTCTGGGCAATCCGAATTACAGAATGATTACAATTGTCCGTTTCACCAGCAGGCACACCGCAATCGGACGCAGGATTGCGACCGGCTTGGTGAAGCACCGGGTTAATGAAGCAGCGAGGCGGCTTCAGGGTCGATACGATACGAACAAGATTTCGCGTGACGCGCGGAAAGATATCTTCACGGTACTTGATTTCGATGGAAGCGCGTCATCACAGCTCGACGACTCGGCACAGGCGGCGCCCTTTCGCGTCCTCGTGTTCGCGCGAGACGGGAAGGTGTTAGCTCAGTGGACTGACGTTCCCAGCGCCAAGCAACTCGCTGATGTACTGAAGGTATCGCGTTAGCGCCGTGGCTTTCGCGCAGTCATATTTGCGATCAATATTTTGGTACGGTTGGATCGATCTGCTCCGACCAGGCATCGATCCCGCCCTTGAGATTGTAAACGTTGCTAAAACCGCGCTGCTGCAGCAAACGAACGGCTTGGGCGCTGCGCTTGCC
>WNGJ01019314.1_pt1 | contig 14023 bp, 10 predicted proteins | sample 5400611 | NCBI WGS metagenome assembly WNGJ01 (sample SAMN13153375, study PRJNA577476) | soil metagenome | isolation source: 40 cm soil or saprolite under Garry oak tree replicate 1 | place: USA:California | collected 2016-06-15 | reverse complement strand
CAGGGGATGATCTATTCGCATCTGAGCGCAGGCATGCCGCTGCTGCAAGTGGTCGAGGCCGTGAATCGCTTCTTTACCGAAAAGCTGGTTGGAGAAAAATATGCAACCATGCTCCTGGCGCGGCTGCGGCGGGACGTCTCTAGGCGACGATTGTACGGTAGTCGAGCTGTACTACAAGGGGCAGCATGCGCCAGCCGGCTAAAGCTTCAGTTCCCAGGTTTCCGCGACCAGGTTCTTGCCCCAGCTGAAGTGTGGTTTTTTCCCCACGAGCTTAAACCCGGCCTTGTCGTAGATATGGCGCGCGGTCTTGAGTTCGCTCTGGGTCCAGAGCGCAATCTTTTTGTATCCAGCGTGCCGCGCAAATCGTATGCATTCGCTCACCAGGCGCGCGCCAATACCCAAACCCCGTGCCGCGGGTTCAACGAGCAGAAGGCGTAGCTTCGCGATTGTCTTCGATTTTTTTACCAGGAACACGCTACCGACAAGTGCACCATCTTGCTCAGCCATCCAGCAACGCTCCCATTTTGCTTCGTAATTGGCGATAAATTCCGCCACAATCGACGCCACCAGGGCCTCGAAATGCTCGTCGTACCCGTATTCCTGAGCATAAAGAACGCCATGCCTGTGGACGACCCAGCCCATATCTCCCGGCTGATGATAGCGGAGCAAGTAGGGAGGCGTGGCTTTCTCTGTAGTTCCGCCGAGCAGGAGCTCAATCGTACCCATCGCATCGATCAGGCGTTTCTGTTCAGGCCTTGAGAGGCGGCTTAGCATCGCTCCCGTCTCTTGATGCGAATGCGCGTCAAGCGGGGCGAAGGCCGTGTGCCCTCCCGGAGTGAGTCGGAGCAGGCTCTGGCGGCCATCGGCTTCCGACGGCGTTTTCGCGATCAGACGCCGTTTCTCGAATCGATGGACAATCCTGCTGAGATATCCAGGATCCAGCCCCAGATCCTTTCCTAATGCCGTCGCGGTGAGATTGGGACGATGAGCGAGCTCGTATAAGACGCGACTCTCGGTTAGAGAAAACCGGGTGTGATAGAGGCCTTCATCGAGGACACCAATACGCCGGGTATAGAAACGGTTGAATCGCCTCGCTCGCGCAATCGAATAGTCGAGTCCGGATGGATTCCCGATCATCATGCGGGGGTTTAAGTCATTGCTATTGTCAATTAATTATTTGACCTAGTCAACTATCCAAGTTGTTCCAGGAGACGGAACGCTGACCAGTTCCCGCGGCCGGTTTACGTCTACATTAGGCGTAAAAAACCGCGATCGAGATGAACAAGATCAGATTACTGCTCCCTCGAGCTCCGGCTCAGCTTCCGCGGTGTCTCCCGGTTCAGCAATGGCCGCATGCTTCCGAGCTACCAGCATGTAGATAGACGGCACCACGAATAGAGTGAAGAGCGTGCCTATGATCATGCCGCTGACCAGCATGATCCCGATGCTATTGCGCGCGCCAGCCCCGGGACCTCTCGCGAGTACAAGCGGGAAGTGACCGGCGACGGTGGCGGCGGTCGTCATGAGAATCGGCCGCAGGCGAGTCTCGGCTGCTCCAATGACGGCAGCCATCTTTTCTTTTCCGGTTTCCTGGAGATGGTTTGCAAACTGCACAATAAGGATGCCGTTTTTCGAGACCAGACCAACCAAAGTGATCAGTCCTACTTCGCTGTAGATGTTAAGCGTCGTCAGCCCCAGAAACGAGAACATGAGTGCCCCAGAGATGGCTAGCGGCACCGAGCCGACAAGGACGATGAAGGGATCGCGGAAGCTCTCGAATTGCGCGGCCAACACCAGATAGATCAGGACGGCTGACAGCAAAAAGGTACCGAGAAACTTGCTGCCCTCAACGCGGAGCTGGCGAGACTCGCCCGCGTAGTCAACCGTGAAGCCCTGAGGCAATATCTTTTTGGCTTCGTCTTCCAGGAAAGTGAGTGCCTTATCGAGCGGGACGTTCGGGGGCACCACGCCCTGAATCCGCACAGCGTTAAGCTGCTGGAATTTCTTCAGCTCCCTCGGCTCGGTGGTGGTCTTCAGGGTGGCGAAGGTGGACAACGGAACCAATTTGTTGTCCGATCCTTTTACATAGATCTGCGCCAGTTGATCGGTCGTCAAACGTTCCACGCGCTTGACCTGCGGAATGACCTTGTAACTCTGTCCTTGAATGCTGAAACGGTTCACATAGTTTCCGCCGAGAAGGGTCGAAAGATCCTTGCCGGCTTGGCTCAGGTCAACCCCTTGGGAGCGCAGTTTGTCGCGATCAAAGACCACCTCGGTCTGGGGCTGGTCAAACTTCAGGTCCGAGTCGGCGAAGATGAACATTCCGCTGGCGAAGGCCTTGCCCACGAGCTGGTTGGCGAACTGGACGAGTTGCTCAGGCTCCGCCGACGAAGCGATGACGAAGTCCACGGGGAAGTTGCCTCCCCCCGGCAGCGGCGGTGGTGTGAGCGGGATAACGCGAATGCCGGCGATCTTCGATAAGGGCCCAGTGGACTGGACCAGAAGCTGCTGAGCAGTCTTCTTGCGCTGGCTCCATGATTTGGTGACCATGCCTCCGAAACCGCCGTTAGGACCAGTGATCTGGAAGATGCTCTCGCTCTCGGGAATCGCGTGGTAAACATCGTAGATCTGCGAGGCGAAAAGCTTGGTCTGATCGAGGGTTGAGTTGGCGGAAGCCTGCACAACTCCGAAGACCACACCCTGGTCCTCCGCCGGTGCAAGCTCGCGCTGGGAGAAGATATAAAACGGCACAACCAACAGCACCACGATCACCCAAACCCCGAGAACCACTGGCCGGTATTGCAGCGTGCCCGTCAGAATCCGGGCGTAAGCGTTGCGCACGCTGTCAAAACGGCGGTTGACCCATCCCGCGAAGCCGCGCTCGGTATCGCCTGCGCGCAGCAACTTGGAAGCCATCATCGGTGATAGCGTCAGCGCGACAATTCCAGACACCAGTACCGCCCCGGCGAGAGTGAAAGCGAATTCACGGAACAACGCACCGGTTAAACCTCCCTGGACGCCAACGGGCGCATAAACCGCGGCCAGGGTGATGGTCATCGCGATGATCGGACCTACCAACTCACGGGCTGCGTCGATGGCCGCGCGGTAAGGGGTCTTGCCCTCATGCAGGTGCCGCTCCACGTTCTCCACCATCACGATAGCGTCGTCCACGACCAGGCCGACGGACAGCACAATCGCCAGCAGAGTCAGCAGGTTGATGGTGAAACCGGCCGCAAACATCAGGAAGACCGCGCCGATGAGTGAAATGGGAATTGCGACCACGGGGATAAGCACGGATCGGAACGAACCCAGGAACAAAAAGATGACCACAACAACGATGAGGAGGGTCTCGGTCAGGGTACTCAAGACTTCTTTGATCGCGTCCTGAATGTAGGCGGTCGAGTCATAGGGTATGCCGACCTTCATACCGGCCGGCAACTGCTCTCGAATTTGCGGAATGACATCGCGAACTTGTTTGATGACATCGAGTGAGTTGGCCGTGGGCAGCACCCAGATGCCCATAAAAGTCGCAGCCTCGCCGTTAAAGCGAACATCCTCGTCGTAGGTCTCCGCGCCCAGCACAACGTCAGCAATTTCGCCGAGATGAACGATCGTTCCTTTGTCCTGCTTCACCACCAGTTGGCGAAAGTCCTCGGCTGTGCGCAGATCGGTGTTCGCCACCAGGTTCACCGACACCATGGAGCCTTTGGTTCGCCCCAGGGCTGAAAGGTAGTTATTGTTGGCCAGCGCATCGTGCACCGAAGATGGCGTAATTCCAAGAGCCGCCATCTTTTCCGGTTTGAGCCAGACGCGCATAGCGAACGTACGTTTACCAAGAATATCGGCGCGCTGGACGCCACTGATCGCACTCAGTTTGGGCTGGATAACGCGCGTCATGTAGTCCGTGATCTGGTTCTCATCGAGATCAGAGGACGAGAACCCCAGGTACATTGCGGCAAATTGAGTGTCTGCGGTTTCGAGGTCAATGACCGGAGCTTGGGATTCAGGAGGCAGGTCATTACGCACCTGTGCGACCTTAGCCTGTATCTGAGTGAGTGCCGCATTCGTGTCGTAGTTAAGCTTCAAATGCACGGTAATCGTGCTAATTCCCTGCGCGCTCGACGATTCCATGTAATCAATGCCGTCGGCGCTGGCGATCACACGCTCCAACGGGGTAGTAATAAATCCTCGAACCAGGTCAGCATTGGCGCCGACGTACACCGTAGAGACCTGGACGACCGCAATGTCGCTACGCGGATACTGACGCACGCTGAGTGACCGGATGGACTGCAGACCCGCGATCAAAATAACTAAGTTGACGCAGATGGCGAGAACTGGCCGCTTAACGAACAGATCTGTAAATTTCATCAGTTGTCCTCGGGCTTGGGAGACGGATTGTTTCCCGGTTGGATCTTGTTGTTAACGGCCACTGCCGCCCCGTTACGCAGTTTGAAGGCACCCGAGGTGACAACTTCGTCGCCCTGGTTAAGACCGGACACGATGCCGACTTGATCGCCGCGCGCGCCCGCAATTTTCACGAACTGCTGACGTACTCCACGGTAGGTTTTCCCGTCTGGCCCTTTGAGATCCGTGACAATATAGACGGAATCGCCGAAGGGCGCGTAGTTAATTGCGGATGCCGGTAGGGGGAACAGCGAACGCTGCGCCCCCACCCCGACTTCCACTTGAACAAACATGCCCGGACGCAGTTTGTTTTCAGGATTAGCCAGCGTCGCCTGCACCTGAACGTTGCGGGTAGATTCGTCCACAGTCGACTCGAGCGCATTCACCCGTCCCGAGTACTCGTGGCCACTCGCACCGTCGGTCGAAATCTTTACGTTCTGTCCCGGTCGCATCTGGCTCATTACCTGTTGTGGCACGTTGAAGTTGGCATAGATGGGATTCAATGCCTGCAAAGAGACGATTGCAGTGCCTGCGGACATGTACTGCCCCAGGTTGACTTGCCGGATACCCAAGATTCCCGAAAAAGGCGCCCGAATCGTCTTCCGCTGAATCGTCGCTTTGATTTCTCCAACGTTTGCTTCGGTCTGCCTTTGCTCCGCTGTCGATTTGTCATAGTCCATCCGGGAGATAACGCCTCCATTCACCAGCTGCCGCATCCTGTCGTAATTGATCTTTGCGAGATCACGCTGCGCCTCCATGGCGGCCAACTGGGCTCGTTCTTGCCGGGTGTCAAGCTGTACGAGCACGTCTCCCTCATGAACGAACTTGCCGGAATCAAAGGTGATTGTGTCGACGGTCCCAGGCAGGTCGGCGCTCACGGTGACACCATGTACGGGCGCCGTCGTTCCCACCACGCTAAGTGTTGACGGCCACGTCTCCTGCTTAGCGACAATTGTGGTCACCGCTGCCGGAGGTGGCTGGAAGGCGCCACCTTTTACAGCCGCTTGAACTTGCCGCAATTTGAAGTACCCAAGAGCCCCGACCAGCAGCGCGGCCGCGACCAGCATGAGAATCATCCGTTTGGCCATAATGTCCCCTTACTTTTGACAAGTGTTCAGAAATTCGGTGAGCAGCGGTTCCCAGCGTGATTTCCGAAGGTCGAGCCGTGGGGCATGCGTGACCATCGCGCCAATTGCACGATCCCCAGGTAGAAGGGCGCGGTCTCGTCACCCGACTTCGGCGAAGCCAGCCCATCGTTCAATCCCGCTCGCATGCACTTCGCTAACACATACGCATCCGATTTGCTAAGCTGGCAAAAAGATGCGAAAACTTTTGTTGAACGACGGCGGATAAATCTGCCGTATTCCTCCGAACGCATTGAGGCAACGTCGCGCATGGAACAGGACCACCTCTTTCTTCTCTTTTCAAGGGGTTAGAATCATGACGCTATTCGGCCCGCATGAGGAAATTCCGACCCAAGATAAACATAACAACTCGACTCCTGAGGAGGGCTTTCGGAGATGCTTGCCGATACTTCCCGGTCCTTTTTCTTTTGCTGGGCATGCTCGCAGTCCTGCTTTCTGTTGTTGAACGAGCGACACGTCGTACTCATCGAACCGGTTGGAACCGGTTCCAAAGTTGCTCAACTCATCGAAGCCGACAAGAACAAGCATTCGGGATTTTGCGCTCAGGTAACTAGCCCGTCTGCGCGCAGAGGCTCCGACTCCACGTCCCGCCTGCACTTCGCAGAAAGCCTAATATTTTTCGCACGGGAACTCCATTCTCGCCCTGGCAATCTAGCAAAAAGCCCCGCCACACAGATCGGCTTTTCTTCGAAGAGGATTGCCCGCATGGTTTTACGTTGTACTTCCGAGTGCTATCAGCAAAGTGAATGCTATTATTCCCCGTGAAAGAAGCTGGGAGTGTGGTTTCGTTCTTTTCACACAGTGAAACTTCTTTTGACCGGCTGCTTCTTGTTTTGCGGTTGCGAAACGGGAAATGCGACGAAGGGAGGGTTCGAGGGTGACTGCATGGAGACGGATGAATAGGAAAGGGGTTCAGCGGAAACCCTCCACTCGAACCCTCATCACAGCGATTGCGATCTTTTCGTTGATGACGCAAACCGGATTTGCATTTGCCCAAAGTCCGGGGACGGGACAAGCCGCGACCGTTCGCGTCGACGCAACGCCGGGCCACGCCATCAATTCGTTTGATCCTGACAGCGCTCTTGGCAGTTCGATTGATGTCCTGTCTCGCACCGACATCAACAAGGTCTATACGCCGCACATCATCCAGGAGGCCCTCTCGGCGGGCTGGGGTCCGATCACATACCGCAACAACACTGAGCTCCGCATGGCCGCGTGGCACTGGACGGAAAATGGCGTCTGGAGCGATGCTGCGCACCGCAGTGGATACTTCACCGGTAGCATCGAATTGAAGGAGCCCACTCGCTACATTCTCGCCTATGCGTTGCCCCACCGCGGCTTCGCGACCAGCGGCGATCGTCCTATTCGAGGTCCTAACCTGACCTATTGGAAGAGTAATCCGTATCTGACCAGCAAGTTCACGGGCGAGAGCGATGCCCAGCATCCGCAGTGGGTGATCGTGGACTTGAAGGCCGAGAAGCCGCTCAGTGCCGTCCGGATCGAGTGGGCCAGCCCATATGCCGCGACGTACCAAGTGGAATATTGGAGTGGTACAAACGCGCTCGATTTCGACGGAGGACCGAAAGGGGAATGGAATGTTTTCCCCGCCGGAGTACTGAAGAAGGCCCATGGCGGCACGGTCACCTTGAAGCTCACGGACCGGCCTGTTTCTACGCGATACCTTCGCATCTTGATGACTGAATCCTCGATGCAGCAGATCGCCGTGGGCGCGCTTGATGGCACTGGTGCTTTCGTTGAAGTAGCGAAGGGTCCTGGCGAGGGAAAAACTACATATTGCGTTTCCTCTATTGATCCCTGGCATTCCGAGGAGGACGTGAACGATAGTGGTGCCTACCAGCACAGCGGCTTCGACGTTTTCTTCAGCAGCGGACTCACCAACAATCTTCCGGCGATGATCCCGGTGACGATGCTCTACGGCACGCCCGATGATGCAGCCGCACAGATTGCTTACATCGAGAAACGCGGCTATGCGATCGGATACATCGAGCTGGGAGAAGAGCCCGACGGGAAGCATGCTATGCCCGAAGACTATGGCGCGCTTTACTTGCAGTGGGCCACCGCCATCCACAAAATTGACCCGAAGCTCAAGCTGGGAGGGCCAATTTTTGAAGGGGTCAATGAAGACATACGCGTATGGCCTGACGCGCAGGGGCGAACCTCATGGATGGGACGCTTTGTGGACTATCTGAAGGCGCACAACCGCCTCTCTGATTTGGCCTTCGTCTCATTCGAGCACTATCCGTTTGAGCCGTGCACCATCACTTGGAAAACGCTCTACACCGAGCCGCAACTCATGAAGCACATCTTGCAGGTGTGGCGAGATGACGGAGTACCAAAAGATGTCCCGTTGATGGTGACGGAGAATCACCTGGCCGCCAGCCTCACCGGGCCTATGACGACGATTTTTGCGGCGTTGTGGCTGGCCGACAATGTAGGGTCGTTTTTTGAAGGTGGCGGCGCTGCCTTTTATCACTCACCCATTCAGCCCCAGGGCGTGGAACCGTCTTGCCTGGGTTGGGCCTCGTGGTCAAATTTTGTCTCGGACGAAAAATACAACATCACGGGCTACACCTCTCCTTATTATGCTGCTCACATGATTAATCTGGAATGGGTACAACACCGCTCGGGTCTGCATTCCATGTTTCCTTCGTCCACCGATGTCAAAGACAATGAGGGAAATGTGCTGGTGACTTCCTATGCGGTACGCCGTCCCGACGGGAACTGGTCGTTGATGCTGGTAAATCGTGACGAAACCAATCCGCACACAGTGCGCGTTGTATTTGAAGATTCCAAGAACAGACGAACTGAGTCGTTTACCGGGCCGGTCGCCTTCGTGACTTTCGGCAGTGAGCAGTATGTTTGGATCAACGACGGACCGAACAGTCATGCCGATCCAGACAATCCGCCCTTGGCCACCACCGCATCGACAGGTCCGCGAACCACGTTCACTTTGCCTAAAGCCTCGATAACAGTATTGCGGGCCAAGGTGGCGGGTCTTAAGGACTGAAAGCGGCTCGCGGAGCTGCTGCAGGAGGCCTCACGCCGGGACACGAATAAGTGCTGCGCCTCCGGCAATGCCTGCGTCCGCGCCATAGTGCGTCATCAGCAGTGGTATTTCCTGGACGCGCGAGTTGACGCAGCAGTCCGGGAGCAGTCGCCGCACTTCATCAAAGAATGGATTAAGCATCGCCGCAACTCCGCCGCCCACAATCATCACGTCCGGCTCAAGCAGATCGACGATGTTTCCTAGCCACAGCGCCAATAATTCCGTTGTCTCATGCAGAACCTGTTTTGCCAGTGGGTCACCGGCCACATAAGCTGTTCCGACCATTTCGCTGCTTACGGCATCGAGGTTGCCACCAGCCAGGCCAAGAATGGCCGCACTCCCTGAGGAATCCGCAGCAAGCTTGGCGCGTGCTCTTTTTGCGATGGCGGGACCGGCTGCGAGCGCCTCAATGCATCCAAGCTTTCCGCATCCGCAGCGGGGGCCGCGGTAGTCGATGCTCATATGCCCACCCTCGGCGGCACCGCCGGTACGGCCGTGATAGATATGTCCGTCGAAAATAATTCCGGTACCGATGCCCGTACCGATGGTGGCATAAAAAATGTTGCGGTATCCGCGTCCAGCACCCCATCGGGCCTCGGCCAGTGCGGCGGCGTTGGCATCATTATCGACGACCACGGGAACGCGGTAGTGTTGCGCAATCTCGGAAGCCAAAGGGAAATTCCGCCAGCAGGGAAGGTTGGGTGGATTAATGATGATTCCGGTCTTGGGATCCAACGGACCTGGCGCGCAAATGCCGATGCCAGCGACTGAGCGTTGATCAACCGAATACTTTTCGGCCTCTGCGAACACAGCGTCGATTGCGGATCTTACTCTTGCCACAGCTGAAGCCGCGTCGCGGTGGCTGATCATGGGCGTCCGTCGTTGTGTAAGGATCGCCCCTTGGTTATCCACAAGGCCAGCCGCAATCTTCGTGCCACCAATATCTACGCCGATGATGACGCGCTCATTCGGGGCAGTGTTCGTCATGTCTCCTTCTGCCAGCTTAGTCTGGGTGCGCGCGAACTTCAGATGTGCGGCAAGTTGACTAGTCTACCAAGCATGTTAGGGCAAAGAGGGAATGGGTTCAGGTCCGCCGGTTGGCAGCATGGTCATCAGCGGGCTTCGGCGGCTTCAGCGCTAGGCAAGGCTTCACCATGCAATTGCAAGTTGCCGAGCTGTGCAGCGCAATAGTGCTGCTGAGAATCGGGGTGTACCAACTGCTTTCCCTGCGGCCACAGCACGAATCGCCGACAGCACTTCCACTGCGGATGGCATCGCGACGCACATATCCCGTCGCTCCCTCAGCGAACGGCTTGCAGGAAGTTCTCTTCTTCTGGGCTCACAGTTCCTGATGGCGAAGATCAATCCACTTGCCGACTGGACCCAGAACATGGTCTGGGTCCACATCGGATGCACGGGTCAAAAAGGGGCATCGTCCAATCTGCCGTCGGAGCCGGGACGCCCCTATTATTTTATTTCTAGAACCGCTTGTACTCGCCGGTAACTGTGACCGCTTTGCTGGCTCCAAGTGTCCCATTCCAATCTAATTGCAACGCTGCCATCGCCCAACCATGGGGTTGCTGACGGGAGATTTGCGATAGGGTTGCAAGAGTCAGGGATGTCAGATGTGTTCTGTACGAACGCGAAGTGCGTCGTCGTAGGGACTTGTGGATCGTGTCAATCGAGCAGCCGAAATCGAGCAGCCGAAGTGGTGTCAAAGCTTTTTAGAAATGTCCCCTTTTAGTGTTGTGGTGGAGTGGCGCTGCGGTCCCCATTCGCAGACCAGAGCTCCTGGAAAATCCCGCATCATTCCACATTTTCCAAGACCTGATCGAAGCCCAGTCCCGTAAACCAGCGCCACGCCAGGTGTTCACCATTCCGAACCTGTACCAAGGTCAACGAATGCTATGTCGATATTTCAAGCGCTAGCCTCAACTCGTGGAGATGTGCTCGAATAGTGTCGTGGCTGAGCGAATACTCTATGCCCTGACAACCGTTGCGACCGGGATGCAACTTGTTTGTAGTGGTTTGTCGCGCCCCTCTCGATAGTTCACTGCTTGTCGTACACGGCCGTACTTTTGAACTTTTTGTCTTGGGCATCGGTTCCGCTCGAGATCACCGTCCGGCTCTTGCCGTCGACGGATAGGATAATCGTACCGGTAGTCGTAACCTTCTCGCCCTTTTTCACCGTGAAACCTAATTTATGTTTGCTCCTCCTATCGAGGGAGCGCGAGTCTGATTGGGGATCGCCGGTGACGGGATAGTCTTTGCCGTCGAACTTGCCCGTCCACTCGCTATGCGTCGGATTGCCCGCGCCGTCAGTTCCATCTATCGTGACTTTGACGCTATCACCCGCGGGCTCGTAGACGACGCTGTTGTTCTTCGGCGTCCCAGGCGCGAGCTTCGACTTAGCCTCATTCAGTTTCCAGGTGCCCATAAAGGGGTTCTGGGCGAAGCATACTCCGATGCCAATAAAGCACAGGGCCAAGGTCAGTACGATCGTTCTTGCTTTCATGTCCCCTCCGGTTTGCTTGCGAAGCAGATTTGCAGGTTCGATTGATGGCAGCCATTCTAGTATCGGGTAGAGCGTTCGGCAACTCTAAAGTTCAAAAGGGGTTTTGCCCAGTTTTGAATCGCTGCGGGGTCTGTCGAGAATCAAAACTCGCTCACGTCGCTGCTGAGATTTCACACAGGTACGTGTGGGATGGTAGTCTACCTGAGTGGCAGGGATTCCATAGCTTTCGCCGTGGACTCGCTAGCACCGGAGTGAATGACGTGATGGTTCAGCAGATACTGCGCCACCAAGACGTGAGCGTGACTCGCAAGCACTACATCAAGACCGCGCCGGAGCAAAGTGTTTCGGGAATCGCCAAGTTAGAGGCTGCCTTGTCCGCTGGCCGCAGGGCCGGTCAAGAGCACATGATCCAATTAGTTGTTTATTCTCACTCGTTTATGTCCGCTGTGGGCGCGTAGCTCAGTTGGTAGAGCAATGCCCTTTTGAGAATCGCACGAACGCAGAATCAGAGACTTAGCAGGCATGGACGGAACCTAGAAGCACGGTTAGAACCGTGGGATATTAGTTCCGTTCCCTGATTCGTTCCCACAAACCAGCAGGCGGTTTTCTGGCATTCAGAGCGTTTCTTTCAGTGATGCAATCGACATTCATCCGCCATGACAACCCACGCCGTGTCAGCGTGACCTAGGCCTAGGATGCACGTCGCTTCCCGCGCCTCCCACGAAATGGATTCTCGTCCGAGTTCGCCCAATTCCAGGTGAATGAGTGTGTAGTGGCGATTTTGCAACAGTCGACGAACCGGCCTGTCATCGGAGGCTCAGCGCACCCCGGTTGTGAGTTTACATGGGCCTGCGGCCCACGGAGTGAAACGCGGATACTATGTCAACAACCCAAACGCCCCATTACGCAGAAATCAATCAGCATTCCGGTAGTATGCTGGCATCGATTGTCCACCGAGGGGCATCGGGATGATGAAGACGAGAGTTATAGTGTGTTTCCTCTGGCTTGCTGGTTGTCTGGCCAATGCTCAGAATCCTGCTAGGTCCACGCACGGGAGCGAGAGCTTATTGCTCGCGCTGGAAAATGCCTGGAACCAGGCCCAGTTGCATCACGATTCGAAGGCGCTGGACGGGTTGGTGGGGGATTCCTTCATCAGTACGGACAATGATGGTACTTTCATGAGCAAGGCCCAGTTCCTGGCCGATAACAAAGACCTCTCCTACGCTCCCAGCCTTATGACCAATAGTGGCGAGCGGATCTTCCTGTACGACAATGTCGCAGTGGTTGCCGGAATCTACCACGCCAAAGGTCTTAACAAAGGTAGGCCCTTTGATCATTATGGGCGATTCACGGACACGTGGGTTTACATGAATGGCAAATGGCTGTGCGTTGCCACCCATACCAGCGCCCTCAAGAAATAGCGTTAGAAATCATACCAGTCGATCATGGCCGGTGTACGCCAACAGTGGGAAGTGAACAAGCAGGAGTTCGACGTGGCGAACTGATTTCAAAGATTTTCCACGCGGAGGTCAGCCCCGGAGATGGGGGCCTGCTGAGAAGGTTCGAGTTGAACGACAATCGGCTTTTGACGTGGCCTGCGTTCACGACTGAAAGTTCCTGTCCATAGATTACGGGGACGGCAAAGTCGTACTTTTAGTTGGCACGGTACGTTGAGCCAACGCAGTGTCGCCACCTGCGTCCAAAGTGGCTACGCCCTCAGCAACCCATGTGTCGGAGTCCTTGGCGCAGTCGTATAGATTGTAGATTCGCAGACCGTCGTCCCCTCCCTTCCCATCCTTCTCCTTGGACCCGCGAAGCTCACCTACGCAGTGACGACACCGAAGCGGCTGTACCACTTGCGACTGACCTGGACTATCGCACTTCTTACCATTGTGGGCGCGCTAGGGCTTCTCTGGTTTGCTCGTTCAACCCATGAGGCTCGAGAACCCACCCTGACCGCTGTCCCCCTCACTACTTATCCCGGCTCTCCAGGAGAACCGAGTTTTTCACCGGAGGGCAATCAGGTCGCTTTTGCCTGGGATGGCGACAAACAGGACAACCTCGTAAACCAATGTTTCTTCCCTCCCCGAGCGGAACCTCGGTACATATGCGAGAAGACAGATGCAGTCAGTAGTACGTCAGCTTGCGGTGATGCAGATACTGCCTGTCGGAGTTGAAGCCGATGTTTGTGGCTTGTTGCGTCCAGTTCCCGTGGCTGTCGTACTGATAGAGGTAGCTGACCTCGAAGCGCCCATCGCTGTGCTCCATCTTCGGATCGAACGATCCGCTTTGGGTGGTAACTACGCTGGCGTCGTCCCCGTGCTCGTTGTAGGTCGTGATCACATCTTCACGAAAAGCGCCCATCGTCATTTGCCGCACGCTAACGCGTCCCTCGTGGTCGTAGACGTACGACCTTTCCGTGCTTCTGAACCCTTCCTGCTCACCTAACAGGTTCTTGACTTGTGCACGCATGATCTGCCGCTGCTCGTCCGAGAATTGCTCCCGATATTGTGCGGGAATCATAAATTCTGGGAACTCGATGCTGTCTCGCACAAGGGTCTCGTGGACGAGACGGCCCTGCACATCGTAGTCGTGGTCGATCCGCGTCAGTAGTTCGCCATGCGCATCGCGAACCAGAGTCTCCAGTGGTTGATCATTCTCATTGTAACGAGTCGTGACCGTCCCACCACCCATCAACGCGCCGTCTTGTTCCGTGATTTCGAACATGGCTCCTACACCGGTCGCGACACTCCGGCGATCCGGTCGTGGAGGGACAGTCCGGATCACAGTCTTGCGGCCAAGTTCGTCGTAACGAATCTCGTCAGTTCCGTCGACGCCACCGCCCGTAACGCCAATCAGCTTTCCCGTCCCATCGTAGGAATAGACCCGCTC
>WNGJ01014720.1_pt1 | contig 14024 bp, 17 predicted proteins | sample 5400611 | NCBI WGS metagenome assembly WNGJ01 (sample SAMN13153375, study PRJNA577476) | soil metagenome | isolation source: 40 cm soil or saprolite under Garry oak tree replicate 1 | place: USA:California | collected 2016-06-15 | reverse complement strand
GGCCAACGTTGACCTGACGATCAACAACCCGGACGGCCGTCTCACATACTCGAACGTCTCAGCTCCGGCGACCCTCGCGAACAACACGATTCACTGGAGCGGAACGCTTTCGCCGGCGGTACCGCCGCAAATCACATCCATTACACCGACGACCGGACCCGACGGGGGTTACCTTTCCTTGTCGCTCCTTGGCGTCCCACCCGTCGCAGGCGTCGGGGACGACACGATCACGAACTTCACCGTGTCGACGTTCTATTACGGCGGCGAGCCCTATACCCGGATCGGCGTTGTGTCTAACGGCTACATCGTGATCGGCGGCGGAACTGGCGCTGACATCGTGTTCTCGCCACAACACTTCCCGAACGCCGCGCGGCCGAACAACGTCGTCGCGCCGCTATGGACCGACCTGAATCCAGCCGCGGCCGGTTCGATTCGCGTTGCCACTCTGACGGGGGGCGGCTTCTCCTGGATCACCGTCGATTGGGACGGCGTTAAGAACTTCGGCAACGCGACGACGCACAGCTTCGAGGTCTGGCTCCAATTGGCGACTGGGGCCGCCGGAACCGGACCCTCGAGCGAGGAGATCACGCTCTCGTACGGACCCAATACCACTTTCCCGGGCGACGGGCCTGGCCTCGGGAACGCCGGCATGGGCGATCCGGACTCGGGACAGAACTGGGGCGCTGAGAACCGTGACGGCTCGAGCGGAGCGAACTTCGTCTCAGCTCCCGCGAACGGCACCGAATGGAGTGTCAACACGACGCCGCCGTCAGCCGGCGGGACTCAGGCGGTGCAGTACCAGGCCTCCGGCAATAAGGCCGGCACATACACGACCGTCGCGAACATGACATCGAACGTCACGCCCGGAACGACACAGGTGGTACAGACACTCACGGTCAGGTAGTCGAGCTCGGGCGACAAGAACAAGAAGAGGGACCGCCCGTGACGGGCGGTCCCTCTTTCTACTTCTGCTCTGGTTTGATGTATCCGGGCGGCGGAAGGTCCGGAGTCTTTTGGCCCGGAATGCCGGATGCTGCGGGTTGCGACGATTCCGCCGGGACGAAGGTTCGGATCGGACCGCTGGCGCTCGGCTCGAATATTCCGGAGGAGCTGGTCGGGGCCGCGTTCGCCGGCATCGCTGACGGCGCCACCGTCGGTGCGTCCAGTGGACTCGCCGGGCGCGGGTCGACTGCCCCAAGACGCAGGGCCGAGACAGCCAGCACGATCCCGGCGCCGAGAAGAACGATGGCGCCGATGACCCAGGCGTCCGGTACGTTTGACTGCATCCGAATTCTCATGATTCTCCCTATTAACGCGCCAACCTCAGCGTAGTTCCGCGGTAGGTATTCTCAGCCGCGTGGCTACGTTGGACCGGGCCGCGATCGAGGCCTTGATCCCGCATCGCGACCCGTTCCTCTTGATCGACCGCGTCGTCGAGCTCGAGCCGGGCGTTCGCGCGGTCGGTGAGCACACGTTTACCGGCAAGGAGTGGTACCAGGCAGGCCACTTCCCAGGCAACCCGATCGTCCCTGGCGTGATCCTCGTGGAGAGCATGGCTCAAGTCGCAGCCGTCGCCGCCATGGCCCATCCCGACTACCGCGAAGGCCTCGGGCTCTTCGCTGGCATCGAGGAGATGCGCTTCAAACGCATGGTCAAGCCGGGCGACACCGGACGGTTCGAAGCGACCGTAGAAAAGATGCGCCGCGGCTTTGCGCGCGTCGCGGTCCGCACGATGATCGGTGACGAGCTCGCAGCCGAGGGTGTCATCCTCGCGATCTTCCAACCAAAGGCGAAGGCACCGGCGTGACCAAGACGGTCGAGATCGTCGGCGTCCCGATGGACCTCGGTGGCAATCGCCGCGGTGTCGACATGGGCCCGTCCGCGATCCGCTATGCGGGCCTGCGCGACAGGCTCGCGAGCCTCGGCTACTCGGTCCGCGATCGCGGGAACATTCGCGTCGCCGACCGCGACGAGGGTGCGACCAAGAACTTTCGCGAAGTGGACAAGAACGAGCTCGCCAAGATGGACGGTCGGGCGCACCACGTCGACGAGATCGTCCGCGTTGCCCTGGACCTCGCGAAGGTCGTCGCCGACATCGAGCGCGCCGGGAACATCGCGATAGTCCTAGGCGGGGATCACTCGATGGCGATGGGAACGCTCGCGGGGATCGCGCGCGGCGGTCGCCGTCCCGGGGTCATCTGGATGGACGCACACGGCGACAGCAACACGCCGAAGACGTCGCCGTCCGGGAACGTCCACGGGATGCCGTTCGCAGTCGCGTTCGGGCTCGCGGCCGACCCGTTCCCGAAAGAGCTGCGGGGTTCCGTCGATGGCCACAAGGGAGTTCTCATCGCTCTGCGAAGCGTCGACGCCGGCGAGAAGGAGAACATCAGGGCGGCGGGCGTGACGCCGATCACGATGGCGGACATCGACCGCATGGGCATGAGCGGTGCGATGGAGAAGGCGATCGCGGTCGCGTCCAAAGGTGACGGCATCCACCTCTCTCTCGACATGGACGCGATCGATCCCGATGAAGCTCCGGGCGTCGGTACTCCGGTCCGCGGGGGACTCACGTACCGCGAGGCGCAGCTCGCGATGGAGATGCTCGCCGCATCCGGGAAGCTTCGCTCGGTCGAGGTCGCCGAAGTGAACCCGATCCTCGATCAGGGCAATCGCACCGCGGCGCTGGCCGTCGAGCTCGTCGCGTCAGCGTTGGGGCAGACGATCCTCTAGCGAGCCACCCTCGAAGCAAGGTGCTCTGCGATCCCGCCGTGCCCGCGCTCGCGCGCGATCTCTGCCGCGGTTTTTCCGTCGTTGTTCTTGATTGCCGGGTCGGCGCCATGCTTCACCAGCAGGTCGAGACTTTCGCGATCGCCCGTGAACCCGACCGTGTGGAGCGGCGTCGATCCGGACTGGCTCTTCGCATTCGGATCAGCTCCCGCCGCAAGCAACATCCGCACGATCTCGATGTCGACGGCGCCCGCATCGGTCGCGACCGCAGAGTGCAGCGGGGTGAAGCCGCCCTCGCGCGACGCGAGCCGCGGATCGGCGCCCGCCTCGAGCAGGTAGCGCACGACGTCGCGTCGCTTGAAGAACGCGGCGAGCCCCAGGGCGGAGTAACCGTCGCGCGCAACGGCCGTCGCCCCCGCGGGATCCCGCCCGACGATCTCGCGAACGCGCGCCGCGTCGCCGGCGGCGGCCGCCTCGAACACGGTGAGCTTCGGTCCTCGCCGAAGGATCGCCGCCGCGATGTCGTCCTCGCCCCGGTACAGCGCCGCCAGGATGGGGGAGAGGCCCTGCTCATCGCGGGCATCCACCAGAGTTCGGTCCCGCTCCAAGAGTCGCTCCACGGCCGCCTTGTCGCCGCCCTTTATCGCGGTAAAAAGCTCCGCGGCCATCGGTGCGCCTCCCCGTTGCTATTCGTTAGCCTTGCTAACTAATATCACAGAGGTGCCCACACGCGCAAACCGTCGCGAACGCGAGGTCGCCGATCGCCTGCACTCCGCGGCGATCCATCTCCTGCGGCGCGCCAGACGCACCGACCCGCTCACGGGCGTGTCGCCGGCGCAGCTTTCCGCGCTTTCCGTGCTCATGAGCGGCCCGAAAACGCTCGGCGACCTCGCCGCAGCCGAGCAGGTGCGGCCGCCGACGATGAGCCGGCTCGTGAGCGAGATGGAGCGGGCCGGTGTCGCGCGAAAGGTGACCGATCGCGACGACGCTCGCGTCATCCGCGTACACGCGACGCCGAAGGGCCTCCGCGCACTTTCACGAGGGCGCGCCATGCGCATCGAGGCGATCGAACGGCTCATGAGTGAGCTCGACGCGGACGAACTCGGCGACGTCGAGCGCGCGGTCGGTGCGATCGAGAAGCTGTTGGGACAGCGAGCGGCATCCGCACGACGCTGACGGACTACCCTCAATGGCAGGGGAGGCCCGTGCAGCTCAACATCTACGACACACTCCAGAGGCGCGTCGTCCCGCTCACCACGGAACGGGCCGGCGAGGTGCGCATGTACACGTGCGGCCCGACGGTGTACCGCCCGGTGCACCTCGGGAATCTGCGCTCATACCTGCTCGCGGACTGGCTCCGCAGAACGCTCGAGCACTTCGGCAATACCGTCGTCGCGGTCAAGAACATCACCGACGTCGGGCATATGCGGCAGGATGCGGTCGAGCGGGGCGAGGACAAGGTCATCGCGGCCGCCCTCGCCGAGGGCAAGACGCCGAAGCAGATCGCCGAGTTCTACGAATCGGGTTTTCACGACGACGAGCGGCGTCTGGGCATTCTTCGGGCGACCTACTTCCCGCGCGCGACCGATCACGTTCCCGAGATGATCGCCATCATCGAGCGGCTCATCGCGCGCGGCCTCGCGTACGAGGTCGAGGGTGCGGTCTATTTCGCGGTCAAGCGCTTCGACGGCTACGGGAGGCTCTCCGGCAATGTCGGCGAGGCGCTCCGGCAAGGCGTGCGGGCCGATCTCGATCCGAACAAGCGCGATCCCGCCGACTTCGCGCTCTGGAAGAAGGCCGAGCCCGGTCGCGCGCTCACCTGGGAGTCGCCCTGGGGTCGCGGCTTTCCGGGATGGCACATCGAGTGTTCGGCGATGAGCACGAAGTACCTCGGCGAGCGTTTCGATCTGCATACGGGCGGTGTAGACAACATCTTCCCGCACCACGAGGACGAGATCGCGCAGTCCGAGGGCGCCTACGGTCACGCATCGGTGGCGCACTGGGTGCACGGCCAGCATCTCCTCGCCGATGGCGTGAAGATGGCGAAGTCGGCGCGGAACACCGTCACCATCGACGAGCTCGCCGAGCTCGGCATCGACCCGCTCGCATTTCGGTACCAGTGCCTGCTCACGCATTACCGGACGCGCATGCACTTTTCGCTGGGCGCGTTGCGGCAGGCGCACGAAGCGCTCGATCACCTCCGACAGCGTGTGCGTCATTGGTCACAGGTTCCACAGGGAGAGCCGACCCAGACCGCCCTGCGCGAACGGTGGATGGAACCGTTCGCTCGCGCGCTCGCCGACGATCTGAATCTCCCAACCGCGGTCGCGTGGCTTCAGCGCTGCGCGGTCGACCGCGGGATCTCAGACACGGAACGCCTCAAGGTGTTCCTCGAAGCGGACCGGGTCCTCGGGCTCGATCTCGCCTCGGTCGCCGCCGAGCACGCGAAGGCACCGCGTGAAGTGCTCGCCTCGGTCGAGGAGCACCGGGTGGCGCGCGCCTCTCGAGACTTCCAGCGCGCCGACGGTCTGCGCGCGACCTTCGACGCGTATCGCGTCGACGATCAGCCCGTCGATCGTGCGGTGGTGTCCCGTGCCGACCGGCGGGTCGCGGCGCGCGAGCGGCGGACGATCTCGTCGGCGAAGGAGCTGCCCGATCGGCGAGGGGAGCGTCCCGCGCGGTCATGGTCCGTCGGCATCGTCACGCGCGAGTACCCGGCCGATTTCGCGCGCTGTCTTACCGGAGTGCTCGCCGTTCTGCCGCCGGACGGCGAGGTCTTTGTCCTCGATTCGGGCTCGCGCGACGACGCCCAGCACCAGATCGCCGAGATCGCCGCTCGCGACCGACGCGTCGAGGTCTACTTCGCCGACCGCGATCTCGGTGAGGGTGCCGCCCGCAACGCGCTCATTCGCGTCGCCAGAGGCCGTCTGGTCCTCATGCTCGACTGCTCCGTCGAGATCGCGGGTGATCTCTTTTCTCCATTGACACGCGCGCTCGCCGACGAGACGGTGGGCATCGTGGGACCGTGGGGCCTTCGCACGACCGATCTCAAGCACTTTGACGAGGTCACAAGCGGTGAGGTCCAGGCGGTGCAGGGGTATTGCGCCGCCGCGCGTCGGGATGTCCTCCTCCAGATCGGCGGCTTCGACGAGCGCTACCGCTTCTATCGCAATCTCGACATCGCCGTATCGCTCGCGGCGCGGGAGCATGGCTACCGTGCCATCGCCCTCGGCGCGGAGTGCGCGCGGAGGCACGAGCACCGCATCTGGGAGTCGCTCTCGGAGGAGGAGCGCCTCAAGCGAAGCCGCCGCAATTTCGACCGTATGTACAAGCGTTTCCACGGCAACGCCGTGCTCGTCGCGAAATCCGAATGACGCGCCGCGGGTCGTTGATCCTGGTCGGGTCGGGTGAGTTCACACCGGCGATGGACGACCTCGACCGCGAAATACTGGCGGGGCTCGCCAAACCACGCGCCCGTGTAGCGATCGTGCCGACCGCCTCGGGTCTCGAAGACACGTCGGAAAGCTGGGCCGAGCTCGGGAAGGCGCATTTCACCGCTCTCGGCGCCGATGTCGTCCCGGTGATGGTCCTCCGCCGCGACGACGCCTGGGAGCGCAAGTGGATCGACGCGCTCCGGAATGTCGACTGGGTCTACTTCTCCGGTGGGCGACCGCAGCATGCGATCAACGTGCTCGGCGGGACGCCCTTCTGGGAAGAAGTCGTGCGAGCTCATCGATCGGGTGCGGTGCTCGCCGGCGCGAGTGCGGGCGCGATGATGCTCGGCCAAAAGAGCTACGCGCCCGACGACTTCGATGCTGCCGGCCTCCCGCAGAGCGTGTCCATTCGCGACGGGCTCGGCGTGCTCGGGGGTCACTTCGTCGTCCCGCACTTCGATCTGCTCGCGCAGTTCCCACCCGAGCGCATACAGGCGTGGATCGCATCCTGGCCCAAGGGCTTCCGCGGCATCGGGATCGACGAGGACACGGCCGTTGTCGAAGGTACTAATGAATGGACCGTCCGCGGTCGCGGCCGCGCCGTAACGATGACCTCATTCGAGCATCAAGAAGTGCACGCGAACGGCGCGCGTTTCGACAGCATCCCAATACTCATCTGAGACCCGCCCGCTATGCGCTCGTCCGATCCCCCTCGGTAGCGTTGCCGCTTGGTGACCTGGTCGCTTCTCATCGGGGCGCTCTCGCATCGAAGCGCGCTCGTGCGCCTCGCGACCGCTGCCACCGTCGGTGTCATCGCCTTCGTCGTCGCGTGGACGGTCGCCTATGTGGTGCTGCCCGAGGGGGCCACCCGTTTCACGCTCCGGTTGCTTCCGACCCTCGACGCGCGCGCCGATTCCGCCGGCGTCGCGGCCACCCTGTTCATCTGGAACGCGGCGTTCGGCTTCGGCGTCATCGCGCTCGCGAGCCTCTACAGCGTCGGGCCGATCTCGCTCGCGTACTTCGCGCCGTGGACGTGGCTGGTGCGGTTCGGGATCGCGCTCGGTACCAACTCATTCGCGCTGTTCGTCCCGGGTGCGCGCATCCCGCCGCTCGACCTGGGATCGATCGTCTCGCACGCGGGGATACCGGAGCTCATCGCGTACATCGTTCTGGCGACGGTGCTCGCGAACGCCTCGCTCTGGAGGCAGCGACGCCTCACCGACCGAAATCTCGTTCGCATTCGGCATTTCCGGGACATCCGCCTGACGCGCCTCGAGCTGTCGCTCGTCGCGGTCGCGTTCGTCCTTCTCGCCGGCGCCGCGCTTATCGAGACGTCACAGATCGCGCGACTCCAGGCGCTCTAGAAAGGCCCGCTCGCTAGACTCGAACCGTGAAGAACGGCGAGCGCCGCCGTGTCGTGGTGACCGGTCTCGGCATGATCACCCCCCTCGGCTCGACGGTGGAAAAGACCTGGGACGGCATCCTGGCGGGCAAGAGCGGGATCGGTCGGATCACCCGTTTCGACGCGACGGGCCTCGAGACGACCATCGCCGGCGAGGTCCGCGACTTCGATCCGCAGGACTACATGGACCGCAAGGAGATCCGTCGTTCTGACCGCTTCGTGCACTTCGCGGTCGCCGCGGCCGGACAGGCCCTCAGATCGGCCCGCCTCGAGATCACACCGGAGCTCGCGCCGCGGATCGGCGTCGCCTTCGGGTCGGGCATCGGCGGGGTGGAGACCCTCGTCGAGCAGGTGCTCGTCCACCAGAAGGACCCTCGGCGGGTCTCGCCGTTCCTCATCCCGATGATGATCATCGACATGGCGGCCGGCGAGATCGCGATGAAATACCGCGCAAAAGGCCCGAACATGGGGCATGTTTCGGCGTGCGCGTCCAGCGCGAACGCCATCGGCGAGGCGGCCGAGATCATCCGCCGCGGCCAGGCCGACGTCATGCTCGCGGGCGGGTCCGAGGCCGGCCTCATCAAGATCGCGATCGGCGCCTTCAACCAGGCGCGCGCGCTCTCGACGCGGAACGACGCGCCGGAAAGAGCATCGCGCCCCTTCGACAAGGATCGCGACGGGTTCGTTTTCAGTGAAGGCGCGGGTTGCCTGGTGCTCGGCTCGAGGAGCTCGAGTTCGCGCGCGCGCGCGGCGCGACGATCCTGGCCGAGTTCATTGGCTACGGCATGTCCGCCGACTCGTACCACGTGACTGCGCCGCCGCCCGGCGGTGAGGGCGCGGTGCGCGCCATGCGCATGGCGATCGCGGACGCCGGCGTCAAGCCCGAGGCGATCAGCTATGTCAACGCACACGGCACGTCGACGCAAGCGAACGACGGCGCCGAGACCGCCGCCCTCAAGACGGTCTTCGGCGACCACGCGCGCAAGCTCGCGATCTCATCCACCAAGTCGATGACCGGTCACACGCTTGGTGCCGCCGGCGCGATCGAAGCCGCGCTCTGCATCCTCGGGATGCAAAACGGGATCCTGCCACCGACGATCAATCAGGAGACACGCGATCCGGATTGCGACCTCGACTACATCCCGAACCGCGCGCGCAAGGCGAAGGTGGACCTCTCGCTCTCCAATTCGATGGGATTCGGTGGCCATAACGTCGCGCTCGTCATCCGCAGGGACGCGGCCTGATCTGATGCCCGATCCACGGAAGGTTCGCGCCGACGCCAACGCGCTCGTCGCGGAGCTCCTCGAGCGCCTCGCGAACGCCGAGGTCAGCGAGCTCGAGGTGAAGCGCGGCGGCGTACGCGTGCGCGTCGCCAAGAACGGTGCTCGTGTCACAGCGAGCGTTCCCGGCGCCCCCCCGTTCCACGAAGCGCCGACCGTTCCGGCCGCGCCGGTGAAGGAGCTCCCGACCGTGAACGCGCCGCTCACCGGGATCTTCTACCGCTCCTCGTCGCCGCAGACGGAAGCGTTCGTGCAGGTGGGAACGAAGGTGGAATCCGGCGACGTCATCGGGCTCATCGAGGCGATGAAGCTCTTCAACGAGATCCGCTCGACCCAGTCGGGACGGGTGCGTCGCATCTTCGCGGAGAACGGACAGCTCGTCCGCGCGCATCAGCCGTTGCTCGAGGTCGAGCCGGCATGAGCACGGCCCGCTGCGTGATCTGCGGCGCGCCGCTGGGCGATGGCGCCCTCCGCGTTCGGTACGAGGATCGGATCTACGCGTTCGACGCGCTCAAATGCAAGCGCATCTTCGAGGAGAATCCGGATCGTTATCTGGACGCGACCGGTGGCGTCCTCGAGGAGCCGCGTTAAGTGGACTGGTTCTTCGTGCTCGTCGGCGTCGTCATTTTCTTCGGTCCGATCGTGTGGGCGCTCACCGTGGGCTCGAAGGGCGGCGCACCGGAGAAGGACGACGAAAAGGGCACAACCGCGTACGGCTCGTTCATCACACGGGTCCTCACCGGAGGGCGGAGGGGCTAACCGGTCGCGCGGGAAAGAGCTGAGACGATGACGTCGCGGATCATCCCATTCGGCATGCGGTCGCTCACGTACGCCATCGCGCGCATGAGAGGCGCGGGCTCGTTCGCGCGGACCTGCACGGCGTAGACGACGGTCCGGACGCGGCCGGAAAGCTCCTCCACCACCGCCGCGTCCGCTTTGCCGTACGAGCTCAGGATGGCGAATGGCGCATCAGCCTCGACCTCCGACGCGTCCTCCACGCGGAACAGCGAGAAGGGCAGCTCCACCGACCGCAGAAGCCGGAAGACACTGCCGTACGGATCGACGACTGGGATCGCGACGTTGAGCGCCGTAGCCATTTGACCCCAGCGTTAACCAACGACGGATCGGTGCTAACACCCGGGCGGGGGAACAGCCTCCCCCGTTCGGCGTAGGTGCGGTCTCCTAGTAGCTGAGAGACGCGATGCTGAAGAAGGACGGGTCTTGCGTGTCGGTGAGGAGCACCCGCTCGCCGCTGCCGTCCCGCCGCCAAATACGAACGGAATCGCCGTAGAAACCGGTCGCCGACTTCGCGACGTAGGCGATCGCGGCCCCATCCCAGGTCCATGTCGCCTCGTATGCACTTAGGCCAAGCGTTGTGTCGCGTCCTGATCCTGTATCCAGAAGATGGACGCGAAATTCACTCGGCATCGTTCCCGGAGCGGCGCGGGTAGCCACATATACGAGCTCGTTGGCTGTAACCGGGTTCCAGCGGGGATCCTGAATGCTTAGCGTTGGACAGTGTTCGCCCGTATCGAGCAACGTTCGCTCCGGCGTGGTGGCGTCATCGAGGCCAATCACCATCGTGATTTGCGCCGCGTCGCAGCCCCCAGTCGCCGCTGCGATCTGTGGCGTAGCCCCACGCCAGTATGCGAAAGACGAGCCGTTTGAGGCGACCGCCGTCAGGTGACGTATGAGACGGCCATTCGATGCGTCAACGAGCGCTATCCCGTCCGCCTGAGCGACGATCACCATCGACCCGTCGGGCGACCACTCCACCGTCTGCCGCGAAAAGCCGACGTGCGCGATGTCTGTGACGGGTCCGCCATCCGCACGGACCACGCCAATGGCTTCCTCCGGCACAGAGACCTGGCCCGCCGGGAGAAAGAAAACGAACGCGATGCGCGAACCGTCTTTGCTCCACGCGGGGAAGAATCCGGAGACGCCGAGTGCTCGCACCTGACCGGTGGTCAGATCGACAACCATCAACTGTCCACCAACCGATACCACCATGCGCGTGCCCTCGGGCGAGAACTGTCGGCGAAGGTATGGCGCGTTGTCGAAGATCGCCTCCGGGATTCCGCCAAGGGACACGTCATAAGCGAACGCGAGCCGCGGCGTACCTGTGTCGAGCGGGATCGCCCAGATCTGTATCTCAGCCCAGATGTTGTGGGGATATGGCACTTGCTTCCCGACGAAGACCCAGTTGCCAGTGAGTTTTCCGAGCGCGTGGGCTCGTATCCCCCCAGCGGGGTCCGGGAACCGTGATGGGTCGGGGGCTGGACTCGCGCTCGTGCGGGGTTGTTCGCTGGGGAGCGGACTTACGCCGGGGCCGTCAGCGCTCGGCGTTGGCCCGAAGGACGACGCGCTCGGTAGCGTCGGGGATTGCGTTCCGCTGCGTGAGCTCGCTGTCTGCCCGGCGACGCAGGCTGCGGCCGTCACAACGAGGATCGCAAGACAGATCGCGACGCGCACAGACCGGCCGGATCGTCGATTCACGCGCCGATTGTCCGCCCCGAATTGGGGGTTGGGTTAGGGGGTCGCGCCGAGGATCGTGATTGCGACCAGGGCGATCGAAAGAGCCGACGCGCCAAGTGCCGTTCCGATCCCGATCACCTGCGACACGCGGCTATTCCGCTGATCTCCCATTAGTGCCCGATCGCCGGCGAGCTTGAGGATGAACACGAGCACGATCGGCAGGAGCAACCCGTTCACGTTCTGGGACACGAGGATGAGCGGGAAAAGCGGCACGCTCGGCGAAAGCACGACCAGCGCCCCGATGACGAGCAATAGCGTGAAGAGCCCCATGAACACGGGCGCCTCGCGGAAATCCTTGCTGATCCCCGCCTCCCAACCGAACGCTTCGCAGATCGCGTAGCTGGTCGAGAGCGGCATCACCGTCGCCGCGAGCAGCGATGCACCGAAGAGGCCGACGCCGAAGAGCAGCTTCGCCTGATCCCCGGCAAGGGGGCCGAGCGCCTGCGCCGCGTCGGCCGCGGAAGTCACGGTCACGTGATGCGGGAAGAGAACGGCCCCTGCGACGACGACGATGAAGAACCCGTTGAGCCCTGTGAGGATCGCCCCGAGGGAGACGTCGACGCGCGCGAAACGATAGAGCTCTCGTCCGATACCTTTGTCGACGATCGACGCCTGTATGTAGAACATCATGTACGGCGTGATCGTCGTACCCACAAGCGCCAGGGCAGCGATGAGCGCGGCCTGCTCCGTCGGCAACGTCGGGATGGCGAAGCCCCTCGCGACCCCGCCCCAGTCCGGCTTCACGATGAGCGCGCTGACCGGATAGGCGATGAACGCGAGCAGCAGGACGAAGAGCGTTCGTTCGACGACGCGGTAGCTGAAGAACACTACGAGCGCCCAGATCACGATGGCCGCCGCGGGGACCGAGACGATTCGTTCGACCCCGAGAAGCTCGAGGCTCGCCGCGACTCCCGCGAACTCCGCGACGACGTTGGATCCGTTCGCGACGAGCAGCGCGACCATCGCGACGATCGTCCAGCGCACGCCGAAACGCTCACGGATGAGGTCGGACAGGCCCTTGCCTGTGACCGCCCCCATCCGTGCGCACATTTCCTGGATGACCAGCAGGCCCGCTGTGGAAAGAAGGAGCAGCCAGAGCATCGCGAAGCCGTAGTGCGCGCCGACCGCGGTGTAGGTCGTGACGCCACCGGCATCGTTTCCGGCGAAGCCCGTGATGATTCCTGGCCCCATGACGGCGAGGAAGCCGAGGAGAGTGGAGCGGCGGATGCGCGCGCGACGGCGGACCGCGGAGGCGGTCCTGATCACCGTGCGATCGACCGAAGGGACCTCTTCTTCCAGCCCCGCGGGAGCATGAGCTCGACGACGTCGTCGATCGTGACGGTGCCGATGAGCTTCTTACGAGCGTCGACGACCGGAAGCGCGAGCAGGTCGTACTTCGCGATGAGCGCGGCGACCTCTTCCTTCGGCGTCTCCGCCTCGACCCGCAGGACGTGCGGATCCATGATCGCCTTGACCTTCGTCTCGGGCGGCGCGACGACGAGATCCCGCAGCGACAGCACGCCCTCGAGCTTCCCCTCGTCGTCGACGACATACAGGTAATAGGTGAGCTCGGGGTCGGGCTTCCGCGCGCGGAGGTCGTCGATGGCCTGCGCGGCCGTGAGCTCGGCAGGTATCGCGTACAAGTCGCTGGTCATGATCCCGCCCGCGGAGTCCTCGGGGTAGGTCAGGAGCTCGGAGACGTCCTTCGCCTCCTCTTTTTCCATGAGCTCGACGAGCTCGTCGCGACGTTCCTCGGGCAGGTCCTGCAAAAGGTCTGCGGCTTCGTCGGGGTCCATCTCCTCGAGGATGTCCGCGGCGCGTTCCTCGGGCAGATCGCTGACGATGGCGGCCTGCATCTCCGGCTCGACCTCCTGAAGCGCTTCGGCGGCCGTCTCGATGTCGAGCTGCTGGAATACCGCGACGCGCTCGTCGGCGGTCATCTCCTCGACGATGTCTGCGATGTCCGCCGGGTGAAGGAGCGCGAGCTTCGCGTGCGGGATCGTCAGCCTCACCGCGGCGGTCTTGGCAGGGGCATCGTTCGCGGGCTCGAGTGGCTCGACGAGATGCCAGGGGATGATCCCGCGCGGGAGCCGCCGCCCGGCGAGCCCAACGACGCGCTCGGCCAACGACTCCGCGCCGACCCGGCGGAGCAACCCGCGTAGCCCGACGTCGGCGCCGACCAGGCGGAGCTGCCCATCCACATCGGAGAGCTGGAGGTCGTTGACACGCACGACCTTGGCGCCGTGGGTGTCGACGATCTGCTTGTCCAGGAGGTCGCGCGCGAGCCGGAGGGCCTCCGTCGGAAGCTGCGCCTCGGGCGTCGTCTCAAGGCGGTTGCGAAGGCGGAAGTGACCGATCTCCTGCGCGAGGTCGCCCCAGCGCACGACCTTCTCTCCGGACGGCGTCGAGAGGATGGCCCACTGCGCGGCCGGGAACTGCCCCTGCGGCACGACCGCGATGTCCGCGAGCTTACCCACCTCGTTGCCATTCGGCTCGATCACCCGGCGGTGCTGTATTTCCGACAGGTACGGCACGACGCCGGAAGCGTAACCGGTACAATTCGTATATCCCAGAGCGCCCGACCGGGCGTACCCTCACGCGTTGGAGGAACACCCCGTGCCACAGATAACCGATGCAGGTCTT
>WNGJ01013961.1_pt1 | contig 14025 bp, 10 predicted proteins | sample 5400611 | NCBI WGS metagenome assembly WNGJ01 (sample SAMN13153375, study PRJNA577476) | soil metagenome | isolation source: 40 cm soil or saprolite under Garry oak tree replicate 1 | place: USA:California | collected 2016-06-15 | reverse complement strand
GGTGCCGAATTTGATCGCTGCCGTCATTTATTTTGCGGGCCAAAAATATAGCCCGCACGCGTTCGCGAATAAAATGAGCGTGTCTCCAGCGAAGTATTGTAACGTGACATGCGAGGGGCAACCAGATGGGATATGCGGGGATCGAGAAAGAGTAACGGGCTTGGAGGAAATCTTGACCGACAAATTTGTGGTTCTGGTGACGTGTTCCACTGCCGCCGAAGCGTGGCGAATCGCGCGCGCTGTGGTGGATGCAAGACTCGCTGCGTGTGTGAACATACTTCCGGGCGCTCTCGAATCCATATATCGGTGGAAAGGGAAGGTCGAGTCCGCTCGGGAACGTTTGCTGCTAATAAAAACATCGCGCAAACGTCTGGCGAAGCTGCAGGCCACTGTGGAACGCCTCCACTCCTATGACGTTCCCGAGTTCATCGCTCTGCCGATAGCCGCAGGTTCTCACGCCTACCTTGCCTGGCTCGATGAATGCCTATGAACGCGAGTTGCCAGATTGACGCGGCTTCCAGCGGGAAGTCTTTCTCTTGTAGACAGATTGTCTGAGCCGCCCAATTGAGCGACGAGCCTGCCTGCGTTTTCCGCCGAGAGACTCGGTGCTTCTTCCCGCAAGAAATAGCCGAAGCTTAATCTTCTGTGTGCCCCCGCATCGTTCGCGTCACCAGTGTTGGCGTTCCCGGCGTGTTGAAGAGCAGCCCCCTCACCGAGACAGTGTTGCCAGGAGTCAGCGAACTGAGGCCCGAAAAGTCCTCGAAGCGCATTTTGGACAGGGTTACGACGTTGATCGTCGTGATCGTCGGCGACGCGCCCGTGAACAAGGAAGAGAGTCCTGTCAGAGTGAAAGTGCCGGTGGTCGTGTTGATGGTGCCTACCTGGCCGGTAATCTGCGAGGGCCACAGGCGCACCAAGTCGGTCGTAACCGATGGAACGCCTCCGCTCGGCGTGACCGTCCCGGGGCGGATTTGCACATCCTGGCCTACCATAAGGTCTGTGCAGCTCGAGAAACTCGCGCCGGAGAGACTGAAACCACCGTCTTCGCTTAACTCTTCACCGCCAACTTGAAATACTGCATTCGGCTGAATCGTGACGACGACTGGCGAGCCTTCGGAGATCCCGCTAACGGTTGGTTCTTCATTGAACACTACCATGTGGAATTGTTGCATCGCGCACTCCACGCTCGTGATGGTGCCCTTGATCGCTTCCCGATTCGCGTCCTCCTCAAACTCGACGCGTTTGGCGAACATCATCCCCATGCCGTTTTCGCTCAAGTCCACGTCGAGAATCTGTCCCAATTTCACGCAGCTAATGTCCGCCGGACTCGCGGTGCACCCGGCGCGGCTGAAATCTTGGAACACTGTGCTGCCGTCAACGCTGATGGTGAACGATTGCCCACTCCGTAGATTCATTAAAGTGAACTGGTTGCTTGCCGTCGCCGTTACTTGCCCATCTACCTCGTCGATTTTCTCGATCTCCTGTCCTTCATCGGAGTCTTGCTTCTGGGTCACCTGCTTTATAGTGACCGTGGGGTTGATGGAAAGGTCGGGTTGCACTGAGGAATTCACATTGAAGTCCAATCGAATACCGACAACTGAATTCTGGCTGATCGTAATCGGAAATGGCGCACTCGAGACCGTCGCAGTCACAGGGCTGAGGGTCGGCGAAAGTTCGCACACTGAATTGACGGCGCAGGAACCAATCGAGGCCGGTGAATGGTTCACGATCGTGATATCTGGGTTTGCAAACGTGAGTGAAATGCTCTTGTAGCTATCTGGTGGGACGCTGGTCAGACTCAGGAATGCAGTGTCGGACTGCAAATGTCCAAACTCCACCTCGACAGGCATCGAAAGGACGGAAACTGCTGGCTTGCTTGCATCGGATGGTTGCAAGCTTGCCCCGGTGATCGATGCTTCGAAAAAGAGCACAGCGACGTCGCTGGGTGGCGTATCGCCGATCGCTAGACTCATCGGAACACCGTTGGTCATTGTAGTTGAGCTCACAGTGGAGGAACTCATAGAGCCGCCACAAGCAACCAGGAAAACGCAACTCACTAGCGCGACCGAGAAAAGGAAAATTCGCCACATACTGGGACCTCCCACAATGGTATCGGCTTAAGAAACACTTCGGTGGGGATGAAGGCTAGGCGTCGATTTTAAGCTCTTTTAAGGATGGCCGGCAAGAGGATTTTGGTTTTCCGACGGGTGTCAAATCTTCCTCAGTGCTTGATCGAGATCGGTGATTAAATCTTCGACATCTTCGATCCCGACGGAGATGCGGATCAATCCGTCAGTGATGCCGATGCGCTCGCGGACTTCGGCGGGGACGGAGGCATGCGTCATCGTCGCGGGGTGGGAGATCAAGGTTTCGACTCCGCCGAGGCTTTCCGCGAGGGAACAGAGTTTTACGTGGTTGAGCATTTTTCTGGCGCTTTCGAGCGTGACCACGTCGAACGAGATCATTGCGCCGAAGCCGCGTTGCTGGCGGACCGCAACACCATGTTGCGGATGCGAGGGCAGTCCCGGATAGTGAACGCGTTGCACGCGGGGATGATCTTCGAGGAAGCGTGCGATCGCGCGTCCGTTCGCGTCGTGCTGTTTCATCCGCACGGCCAGCGTTTTTATCCCGCGTGATACGAGGAAGCAATCCATCGGCGCAAGGCCCGCGCCCGTGGAGCGTTGCAGAAAATAGATTTTCTCCGCGTCGGAAGCGCGCGTCAGGATGACCGCTCCTCCGAGCGAATCGCTATGGCCGTTCAGGTACTTCGTCATCGAGTGGACCACGATCTGCGCTCCGAGCGCGATCGGAGACTGCAGGTACGGGCTCAGGAACGTGTTGTCCGCGACCAGAGTGGCGCCCTGCGCCGCGGAAATCTTCGCTACGGCTGCAATGTCAGTGACGCGCATGGTCGGGTTCGTCGGCGTCTCGATATAAATCATTTTTGTGTTCGGCTTGATGGCGCGCTCCACTTGCGCGATCGATGAGGTCTCCACAAAGCTGAACTCCAGCCCCCATTGCACGAGGAACTGCGTCGTCAGTCGGATCACACCTCCGTATACCGCCTCAGAGATGATCGCGTGGTCGCCGGGGCGCAAGAGACGGAACACCGAATCGATGGCAGCCATCCCCGACGTGAAGACGAACGCCGCGCTACCGCCTTCGAGCTTCGCGACGGTCCGTTCGAGAGCGCGGCGGTTCGGATGCGCAGTCCTGGCATAGTCGTAGCCTTTGTTTTTTCCGAGCTCCTCCTGAACGTAGGTTGAGGTTTGATAGATCGGTGCGACGATCGCTCCTGTCGCAGGATCGGGCTCTTGTCCTACGTGGATGGCATCGGTTGCGAATCCCATGGGGAAACTCCTTGGCTACGATTTCTTCTGACCTTTGAGACTTACGCTATGACAAAAATTGTCAGCCCGTCGAAAGTAGCTCAGGACTGCACGCGAGTCAATCCGGCCACGCATACCTAATCGGAGCGCAATACCGGGTTGTCATGGACGATTTGCGCTTTAATCCTTTAATCTAAGGATGGATCGGGTTTTAATCTGGTCTACTCTTGCACGCCGCGGCAAAAAGGACAAAAATGGGAGGCAGGAGCATCTTAGAGGGTTCACGGCGCTGCGGAGTCGCAAGCAAAGGCAGCTTCAGCGGCTCAACCTGGTTCCAGAGAATTTATTTGCGGCCGGGCTAATGGTTCGGGACACTCACCACAAGAGCCCGGCGCTTCCAAGGGAGTTAAGATTCCGCGCGCGGCTCAATGAATTTGGGCATTCGTCGCATAGGCTACAACGTCAGGGAGGGCGTCATCTGATGAACGCCTCGAATCGCATGAAAAATATTTTAGTCATTCTAACTTCGGTTGCGTTGCTCTTTCCTTTCGCCGCATGGGCGCGGGACAAAACTCCCGATTCCAAGGGAAAGCCTGACCCGGCGGCGAACGTCGTTCATTTGACAATCGTCGTAACCAACGCAGAAGACAAGAAACCCGTGGACAGCGCCAGCGTGTACGTTAAATTCGTCCAGGCACGCATGTTAGGCAAAGACAAAAAGATTGAGATGAATCTGAAGACGAACCTCTCCGGAGTCTGCCACGTTCCTGAGATTCCCCGCGGGAGGTTCCTGGTTCAAGTGATTGCGCCTGGGTGGAAGACTTTCGGCGAATATTACGAGGTGGATCAGGCGGAACAGACCATCAACATCGAGTTGGCGCGTCCTCCCAAGTGGTATTGAGATTGAAAACCGGCCAGGAGTCGCTGCGGCCTTACGTTCCCTCATCCTGGCGGGCTGCAAGCGCAGCCCGCACCCTCCGTCCAATGCTTCACTGCCCGACTGCTTCATCTTTGTGCAAAGAGGATCAAGCGCTTTATTTCGCGCGCGGTAAGTAGTCTCTAATGGTTCTTTTCCACAAACTTTTCAACACAACTGTTGAAATCGCGGGGCGCGCCTTTAACCGAGTGTGCGCAGGGTGTAAGATTGGCGCTCCGGAATTTGATTCGTAGGAATTTGGGATGGACGTGAAGCCATACAAAGGGTTTGTCGTCTGGCATCTGTTGTGGAGCAATCTGGGCGTCCGCCCGCTGCGTTCCGCGCTGAGTGTCCTGGCGCTTTCGCTTCAAGTGTTTCTCGTGCTCCTGATTGTCGGCTTGACGTCGGGCGCATTGTCCGACTGGCGCACGCGAGCGGAAGGAATTGGCGCCGACATCATCGTTCAGCCCCCCAACTCGTCCATTTTCTTTGCGTTCTCAAGCGCCGTGATGCAGGAAACGCTTGTAGACAAAATCGCGAGCCTTCCTGGAGTCGATGAAGTCGCCCCGGTGCTGATCGTCGTGGACCAGCACAACCTGGGCGTCGTATATGGTATTGATTACGGCAGGTTTGCCGGTCTTAGCAGCGGCTTTTCGTTTCTTTCCGGCGGTCCGTTCCAGCAGCCCACCGAGGCCATGGCGGATGATCTTGCGGCGCATTCGCGAAAGCTTCAAGTCGGCGCCACAACGACTCTTATGGGCCATGAATTCACGATTTCGGGCATCGTCTTGCACGGAAAGGGCGCGCGGTTCTTTATCCCCTTGAAGACTGCGCAGGACATCGCCGGCGCCGACAAACGCGTCTCCATGTTCTTCGTCCGCAGCAAAGGCGATACGGAGACCGTCCGCAATGAACTGGTCAAGTTGCTTCCGACGTATAAGATTCGTTCGATGGCGGAATTCAGCACGCTGATGACCTCGTCGAACCTTCCCGAATTGAAACCGTTTATTCGCGCCTTCCTCATCCTCGGCGTGACGATTAGTTTCCTGGTCGTGTTGCTGACGATGCACACCATGGTTTTGGAACGTACGCGTGACATCGGCATACTGAAGGCGCTGGGATCTTCGCGCCTTGAAATTTCTATCGTTGCGGTCCTGCATCGAACTTCTCCAACCCTTCAGGTGGAAATCGAAGGAGCCTGGATCGTCCGCGCAATATTGCTGACGATCTTGGGTGCGGTCGCGGGCGCCATTTATCCCGCTCTGCGCGCGGCACAGAGTGATCCGGTCGACGCCCTCGCATATGAGTGATTGTGGCGCCGTTTTCCCACAATGGTCGCCCCGCTTGTCAATTTCAATCCGAGGGCAGGATTGGTGGGTCAATTTCTTGAGTAGGACAGACACTCTTGTCTGTCTTGCACGGCATCGTCACGGCGCACGCGGACAGGCAGCCCCTCGCAGGGGCTCGGGATAAAGAGTGCCTGTCCTACCAAGACTTGGCTAAGGGCAACCTGATCCACCCTCGGAGCAGGGAAACCAATTGCGTCAGGAGAACCAAATCTGATACAAGAGGGGGCCGGGGCGGTCGTCAGCGGGAAAATTTAGGATGCCGAATCAATTCTATACGGAACCCGGCTGCGCTGCGTGTATGGACGCGAAGAAGTTTTTGGTTTCGCGTGGTATCCCCTTTGAAGAACGAGACATCCGGACAAATCCCGATTATCTACGGATATTGACCGAGGAGCTCGACAGCCGGACGACGCCGACGCTCGTGTTGGCCGACAAGGTCATTGTCGGTTTTGACCAGGCGGAGTATGAACTCTTGGCAAGCAGTGTTGGAACGAAACGGAAGAGACGGCTGTCCGAGGCAGAGCCCAACCTATCGAATTCCAGGCGGGCTCCCCTTCTGAAGTCAGGGTGAACAAGTAGAGCCCGCACGCGTGGTGCATGTTTCGCCCTACTCCATTTCTCTTCATGACCTCTGCTCAATTTCCGATTATAATTGGGGTGAGGAATGCCGATGACCCCTTCCAATGACAAATTTTATAATGCACGCATCATTGAACGGCGGGATATTTCGGACGATTTGTGGGTGATTCGGGTCGATCCTGGCGGTGAATATAGATTTGTGCCAGGTCAATATGCCACGCTGGGCGTTGTCGCTCCTGAAAAACACTACGAACGCGCGTATTCAATCGTTTCCGCTCCGCATGAGAAATTTCTGGAATTCTTCGTCGAGCTGGTTCCAAAGGGCGACGTGACGCCACGGCTTTACCCGTACCAGGTCGGTGACGAATTCACCTTACGCAAGATTGCCAAAGGGCGGTTCACCATGGACACCGCTTCTGGCCGCACCAATCATCTTCTGCTTGCCACGGTGACCGGCGTCGCCCCCTTCGTCAGCATTGCGCGATCCCTCCACCACCAGTGGAAGGACGGGAAATTTAAAGGACAGCACAAACTCTTCCTGCTGGATGGCGCCAGCCGCTCGTGGGAACTCGCGTATCGCGAGGAGCTCAAACTCTTTGCCGCCGAGGTTCCTTGGCTGACCTACGTGCCTACAGTTAGCCGTCCTTGGGAAGACAAATCTTGGAGAGGCGAAACTGGCCGCGTGGACGATGTGGTCCGAAAATACACGGATTCATGGGGGCTTACTCCCGCAGACACCACCGCGTATCTGTGTGGCCACCCTTCCATGATCGAGGACGCAAAAGGCATTCTGAAGCGCCACGGGTGGGAAAAGACGGCCATAAAAGAAGAGGCGTTCTTTATCCCTGGGAAAGAGCTGGCCGTAACTCAATAGGGCGTGGGCAATGGGCGAGGCCGGGAATCGGTCTCGTCCGCGGATCAAAAACGACGCCCTTGCAAACAGCGCGGGGATGCGCCACCCAGACCTCAAGATCTCTTCAGTGCCGGTCCCCGCTCAGCGTTACCGTCATTCGCGCTTAAAAAAGACTGCTCCCAGGGGCGGCAGGCGCAGTTTCAGTGAATATGGGTGGTTGTTCCAGGGAACGGGTTCGGCTTTCACGCCGCCGAGATTTCCAACATTGGTTCCACCGTAGCGTTCCGCGTCGGTGTTCATCGTCTCCCGGTAAAATCCCAGCTCGGGCACCCCCACACGGTAATCTTCCCGCATTACCGGGGTGCAATTGGCGACCACAACCATGAAATTTTCCTGTTGCTTCGCGCGGCGCAAGAACGAAAGGACGCTGGCATCCGCATCGTTGCAGTCCAGCCACTCGAAACCGTGCCAGTCGAAGTCTACTTCGTGGAGGGCCGGTTCCCGGGAATAGAACGCGTTCAAATCCGCCACGAGAGTTTGGAGGCCTCGATGCGGAGCGTATTCGAGCAGGTGCCATTCGAGACTTGTGTCGTGATCCCATTCGGCTCGCTGGCCGATTTCATCCCCCATGAACATCAGCTTTTTGCCTGGGTGGGCGAACATATATCCGTAGAGAAGGCGGAGGTTCGCGAACGTCTGCCACAGGTCGCCGGGCATCTTGTTCAGCAGGGAAGATTTGCCGTGGACCACCTCATCGTGCGAAAACGGCAGCATGAAGTTTTCCGTGAAGGCGTACAGCATGGAGAACGTCATCCGGTTGTGGTTGTACTTTCTGTGAATCGGGTCGAGCGAAAAGTAGCTGAGAGTGTCATTCATCCAGCCCATGTTCCACTTCAGGCTGAAGCCCAGCCCGCCCATATAGGTCGGCCGGGTGACCATGGGCCAGGAGGTTGATTCCTCGGCGATGGTCAGCACGCCGGGATGGAGTGAATAAACGACTTCGTTCAAACGCTTAAGGAAGGCGATCGCCGCGAGATTTTCCCGGCCGCCGAATTTATTCGGAATCCATTGCCCTTCGTGTCTGGAGTAGTCGAGATAGAGCATGGAAGCCACGGCGTCCACGCGCAGCCCGTCAATGTGGTACTTGTCGAGCCAGAAGATGGCATTCGAGATCAGAAAATTCTGCACTTCATTGCGGCCATAGTTGAAGACCAGAGTACCCCAATCCGGGTGCTGTCCCTGGCGGGGGTCGGCATGCTCGTAGAGATGGGTGCCATCGAACTGAGCCAGGCCGTGGCCGTCACTGGGGAAATGCGCGGGCGTCCAGTCCAGAAAAACTCCGATGCCGGCCTGGTGGAACCTATCCACGAAGTACATGAAGTCCTGCGGCGTGCCGTAGCGGCTGGTCGCGGCAAAATATCCGAGAGTCTGGTATCCCCAGGAGCCATCGAACGGGTACTCCATCACGGGCATCAGCTCGATGTGCGTGTAGCCCATCTGCTTTACGTAGGGAATCAACCGGTCGGCAAGTTCGGGATAAGTAAGCCAGCGTGCGCCTTCCTCGACGACGCGGCGCCAGGAACCCAGATGGACCTCGTAGACTGAAATCGGAGCGGAGAGCCAGTCGCGCTTCGCGCGGTTGTGCATCCAATCCGCGTCTTCCCATCTGTGGTGGTCGAGACCCGCGACGATTGAGCCCGTTTTGGGCCTCAGCTCGGAATAAAAGCCGTAGGGATCGCTCTTTAGCACCGGGAGATCGGAGGACATGGGCCGAATCTCGTACTTGTAGATGGCCCCTTCGGTGAGTTCCGGCACAAAAAGTTCCCACACGCCTGACGGACCGCGATTTCGCATCGGGTTGGCCCGGCCGTCCCACTGATTGAAGTCTCCAACCACGCTAACGCGTTTGGCGTTCGGCGCCCACACGGCGAATTGCACTCCCGCGATTCCCAGAACCGTGGCGGGATGCGCCCCCATTTTTTCGTATTTCAGGTAATGTGTCCCTTCGCCCATCAAATGCAGATCGTAGTCGGTCAACAACGCGGGAAACGCATAGGGATCATAAAATTCGTGAACCACTTTACCCGCCTCGCCTATGCGCCAACGATAAATCGAAGGAGAAATCGGGAGCACTGGGGCGAGCGGGAGAGCGGCTTCGAAGAGCCCTTCAGGTGAAATTTTTATAGCCGGAATCGGATTTGCGTGGCCTTCAAGAAGCACGGACGCTTCGGTCGCGTTCGGAAGAAACGTACGCACGACAAGCCGCTTTGCGTCTCCTTCCCCGGCGATGTGCGGGCCGAGCAGGCGAAACGGATCAGGGTGCTCCGCCCGCGACAGAAGCTCCACTTCGCTCACAGGCTTTTTTGGAGTGACGAGCGGAACGTTGGGCGATGTTTTTGCAGTGCTCAAATGAGTCTCTTTATGAATGTCTGAATCCACTTACTCGAATTGTAGCAGGATATGCGGTGCGGATAGCGGGAATCGGTCGAAGGTTAGTTTCCCAGCAGGAGACAAGGACGAAACTGGTGACGGGGCGGACCCTACTCGCGCGACCATCCGTGAGTCATGGCTCAACTTGGAGTATTGGTTGACTTTATTTGTTTTCGCCTTATTTTTATCACTACTGCGAATTATGTTGATTACAGGCGAAAGATGATAGCAGCAGCTGATCATGGGGATTCTACGGCCATTCGCAACATGTCAGTGAGTCATGAAGTGGGAAGGTTGCGATTGTAGGACCAAATGAGATCTGCATAGTCTAGTGCTTGTTCAACGACCCGAGAGATTTTGCGAGTTCGGCATATTCTGGCTTAAGTTTGTCACCAAGCATTCTTTCGATGGTAGCGAACAGCTCGCTCGTTCGGATGGGTTTCGAGACATAGCCGTCCATACCAGAGGCGAGGCACTTCTGCTGGTCGCCTACCAGGGCATGAGCGGTCATCGCAACGATGGGAATGTGTCCGCCAGTCAGCTTCTCTCTTTCTCGGATGGCAGCGGTCGCTTCAAAACCGTCCATCCCGGGCATCTGAATGTCCATCAACACAAGGTCGAACCCTCCTGTTTGAAATGCTCCGACGGCAGCTTGGCCGTCCGGAGCCACGGTCACTGAATAGCCGTGCTTCTCGAGGAGGCGTACCGCGAGAGTCTGGTTTATCACATTGTCTTCGGCGAGCAAGATGCGGATACGATGCATCTCCTCCCGTAAGGAATGACGAGTCACTAGCGGCTCTGCCTGTTGCTGTGCCGTCCCGTCTAGCACCTGACAAATAGCTTGGAGCAGTTCACCCTGACGTATGGGCTTCACCAAGTAGGCGGAGATGCCCAGCTCACGGCAACGCGCGGCATCGCCTAAATGGCCAGCCGATGTCAGCATCATGATGGTGGCATTCATTAACTCGGGATCGTTGTGAATGCGCTCGGCAAGCGTGAAACCATCCATCTCGGGCATTTGGCCGTCCAGGAGGATCAGGGGAAACGGGTTTCCTGCATTTTTTGCGACCTCGATTGCCTGGAGCGCGGCGCGGCTTCCCTCAACGGCAGTTGGCTTCATACCCCAACGGCCCAGAATTCCATGGAGGACGCGTCGATTCGTGAAATTGTCGTCGACGATCAAGGCATGCAGATTTCTCAATCGAGCCGGCTCAAGAGGAATGGGTCGCGGAATTGAGCCTTGTTGAATGGTGAGTGAAATGAGGAAGTGGAAGGTGCTCCCTTTACCCAGTTCGCTTTCGACCCAAATGCGTCCATCCATCATACCGACCAACCGGGTGCAAATGGTCAATCCGAGTCCGGTACCTCCGTACACGCGCGCCATGGAATCGTCGGCTTGGGAAAACGCTTCGAAGATTTTGTTCTGTTTGTCGGCCGGGATTCCAACCCCGGTATCCTTGATGGCAAAATGCAGGCGCACGGAGTCGGGCGTTTCACTTTCCTTCTCCACCGAGAGGAAGATCTCACCGCGTTCGGTGAATTTGATGGAGTTGCCCACCAGGTTTACGATAATTTGCCGGATTCGCCCCGGGTCGCCTACGAGCGCCTCCGGCACATCCGGCTGCACTTCGTAGATGAGTTCCAGTCCTTTCTGTTGTGCGCGGTAGCTCAGCGCCTTCATGGCATCCCCCAAACTCTCACGAAACTCGAAGGGGATCGTTTCCATATCCAGCTTGCCTGCTTCTATTTTGGAAAAATCCAGAATGTCGTTGATGATGCTTAGAAGTGACTCAGCCGAGAGCTTGACTAAGCCAAGGCTGTCGCGCTGTTCCGAAGAGAGATCGGTGTCCAAGACAAGTTCTGTCATGCCAAGGATGCCGTTCATAGGCGTGCGAATCTCGTGGCTCATGGTCGCAAGAAACGTGCTTTTCGCTTCGCTCCCGGCCTCAGCCGCTTCTTTGGCTTGCTCCAGCTCGGCCTGGATCTTCTTGCGGGCGCCAATTTCCTGGAGCGCCTTTGCATAGGCTCGCGACAAAAGCAGGGGGCTGCCCACGGCAACCAGGAGAACGATTAACACCATGGTAGCCGTCAGCCAAATGGAAGTCTGGAGCCGGCGGCCGATGAACTCGGAGTCGGCGGCGAGTTGCTTCTCCTCCGTCGCTGTCAGTTCATTTATGTTTTTCAGGAGGGGAGTGCTGATCAGCGGCTCGAAGGCATTCTCAACGAAGTTGATAGCCCGTTCCTTGTGCCCCTGCTGCACCATCTCGATGACGCGGTCCGCGTAGTCATGGAACTCGGCCGAGGATTGCTCAAGTTCTTGCAGCTGTTTGAGCTCGGCCGAGCGCTGCGGTTCAGGGTCCTGAGAATCCCCGATCTTCCATTCTTCTATGGTCTGCAGCTCTTGTTCGATGCTCCGAGTCTTGGAAATGTTGGCCTTATTCCCGGTCAACAAGAATTCGGAGAAATTGTGGAGGGCCTTGGTAAACAGGCGGGCATACAGGCCGGCCTGTACCTCCTTCAGAGCGTTTCCATTCATTACCTCCGCGCGAGCGCGCAATTCGTTTCCCGAATAGAGCACGATGCCGTCGAGGTTTCCCGCAAGTCGAGAGACTCCCGACTGCATGTCCGTGACCTGATCATGAACAACCAGATTCGAAAGTGTAGAGAAGGCGGTGGCCGAGGAGATAAACTCCGCCCGAACGAGTGTGGCCAACTGCTCTCTTGAGGCAGAGTTCGCGGCCATTTCGTGAAGGCGCTGCTCGATGTGATTAAGATTCACGTAATTCTGTTCGAGACGTTCGATGACGAGCGGGTTATTTTGAAGTTGTGGCGTTCGGGCCGCCTTCAATGCGGTCTCGGTCGCGGATCGCAAATCCGACAAGGCTTTGGTGGCTTCCAACCGCGATCGCTTGATATCTTCCGTATTCTTCTGGAGTTTTTCTTTTCGATCCTCGTCTTCTTGGATCAAACCATAATCAATGACTTCTTTGACTTCCAGGGCGGAATAACGCAGGAAACGTTCGGCTGCGACTGCCATTCGAATTTGCGGTTGGAGCAGCTTCAGCCGGGCGCGGGTCTGCGTATAAGGCGAAATCAAGGCCACGAAAATGAAAATGGAAATCCCGGCCAATGCTAAGGCGAAGATTTGAAAGCGCAAACCCTTGGGCATACTGTTCATCAAAGAGGTGTTCCCCATTCTTTATTGTTTTGCGATAGTGGGTGCAGGCTAAGGAAGCTTCATCACCACCTTGACACTGTCGTCCACATCTTCCTTCTTGAGATAACCGATGGCCGCCGGATTCGCTGCCAGACGGGCCTTCATCTGGAAGGCGGATGGCAGCTCCTTGGGAGCTTCTTCAACACGGCCGGCAAAGGCCGCCTGTAGAAAGTACTTCGTGTAATCGGATTCATTCATCCTGTACACCTCGCGAAGAATGACCGCGCGTTCCGCCTGATCCGGCGCGAGCATCAGGACGATGATGCGCTTCCCGCCCGGCCAGGAACTCTTCTCGCCCATAAAAATTCTGCGAACTTCCTCACGCGACAGGGAATCAACTTGGTTGAACTTGTTGACTACGATGTTGACCTCTTCGACGACGGCGGTCACGGTCAACAGCCGGGCGCAGCTCGCCATGACTGAGAGAGAGAATCGTAATAAGAATCCTCTTTTGCATCACCGCGGCTCACCCGCTCAAAAAGCGAAGGAGAACTGCGCTGCCAGGGTGTTGAAATCCTTCTGGCCGCGCTGCGAGTGGTGATCGTACTCGAGCTTGGTGGCAGAATGGTCGTTCAAGTCATACCGCAAACCGATTGTCGGACCGTTCCGCCGCCCCACCACCACACCGCCGGCAGATTCTCCATAGATGGGTTCCGCGGCACTCGCGTTCATGTAGGCGTAACGGAAATAGGGCCGGTACTTGCCGAACCGCCTCGAGAATTGAGTTTAGAAACCGGGCGTATGGAATACCCGGGGGAGAGCGGCATCGGTCCCGAAGTGCCGCACGCAGCTTCTATTCGTGAAAATGCCCTTCGCAAAATTAATCATGACGATTCCTCCTCCGCGGGGACGTTCAAGGATTTCAGCGGAGAGGGTCGTCACGAACCGAGGAAGGGAGTATCAGGCTCGTGGCGCGGCCATCTCCAAATTGAGTTTGGTGCATGCCAGCAGGTCGGTGCAAGGACTAAGAAGAAGAGGTACGCCAATTTATAACCGTCATGTAACAAGTCAATTCCTTCTTCCCTGCTTAGCATTCCGCGCGGCTGGCTCGAAGTCCGCTTGTGACAGGTTGGCAACTACATTTGGAGGTCTCTGCCGATTGCGGGCGAGTGATGGCGAACTCGGAACTAATCCAAATTAGTCCTGAGGGCTAGCTGGAGACTGTCTGCTTACCGGAGAAGTCATTCACTTCGTGGCCTTGGCGGCAGCGGGCTCCCTGATTCTCTTGGTGAATGCGTTTTCTTCCGACCAGACGCAGGGGAGCTCTTCAATCTCCTCGTGCGGGCGGAGCTTCAAGGTGACGTGGCGCCCCTCGATGGGCTTGGTATAGGCCATTGGGTCAACGACCGTGA
>WNGJ01011547.1_pt1 | contig 14025 bp, 8 predicted proteins | sample 5400611 | NCBI WGS metagenome assembly WNGJ01 (sample SAMN13153375, study PRJNA577476) | soil metagenome | isolation source: 40 cm soil or saprolite under Garry oak tree replicate 1 | place: USA:California | collected 2016-06-15 | reverse complement strand
TGCAGAGCCGCTATTTCGTGAACCTGTCGTCGGCGACGATCCGCAGCGAGCTGGCGGAGCTCGCCGAGGCGGGCTACCTCGCGCAGCCTCACACCTCGGCCGGCCGCATCCCGACCGACCATGGCTACCGGTACTTCGTCGACTTCCTGATGGACCTCGAGGCGGTGCCCGAGTCCGTGAGGGCTTACATCCGCGACGAGCTGGTCAAGGCGCCGTCGGACGTGCAGGGCCTGGTCGAGAAGGTCGCCATGACCGCCGCGGCGGTCACGCAGAACGCCGCGGTCGCGAGCGCGCCGCAGGGATCGCAGGCGCGCATGAAGCACGTCGACGTCGTCTCGCTGGAGCCGACCGAGGTGCTGCTCATCCTGCTGCTCGACGGCAATCTGCTGCGGCAGCAGGTGCTGCACGTCTCGCAGCCGGCCACCCAGGTGGCGCTCACGCGACTGACGGCGATGCTGAACCAATCGCTCGCCGGGCGCCTGAGCGAGGAGGTCCGCCGGCACTACCAGAACTCGGAGCTCGGGCTGGAGAAGGAGGTCGTCGGCAGCATCGTCGTCGCCCTTGACCAGTACGAGAAAGGCGCCGAGAACCTGGTTGTGCACGACGGTGTACGCAACCTCGTGCGGCAGCCGGAGTTCGCCGAGTCCTCGCGCCTGCAGCAGGTGCTCGAGGTCCTGGAAGAGACGCGCTATCTGACAGTGCTTCTGCGCGAGCTCATCGGCGAGTCCGACCTGCAGATCGTGATCGGGTCCGAGAACACGTCGGCGCAGCTGCAGGGATGCGCGGTGGTGCTCACCAGTTACGGCCCGTCGCACCGGCTGAAGGGCGTGCTCGGCGTGATCGGGCCGACGCGGATGGCCTACAGCCAGACAGTCGCGCGCTTGCGCGCGGTTGCGCATGCGGCGAGTGAGCGGATGGCCGAGGTCGGCGTTTAACACAGTCTGCGCGGGATCTGACATCCCCACCTGACACCGCCGCCTTTAGCGGCGCCCCCGCAGGGCGGGGAGGAAGCCTACTTAATCCCGCACCAGGTGTTGTGCCGGGTCCACACCCTCGGCGTCCAGGTCGTGCTCCAGCATCTCGCGCACCAGTTCGTCGAAAGTGGTCTTCGGCTTCCATCCGAGCAGCTTCATCGCCTTCGACGCGTCGCCACGCAGCTCGTGCACGTCGGCGGGCCGCATGTACGCCTCGTCGACGATCACGTACTTCTGCCAGTCGAGGCTGACCATCGCGAACGCCGCGGCCACGAAGTCGCGCACCGAACGCATCTCGCCCGTCGCGATCACGTAATCGTCGGCCTGGTCCTGCTGGAGCATCAGCCACATCGCTTCGACGTAGTCGCGGGCGTGGCCCCAGTCGCGCTTGGCGTCCATGTTGCCGAGCCTCAGCTTGTCCGCCTTGCCCGCGAGGATCTGCCCGATGCCGCGCGTGACCTTGCGCGTGACGAAGTTCTCGCCTCGGCGCGGAGATTCGTGGTTGAACAGGATGCCGCTGCACGCAAACAGGTTGTGCGCCTCGCGGTAGTTCACGGTCATCCAGTGCGCGTACAGCTTGGCGACCGCGTACGGACTCCGCGGATGAAACGACGTCGTCTCGCTCTGGGGCGCCGGCGACAGTCCGAACATCTCCGAAGTTGACGCCTGGTAGAAGCGCGTCGGCAGGCCCATGGTGCGAATGGCCTCGAGCAGCCGGGTGGTGCCGAGGCCGTCGGCGTCGCCGGTGTACTCGGGCTGGTCGAACGAGATGGCGACGTGACTCTGGGCGGCAAGGTTGTAGATCTCGTCAGGCCTCACGGTCTTGACCAGCCGGTTCAAGCCGCCGGAGTCGGTCATGTCGCCGTAGTGGAGGACGAACCTCGAGCCTTCAGGATGGCTCGGGTTCGAGTGCTGGAGATGGTCGATGCGGCCGCGGTTCATCGTCGATGAGCGACGAACCACGCCGTGCACCTCGTAGCCTTTCCCGAGAAGGAGCTCGGCCAGATACGAACCGTCCTGCCCGGTGATGCCCGTGATGAGAGCCGTTTTGGCCATGACTTCTTTGAAGTCTATGGTTTGGCTCACGTCGCCTGTTTGGTAAGAAGGGCGCAGATATGACCACGCGCAAGCACCCGCCCGAGCATCCCGAAAGCGACCATAGAACGCCGATCGAGGCTCGCCTCGAGGCGCGCATCGCCGAGCAGCAGGCCGCCGGCGAAGCCGCCGATCGCGAGAAGCTGGAGGCCGACCTGGCCGATGCGAGGCAGCGCCACCTGAGGCTCGCCGCAGACTTCGAGAATTTCAAGAGGCGCACGCGGCAGGACCAGCTCGACACGATTCAGCACGCGTCGTCCGACCTCATCAGCCGGCTGCTACCGGTGCTCGACGACCTGCGCAGCGCGCTCGAGCACAAGCCAGAGGGCGTGGACGAGGCATGGGCGAAGGGCATCGAGCTGAGCGTCCGCAAGCTCGAAGATGTGATGTCCACGCATGGCCTCGAGCCGATCCCTTCGGTGGGTTCGCGCTTCGACCCTCGCTACCACGAGGCCATCGGGCACATCGAGTCCGAGGAGCATCCCGAGGACACCGTGGTGACCGAGCTGCGTCGCGGCTACCGCATCCGCGACAGGGTGGTGCGTCCGTCGCTGGTCAAGGTCTCGCGCCGGCCCGAGCTGCCGTCCGCGGGCGCTGCCACGCCCAACTCCTGACGGGCGGCTGAGTTGGCGGTCAAGCGGGACTACTACGAAGTCCTCGGCGTCGGCCGCCAGGCCTCGCCAGAAGAGCTGAAGCGAGCGTTCCGCAAGATCGCGATGGAGTCGCACCCGGATCGCAACCCCGGCGACGCGGGGGCGGCCACTCGGTTCAAAGAGGCCAGCGAGGCTTACACCGTGCTCTCCGACCCGAGCCGCCGCCGCAGCTACGACCTGTTCGGGCACGCAGCGTCCGACTTCGGCGGCGGGCCGGCGGTCGACTTCACCGACATGCCCTTCGCCGACCTCTTCGAGACGTTCTTCGGCGGCGGGATCGGCAGCCGCTCGCGTCGCCAGCGCTCCAACCGCGGCGATGACCTCCGCTACGACCTCACGATCACCTTCGAGGAGGCGTTCACCGGCGTCGAGAAGCAGCTCGAGGTGCCGCGCCTCGCCACGTGCGAGACGTGCGGCGGCTCGGGCGCGCAACCGGGAACCGGCGCCGACACGTGCGCCACATGCGGAGGCTCCGGGCAGCTGAGGCGTGCGCAGCAGTCGATCTTCGGCTCGGTGGTGACGGCGACAACCTGTCCAACCTGCGGGGGCGCCGGCCGCGTGCTGAAGAGCCCATGCAACGCGTGCGCCGGCCACGGCCGCATTCAGCGCACCCGAAGGCTCTCGGTTCGCATTCCGGCAGGGGTCGACACCGGATCCCAGATCCGGCTGTCGGGCGAGGGCGAGGCCGGAGCTCGTGGCGGCCAGCCTGGCGACCTGTACGTGGTCCTGCGCGTGAGGCCGCACCCCGAGCTGGCGCGGCGCGACAACGACACGATCTACGAGCTGCGCGTGAACTTCGTGCAGGCGGCTCTCGGCGACCGCATCCAGGTGCCGACGCTCGACGGGCCGGTGGAGATCGCCATCCCGGCCGGAACGCAGTACGGCCAGACGTTCCGGCTGGCGAAGCGGGGCATGCCGGACGTCCGCTCCGGCCGCCGCGGCGACCAGTACGTGCTGGTTCAGATAGTGGTCCCGAAGGACCTGACCGCCGACCAGAAGGCGCTCCTGCGCAAGGTCGGGGGCCTGACGGGGAGGCCGGAGAAGGTGTCGAAGGGCTTCTTCGAGCGCCTGCGCGACGCCATCAGCCTCGATTAGCCCGAATGCGTGGCAAGGGCGGCCGAGTTTATCTCGGCCGCGACTTTGTACTTACCGATCTCAGGCGTGGCCGGGCGAGGGGGGTTCCCCGCAAGGGGGGCCTGACCCCCTTGCGCCTTCTCGGCATAACTTGGGCGCTGATTCGGTAGTTAATTAGTTGGGTATCAAAATTCCCTGACTGACCGTGAGAGGGAGTAGTGGCTAGAACAATCGATCTCGAGTTGACCCGGGCGGAGGTTGAGGTCCGCGAGCTGGAGGCGCGCCTGAGGGTGGTGCCGATGAACGACAGCCAGCTTTCCGAGGCCCTCCGAACTGCCCTGGCCGCCAAGCAGGAGCGCCTGGACAAGCTACGCGCCCTGCACGCCGCAGGCGCGAAGCCGCTGCCCGTTCGCACCCAGCCTGACGGACCCGAAGGGGACGCGGCGCTCAGCAGGAAGATCCCCACGCACGGCGGGCACCGGACCCCGCTGAAGCGGACCGTTCCGCAGCGGCCGAAGGCCGCGAGCAAGCCCGCGGGCAAAAGCAAGACCCGCAAGTAAGCGGCTGCGCGGAGGCGCACGAAGAGGCGGGTCCGCCCGTTTATCGTGTGCGCGATGCTTTCTGGAGGGCCGAATCAGCCGGCGCTGGCGCCGAAATTGGCCGCCTCGCTGTCCCGGGCGGTTCGCGACCCGCTTTTCAGCCATAAGCGCACCCCCGCGCAGGGCCCGCCACCCCTGTTCGGCGGCAGCTCCCGCTTCCTCCTGCTGTTCAACGCGGTAGCGCTTCTCGCCATCGCGGGCGGCGTCGCCTTCGGCATCGCAGCCTCGGGGCCGCCGGCCCGGGTGCTGGAGCAGGAGGCCGCGATCATCGCCGTCGGCCTGGTCTACGCCACAGCGGCGGTCTGGGTCCGGAGCCTGCCCTGGGGCGGGATGCTGCTGGTCCGGCTCTTTCTGGTTTTCGTCAACGTAGCCCTGGTCGTCGCCGCGCTCGGAGTGGCGGGTCCGTGGCTGCAGGGCGAGTTCCCGCCTCTGGCGGTGGCGGCCTTTGCCGCGCTTCTCCTGTACTGGGACTCGGGGTACGGCGCCGGGCAGATCGGCTACGTGCTGCTGATCGCTGCGGCCGGCCTCGGCCTGCTGTGGGTGGAGGCGATCGGGACCCTCATGGTGCCGATCGCGTCGGTGCTCGTCTGGAGCCTGGTCCTCCTTGGCCTCGTGCTCTTCGCGTACGTCACCCGCCACGTCGTCGACCGCAACCTCGTAACGCAGTCGGGCCGTCAGGGGAGCCTGCTCGCCGCGGTCAGCGACCTGGGCGAAGGCTTGGTGATCACCGAGGACGGCCGGTTTGTGACAGGCAACGAGGCCTACATCACGCTCACCGGCTACAGCGCCGACGAGCTGGCCGCGCTGCCTTCGCTCATCGACCTCGCGCCGTCCGACCAGCGCGACGTCCTGACCGACCAGCTTGCCAAGCGACTGGGTGGCTCGAGCGACGTGCCAGTGCACTACGAGTCGGCGCTGGTCACCAAGGACGGCCGGCGCATCCAGATCGAGACCTCGATCCGGCCCCTCACGGCGGAGGGACCGCGCCGCCTGCTCGCGGTGGTGCGCGATGTCACGGACCGGCACAGGTCGGAGGAGGCGGAGCGCGAGAGCGAGACCCGCTTCCGGACGCTGTTCGAGCAGTCGCAGGCGGGCATGGCGTTCGCCGACCTCAACGGGCGGCTGACATCGACCAACGAAGCGTTCCGGCAGCTGGTTGGATACACCGCGCAGGAGCTGGTCGGCGTTTCGGTCCTTGAGCTGACTCACCCGGAGGACCTGATGGCGAGCGAGGGCGCGCTGCGCCGGGTGCTTGCGGGCGAGACGCCGGGCTATCGCATCGACAAGCGCTACATCCGCAAGGACGGCCAGTCGGTCTGGGTGGACGTCGCGGCCAGGCTCGTGCGTGACGCCGAAGGCAAAGCCGTTTACCTGCAAACCGTCGCTGTCGATATTCGCGATCGAATGCGCGGGGAGGTGCTGCAGTCGGCGCGATTCGCCGTGACGCAGGCCCTCGTGACCTCGCCCGGCTGGGACAAGGCGGCGCCGCACGTCCTCGAGGGGCTGTGCCGCGCGCTCGACTGGGAGCTTGGCGAGTACTGGGAGGTCGACGCGTCGCGCGAAGCGATGCATTTCGCCGTCTCGTGGAAGCGCCCCGGCCGCGACACCTCCGCCTACGAGGCGACAGCGAGCCAGTTCACCTACCGCCGTGGCGAGGGACTGGCGGGCCACGTCTGGGAGGAAAGCCGGCCGGTATCGCTTACCGACCTTGCCAAGGATCCGTCGCCGCGCTCAGCCGCCGCGTTGGCCGTCGGGCTCCACGGCCTCGTCGGATTTCCTGTGCGAAGCGGCCGCCGCGTCGTCGGCATGATCTCGCTCGCCACGTGGGCGCCGCGCGAGCTCGACGAGGGCCTGCTGGGCGTGATGAACGACATCGGCTCGCAGATCGGCGAGTTCGTCGAGCGGAAGCGCGCAGAGGTTGCTCTGCAGGAGAGCGAGAAGCGCATGCGTTCAGTGCTCGACAACGTGTCCGACGGGCTCGTCACCCTGGACTCGGCGGGCATGATCGACTCGATCAACCCCGCGGTGAGCCGGCTGTTCGGCTACGACGAGAAGGAGCTTGTCGGACAGAAGGTCGACGCGCTCATCGCGACGACGCACCGCGGATCGTTCATGAACTACGTCGAGCGCAGGCTCACGCAGGACCTTCCAGCATCCGGCGCTCTCGAGACCATGGGCAAGCGCAAGAACGCGAGCCTGTTTCCGCTCGAGTTCCTGGTCAACTCGGCGCAGGTCGGGGCGCGCCGCCTCTTCATCGCGACCGTGCGCGACATCTCGGAGCGCAAGGCGCATACGGACGCGCTGGAGTACCAGGCGCTGCACGACTCGTTGACCGGACTGCCCAACCGCACGCTTTTCGGCGACCGGCTGCGACAGGCGCTGCTCGGCGCCCGCCGCAACCAGACGATGTTCGGCGTCCTGCTGCTCGACCTCGACCGCTTCAAGGACATCAACGACGCGCTCGGCCATGACCGCGGCGACGCGCTGCTGCAGGAAGTCGCCTCGCGGCTGAAGGGCGTGCTGAGGGCGACCGACACCATCGCGCGACTCGGCGGTGACGAGTTCGCGGTCGTCAGCACCGACGCCAAGCATCCCGACAACGTGGTCGCGGCCGCGCGAAAGATACTCGCGTCGCTCGAAGGTACCTTCACGATCGGCGATCACACTGTCGAGACCGGCGCGTCGATCGGCATCGCGATGTATCCGATACACGGTGACGACCCGGGCACGCTGCTGCGCCGCGCCGACGTTGCCATGTACGTCGCCAAAAAGTCCGGCGGCGGCTTTGCTGTTTACTCGCCGGAGCACGAGGGGCAGACCCTGCGTCAATCGGGCCTCGCCGGCGACCTGAGGCGGTCGATGACACAGGGCGAGCTGGTTCTGCACTACCAGCCAATCGTGCTGCTCCCGGCGCACACCACCTATGCGCTGGAGGCCCTGGTGCGCTGGAACCATCCGCGCGAGGGTCTTCTGCCGCCGGACCGATTCATCTCGCTCGCGGAAGAGACGAACGTGATCAGGCCGTTGACCAGCTGGGTCCTGGACACGGCGCTCGCACAGCTGGCGCAGTGGGTCGCGTCGGGCCAGGACGTGTCGGTGGCGGTGAACGTCTCGCCGCGCTGCCTCGACGACCACTCGATCGTCGAGGACGTCACGCGCGCGCTGGCCACGTCCAGGGTCGAGCCGCGCCGCCTCACGCTCGAGGTCAGCGAAGGCGCCGCGATGTCCGCACCGGCGGCCAAGGCATTGGAGCGCCTGGCTGAGATGGGCGTGCGGCTGTCGCTCGACGACTTCGGCACCGGCTACTCCTCGCTCGTCTATCTGAAGCGGCTGCCGATCCACGAGATCAAGATCGACCGCTCATTCGTCAAGACGCTGCCCGGCGACCCTGACGCCGCGGCGATCGTCAGGGCGGCGGTCGGCCTCGGACACAGCCTCGGCCTGCGCGTGATCGCCGAGGGCGTCGAGGACCGGGACGCGGAGGGAATGCTGATCGAGGCCGGGGTGGACGCGGCGCAGGGATACTTCATCGGCCGCCCAGCGCCTGAGGACGAGATGACGTCACTGCTCGAGTCGGGTCGGGAGATGACGGCCACGGCCGGCCAGGTGGGCCCTCCGGCCCTCCCTCCGGAGAGGGAGGGCTCAAGGGAGGGGTGAAGGCAATCTCGCTAAATGACAGTTTAGCTCACGCTTAACAGAAACGTGTCCATGTCTCCTTATCTACTTGCCAGGCGTCCTTGAAGGCCCTGGTGCTCGGCGCGGGGGGCCAGCTTGGCTCGGATCTGGCCCGCCTCCTGCCTGGCGCGGTGGCCATGACCCGGGACCAGCTCTCTGTCACTGACGCGGCCGCCGTGCGCGCGGCGCTCGAACGCCACCGCCCCGAGGTCGTCTTCAACTGCGCCGCGTACAACCCCGTCGACAGGGCAGAGATGGAGCCGGATCAGGCGCTGTCGGTCAATTCCGACGGCGCCTTCAACGCGGCGGTCGCGTGCAGGTCACTTGGCGTCGCGCTGGTTCATTACTCCACCAACTTCGTTTTCGACGGCCGGCTGGACCGGCCTTACCTCGAGTCAGACCTGGTGGGACCGCTGGGCGCCTACGCCCGATCCAAGGCCGACGGCGAGCGCCGGGTGCTGGCTGAACATCCGGCCGCGCTGGTGATCAGGACGGCAGCCCTATTCGGCGACACCGGGTCACGGGCCAAGGGCGGGAGCTTCCCGGAGCGGATCGTCCGCGCCGCCCGCGAAGGCAAGCCGCTGGCTGTGGTCGGCGACCAGAAGGTGAACCCGACCTACACACGCGACCTGGCCGAGGCGAGCATCGAGCTGGCAGCGTCCGGCATGGCCGGACTCGTCCATGTCGTGGCCGAGGGATGCTGCGGGTGGGACGAGTTTGCACGCGCTGCGCTGACCGAGTGCGGAATCGACTGGCCGGTCGAGTCGGTCAGCACAAGCGTCTCGGCACACGTTGCCCAGAGGCCGCTCAATGGCTGCCTTGGGTCTGAGCGTGTGCAACCGCTGAGGCACTGGGGCGAGGGGCTGAGGGATTGGGCGGCGAGGAGCCGTCCAGGCGCATAAAAAAACTCGGGCCGGGCGATTTCTCGACACCGGCACCGAGCTTGGCTGCGGGGGGTGAGGTTCTTATTAAGGGAGGCCTAGGGCACGGCTAGTCGCCCGCCTCCAAGTGTCAGTCTAGGACCGGATTCGAGCCCGTAACACGGGTTTTTCTGTTCTTTTTCGACGACAAACCTGCGACGCCACTCTCGAAATGCCAAGGGTTGAGGGTACAACTCGGACCCCGTCGTGCTAATGATTCGTTGCCACAGCGGCCCAATTGCACACGACGATGAGACTACGGGAAGCTGTTCACGACCTGACCCTGGGCCAGGCGCTTCTTCAACGCAGCCTTTCGAGGCGCGCTGAGGACAGTCCTGTCGGAGGAGACGGGCGCCGCTCCTGATGGGACGTTTCGGATCGGCTACGGGCCTCGCGGGAGGCGCCGCCCTGGTGGCGTGCGGCCTGTTGGTCGACCCCCGCCGGCCTGGCCTTCGCTGTGATCGGCTTCGCCCTGGCGGCAACGACGGTGGTGGGTCTCCGCCGCGGTCCCGACTCCAGCCAGGCGTTCTGGACCGCGATCCTCGATGCGGTGCTTCTCGTCGCGGCGCTGACCGCCGTCCTGCCGGTGCTGGCCATCATCCGCGGCTCGGTCGAGCTGTTCGCCCACGCAAACGTCCACGACACGCGGGACGCCATCGCGTACGCGCTGGCGTTCACGGGGCTGCTCCTCGGCGGCATCTTCTTCGCGTACGCCGTCAAGTACTACCTGAGCACCGGCATAGTCCTGCTGTCGGCGCTGCTCCCCGCCGGCCGGCGGCGCAACGCAAACGGGCATGACCCGATGGGGGCGGAGCGCCAGCACTCCTCGGGACTGATCGGCATCAGTCGCGGCCGGGGCAATGGAAACGGAAACGGCAACGGTAACGGCCACAGCAACGGGAACGGCAACTGCTATCACATCGACCTGGGCTACCACCCGTTCGTGTCGGTGCATGTCGCGGCCTACAACGAGAAGCGTGTCATCGAGCGCTTGCTGACCTCGCTCGATCAGCTCGAGTACCCCGCGTACGAGGTCGTGCTGGTCGACGACTCGACTGACGAGTCGGTTCAGATCCTGCAGCAGTGGGTGGGCCGGCCGAAGTTCAAGATCCTCCACCGCAACAGCCGCCAGGGGTTCAAGGGCGGCGCGCTGCGTGAGGCGCTCAAGGTCATGGACCCGCGCACCGAGTACGTCGTCGTCTTCGACGCCGACTCGATGCCGTTCCCCGACTCGATCGATCGCTTTCTTCCTTATTTCTATGACAGGGACGGTGACGATGGCGCGCCGCGCCGGCGCGAAGAGATCGCAGCCGTGCAGAGCTACCAGTGGCATGTGCTCAACAAGTCCGAGAGCTGGCTCACCGAGGCCGTTCGCGCGGAGTACGCAGGCAGCTACATGGTGGAGCGGCCGTTCCAGGACGCGGTGGGCGCGTTGAAGATGGTCGCCGGCACCGCGTACATGATCCGCGCGGACATCCTTCGCCAGGTCGGATGGGGCACGAGCCTCACCGAGGACTGGGAGCTGACGCTCAAGCTGTACGCGCGCGGCTACAAGGTTGCGTACACGCCATGGGCGGAGACGCCGGCTGAATGCGTGGCCACGTTCTCGCGCCTTGCGCGGCAGCGCATGCGGTGGGCCGAGGGTCACACCCACAACGTCCGCAAATGGTTCTGGCCGATCATGGTGTCGCCTTACGTCAGCCCGATCGAGAAGCTCGAGTTCGCGTTCGACGCGACGTATTACCTGCAGGCGGCGCTGTTCGTGCTGGGCTCCGTGAGCTGGCTCATCTCCGATGTCGTCTTCCGCACGCACGTTCCCGGGTGGACCGCGGTGCTCGGCTGGTCGCTTCTGTTCTCGAACATCTTCGCCCTGCCCCTGATGAACCTCGGCGGCTTGATCCTCGAGGAGGCGCCTGGGCGAGACCTGCAGGGCGTGCTCGGGGCGCTCGTGCTCTCCTTCGCGCTGGTTCCATTCCAGGGTTGGGCCGCCCTGAAGGGGCTCATCAGAAAGGAAGAGGGGCCGTGGTTCCGCACGCCGAAGACCGGTCGCATCACCGACGAGGTGCACCACCTGCGCCGGCTGCGCATGCTGCGGCAGTGGCTGCTCGGCCCGCGCGAGACGCGCCTGAGGCCCGCCATGCCCCCGCCGTCACCGCCCGTCCACTGGAGCTCGGGCTCGCGCCGGCGTCACGCCGGCTGGATCGTGGCCGGCGCGATGGCGCTCGCGATCGCCCTGCTCGTCTGGGGCTCCACGAAAGCACCGATAAGCCAGGCTGCGGGCAACCCCCTGTACCTCCATGGATCGGGCGTGGCCCCATGCGCGGCTTCCACCATCGATCAGACGGCCGGCACGCGCACCACTGCCTGCTCGATCCAGTCCCAGTCAGGCGGTGTCATCACGACCTGGGCGTGGACCGCCCTGCCGGCGCAGACGATCACGGCCGGCGTGTGGACGTTCACCATGTACTGGACCGGCGGCACCGGCAACACGCTCGATACGGTGACCATCAGCGCCGGAGTCGTCTCCGGTTCCAGCTGCGCTCTGTTCGTGCCCTCGGTGCCCAACGCCGGCACGACGTGGACCACGACCTACGGCGGGAGCGGCGCCAACACCACGAGCCCATTCAGCGTGAGCACGAGCGGAAGCCAGGCTGCGCTGTCGATTCCCGCGGGCGGTTCGCTGTGCGTCCAGGTCGCGCTGATCCACGCCACCGGCGGAAAGCCATCGCTGCTCTACGACGGTGTGGTGGGCACTGCCGACACACACGTCACTCCGCCGAGCGTCGTCGTGCCCGAGTCGCTGCTGCCCTTCGCGGGGTTGGCCCTGGCGATTCCGCTCGTCACCGGCCGCAGGCGGCTGAAGTCGCTTGCAAAATGGGTGACCCGATGAGGAAGCAGGAGCGCGACGCGCTGAACATGACGCTGATCGCGCTTGCGTGCGCGCTGCTCATGGTGCTCCCGCTCGTCACAACCTTCGACGACCTCCTCACCGCATGGGCGCTGCAGCTGGGGGTGAACAACCCGCTGCAGGCCATCGTGCCTGTCGAGTCGCGAATGGTCGTAGGCCTGCTCAGCGCAGTTGGCATCAAAGCCGCCGCGTCCGGCAGTCACATGGTCGTGTGGGACGGCAGCGGCTCGATGCACGTGCTCCTCATCTCCTGGAACTGCATCGGCTGGCAGAGCCTCGTGCTGCTCGGGGTGAGCTTCGTCTCCGGCCTGCGCGGACATCAACCACTCGAGGCCCGCGTGCAGGTCGTGATCATCGGCGTCGCAGGGACGATGCTGCTCAACTTGCTGCGCGTGGCGGCCGTCGCGGCCCTGGCGGCCACGTGGGGTCAGACAGCTGCAGTGCTGTTCCACGACTATGGCGGGACATTGCTGGTCGTCGGCTGGCTGTTCGCCTTCTGGATGTTCGTGCAGCGCTGGATTCTGCCGGCTGATCCGTCGGACCAGCCGGAGCTCGCGACTGTATGAACCCAGTTAGTCCCAACAAGTCCGCGTCCTCGCGCAATCGCTGGCTGCGCCTCGGACTTCAGACCGCCTTCGGCCTGGCCCTGCTGTGGCTGTGGGTCCGCACCGTTTCGCTGACCGATGTGGCCGCGCACATCCGCGTCCAGCGCTGGTGGGTGCTGCCGCTGATGGTGCTGATCTTCGTCATCACCAGCGTGATGCGCGCGCGGCGCTGGCAGTGGCTGCTGCGGTCGCTCGCGCCGGTCGGGATGGTGCGCGCGTTTGCCATGAACGCAGCCGGCGGCCTGCTGAACTACGTGCTGCCGATCCGTTCCGGTGACGCCGCGCGGGCGTGGTGGCTGTGGCGCCGGCACCGCGTGCCGGCCGGCTCAGCCCTGGCGACCATCGTCATCGACAAGGCGTGCGACCTCGCCGGCGTGGCGCTCGTGCTGGCGGTTCTGGCGGTGGTCGCGGCGACCGGCGTGGTCGCGGCCCCGCGCGGCCTGCTGGGCGCGACAGCGCTGGCGGTCGGGCTGCTCGGCGCGGTGTTCGGCACCGCTCTGCTCGGACCGCGGGTGGCGCGATCGTCCTTCGCGCGCCGCTTGCTGCCGGCTCGCTTCTCTTCGGCGCTCGCCGGCCAGGCGTTCGCGTTCCGCGCCGGGGCGCGCGGGCTGTGGACGCCGGCCCTGGCAGCGCGGCTAGTGGGACTCACGGCGGTCGCTCTCGTGCTGGACGCCTTCAACTTCACGCTGCTTTTCGCAGCGGTCGGCGTCGACGTCCCGACGTGGAAGGCGATGGCCGCGTACCCGGCGCTGCTGCTGAGCTTCGCGGTGCCGGCCGGCCCTGGCTACCTCGGCAACCTCGAGGTGGCGGGCGCGCTCGTGCTCGGCGGCGGGCTTGGGCTTGCGCCCGCGGTGGCCGCCGGCGCGATCGTCGTTTATCACGCGGTCACCGCGGCCTACGCGCTCGTCCTGGGCCTGTTCGGCTTCCTGCTTGTGGGTGGGCGGCGGCAGGCGCAGGCCGGCGCGCCGCGTCGCGTCGCGGTTTTCCACTGCGGCTTCACCTATTCCGGAGGCGGCGAGCGGATCGTGATCGAGGAGGTGCTCGGGCTTCGCCGCCGCGGCTACCAGGTCGACTGCTACGCGCCGACCGTCGACGCCTCGCGCTGCTACCCCGACCTGCTCGCCGACCTGCAGGTGCGCACCTTCCTGCCGCAGCTGCCGCGCTGGTTTCCGTTGCGCGAAGCGGCGCAGATGGCGGCGACTTCGCTCCTCATGCCGCTGTATGCGTGGCGGTTCCGCGGCGTCGACGCGATCATTGGATGCAACCAGCCCAGCGCGTGGATCGCCTGGTGGGCGGCGCGCCTCATCGATGTGCCGTACGTCGTGTACCTCAACCAGCCGAATCGGCTCGTCTACCCGCGCAGCATCGACCGCCAGACGGGTTGGTTCGTCAACTCGGATTACCGTCTGCTGGCGGCCATCGTGCTGCGCGCGACGAGATTCGTTGCGTGGGCCGACCGCCGGTCCGTACAGGAGGCCGACCAGCTGCTGGTCAACGGCGACTACATCGGCGACATCATCCG
>WNGJ01018515.1_pt1 | contig 14026 bp, 5 predicted proteins | sample 5400611 | NCBI WGS metagenome assembly WNGJ01 (sample SAMN13153375, study PRJNA577476) | soil metagenome | isolation source: 40 cm soil or saprolite under Garry oak tree replicate 1 | place: USA:California | collected 2016-06-15 | reverse complement strand
TCGCCGACAAGCGCCGCGGCTGTTTCAATGAAACCTTGGATGTAGGCGCCCCCCATTCGTTGACGGTCAGCCTCCTCCTTCTGCTGCTTCCAACGCTCCTGTCGGTCAAGAGTTTCGGACATGATGCGGGACCACTCCTTCTACTCTTAGAATATCAAACATGTTGCGCCTGCAGACTGAATATAGCAGGAGCTGGCAGACTGGGTTGGACTCGAATAGCGCAAGTTTCCGCGACGGACGATTATTGCTTCAGTTTCTCACGGTAGTGCTCTCGCAGCTTCGCAATTTTCGGCTCGATCACTACCCTGCAATAGGGTTGTCGGGAATTCTTGGCGTAATAATCTTGGTGATAATCCTCCGCTTTGTAGAAGTCGCGATAAGATACCACCTCGGTGACGATCGGTTTCTTCCAGACTTTCGACTCGTTGAACTCCTGGATAACCTGACGGGCAATCTTTTCTTGTTCTGGGTTGTGATAAAATACAGCCGAGCGGTACTGGGTTCCTACATCGCCTCCCTGGCGGTTGTATGTTGTAGGGTCGTGGGTTGTGAAGAATATCTGTAGAAGATCCTTGAACGATATGATGCTAGGGTCGAACGTTATCTCGATCGATTCAGCGTGTCCCGTGTCCCCTGTGCACACCTCCTCATACGAAGGATTGGGAACGTTTCCACCGGAATAGCCCGAATCCACCCTTACAACACCCTTCAACTGGTCGAAGACGGCCTCCGTACACCAGAAGCACCCTGCGGCCAGCGTGGCCACCTCTAGAGCTTTTGAAATTCTCGCTTGCTGGGGTTTCTGTGCCATGAGTTTGCTGCGTCCTACACCTAGAAGGGTTGGGGAGCTATCTGAACATTCTCTCCCTAGACCATCCCGTCAGGATGTTTCTGAGGATGCCAAACCTCCACGCGCCGGCCCCGGCTTCCTCCGTCTGAACTCGATGACCTACCGTCTTGAAATGGTACTGATTACTATCATTCTGCTCGTCGTTCTCTTCTACTGGCGTCTGTTCGTTGTCAAGGATCTAAACCTGTTGGAAACGGTTTTCTGGATTATCTTTCCCGACCTTGCGTCTTTCATCCCGATTGCTCTTTCAATGCGCGGAGCCAAGGAATGGCCCCGTTGGGGACCTGGACTCTACAACTTCTTCCACACACTTCTCGTCTGGGCTCCAGTCTTTGTCTCTTGGAGCTTATTGTCTGGAGCAATCCAATGGCCGCTTCTCGGCTGGGCAGGTCATATTACCGCTGACCGTTCTGTCGGATACTATCTCAGAGCAGCTTCTAAGGGAAGAGTCGATTAGAGGCTAATACTTTCGCTCCTCTAGTGGCATTTGCTCTGTAAAACGCTCGGAAATGCTGGCCATAACCAAGGCGATCCCGCAAAAACAGGTAGAGAAGCATATAGAATACGAAGCCCAGAAGCTCGAAGCCTACAAGAAAGCAGAGGAACGCATCAAGAAATCGATGCTATACATGGCCGGCCCAGAAGGCGAGACAGTGCGGTTAGAGCCAGAGGAAGTGTGCAGGGGAATGACCGAAGAAGAACTATTCCCGGCCATAGTATCAACAGCCCACGCACTAAGCGAACCAGGCACCTGCGAAGACCGACGACAAGGTGATCAACGAGGAAGAACTCCAAACCTACTTCAATAATGGCTGGCAGTTTCTTTCAGTAGTCAACTCCAAGCATGTGGTAGTTAGACGAACGATTTTAGAGAACACATTGGAACAACAATCAGACGAAACCAGCAAGCGCGGGGTGGCGAGCCACCAATAGCTCACAACCTATTGTCTATGACATGGGTTCGGAGTGACTCGTCCTCTAACCAGAATATTGCCGATGGCGTCGCAGAAGTCGATTCATCCTATAACGTCTGTCATACGTTCTGCTGACCTATTTCCACTCGTCTCAAGAAACGGTGAGCACAAGGGAAATTTACATATTCGGAGTCTTTAGGCCTCAACACTTTCAGTACTCCTCTGGATTGATCTAGTTCCCTGCTTCGTAATAAACAAGGGTGTAACAGAGCGGGGATCTCGCTCTTAGCCTGAATCACTGAGGTCACCCACACTTCGATTCCTTAACCAGCAAAGAGGTCGAACGTCTGTTCGTAGAGTTGCAACCTAGGACACGACGCCCGGAAGCTCAAAGCTTACGAACGCTGAGGATCGTTTCAATAAGTTGACGTGCACGGCTGGTCAAGACGGCCCAGATTCGCGAGTTTGCGCCAAGAGAAGTTTGTCGGGGGATGACCAACTAGCTAGACACATGTAGGACCCGCTCCATTTCTCCAACTCGGTTCGAGTATGTTTAGTTGGCGGATCCAAGTTCAAACCCCCGAAAGAGCTCTGAACCCAGGAGCACGGGACATAGATGTCCAAGGACATTTTGGGTAGGCCGGAGTGATGCAAATTAGAGAGCTACGAGACCAATGGTTGGCAACCTCTTGCAAAGACACTTTTCTTTGATGCGATAAGAGAGCGATAAGAGCATACGGTGAGTGCTAGCCAACTGCAAAGCTCCGTGAACAGCAAGCCGCCAATGGTTACGAGGCAAGAGTCCGCATCAAGGCAGAATATTGTTGTAATTGCGGGCACTGGTTGAGATTTACAATTTCAAGCACACGGCCTGGGTGTGCCAAGAACCGCTTGAAGGGCACGCACGTTTTGCGACTCTCGAGCCAAATACTCATGCGGCAACGAATTTGCAGTTATCATTCCGCTCCAGTCTGGAGCCATGACTATCGCCCAGTTAGTGAAGCGATCGTTAGTTATTCGATTTAGAGTTTCTTGCAAGAGAATCTGTTTTTGTTATCTCTGCGCGTCTGGCCGTACTTGTTATAGCCTGATGGATAGGTGTACGTATCGTCTACTTCTGCGGCGGCTAAGAAGCAGCCCGGTTGCTACTACGAGGGACCCAAAAGCCGCGGCTATGCCGAAGTAAGGCGCCAGCAAGGCCAACTTGTCAATAGGCACGGTTGCTCCTCCCACAGTGCCTCCCGACGAGACTGTGAACGGCTCACAAGAATTCGTCGAACCACTGTAATTGGAATCGCCTGAGTAGACAGCCTGGAAACTGTATGATCCAGCAGCAAGAGAACCCTCAGTATTCGAGTTGGGGACACCGCCGGTCGATGTCAGAGTGACCGTACCGGCCGAGGAGCCAGTACCAGAACAGACGCCATTGGTGTAGAACGTGTAGGAGACAGTCCCAGTGGTCATGACAGGGCCAGAAGTCGTGACGGTAGCAGTATCATATGCGGAAGCACCAGTCGTCTCTGTACCAGACCACGCCATGTTGGTAGAAGCATCAAAGACAACAGAAACAGTTGTAGACGAGCCCCTAGCAACACTGAACGGCTCACATGGACTAGTCGAACCGGTCCCCTGAGACGGAGGAACAGCGCCACTAGACATCAAGACAGACTGCGGCCACGAATTACCGTTCGGACTCGTGAAGATCTCAGACGCAGCGTTGCATGAGAGGCTGCTGTAAAAATGATAGGTCACCGAACCACCTGGTGTTGGACCGCTCACTTGCTTAACCACTGTTGCAGTATCATGAACCGGAGTGCCCAGAGGAACAGAACTGAAGAGTGGAACAGAAGCACCGTTATCATCACGAACCACAGAAGTCGAAGTGCTCGTGTTACTCATGATGAAAGGCTCACACGGACTAGTTGAACCAAGATAGTTGGAGTCACCCGAATAGACGGTCCCCTGAGACGGAGGAACAGCGCCACTAGACATCAAGACAGACTGCGGCCACGAATTACCGTTCGGACTCGTGAAGATCTCAGACGCAGCGTTGCATGAGAGGCTGCTGTAAAAATGATAGGTCACCGAACCACCTATTACGAAACCGTTCACTTGAATACCCACGGTCGCAGTGTCATGGACCGAAGTGCCCGGAGGAACAGAACTGAAGAGTGGAACAGAAGCACCGTTATCATTGCGGACCACCGATGTCGAAGCCCCTGTGCTAACCATGCCAACGCTGAAAGGCTCACACGAACTCGTAGAGCCATTATAGTTGGGATCACCACTATAGCTCGCCTGGAAAGCGTATGATCCCGCAGCCAGCTTACCAGTCGGATTCGAGTTTGGAACAGCGCCGCCAGACAACGACACAGTCTGAGTGGAGACCACATTGCCAAAGCAGCCGCTCTTGAATAATGTGTAAACGACATTGCCGCTGGGATTAATGCCGCTGGCACCAGACACGGTAGCAGTATCGTACGCGGAGGCACCCGTCGTCTCAGAACCAGACCAGGCCGCATTCGTGGAGGCGTCAAAGGCAACAGTAGCAGTCGTAGGCGAACCCTTGTTCACAGAGAAAGACTCGCATGGGCCCGTAGACGGGCTGTAGTTGGAATCACCGCTGTACGTAGCCTGGAAACTGTAATTGTGAACCACCAAAGGACTGGTAGGCGCTGAGTTAGGAACCGTGCCGCCAGACAAGGGCACAGTCTGGGTCGTGTGGGAGCCGGAGCAGCCACCGTTAGTGTAGAACGTGTAAGTCACGGTCCCGGTAGGAGCAAACGGGCCAGCTCCGACATTGGCTTTGTCATATGCAGATGCTCCGGTAGTCTCACTGCCAGACCAGGGAGAAGTGGTAGAAGCGTCAAAGACAACGGTCGCAGTACTAGAAGAGCCCTTGACAACATTGAATGGCTCGCATGGACTAGTCGAACCAGCATAGTGGGAGTCGCCTAAGTAGACAGCCCGGAAACTGTAAGAACCAGCAGCCAGAGGACCCTCAATATTCGAGATAGGCACACCACCAGAAGCTGTCAGAGTGACCGTACCAGCCGAGGAGCCAGCACCAGAACAGACACCATTAGTGTAGAAAGTGTAGGAGACAGTGCCAGTAGCCACGACAGTGCCAGAAGTAGCGACAGTAGCGGTATCATAGGCCGACGCTCCAGTCGTCTCAGAACCAGACCAGCGAGAAGTGGTAGAAGCATCAAACAAAACAGTCGCAATACTAGAAATGCCAAGGCTGAATGGCTCACAAGGACTCGACGAACCAAGATAGTGGCTGTCACCTGCGTAGACAGCCTGGAAACTGTACGAACCAGCAGCCAGAGGACCCTCAATATTCGAGGTAGGGACAGCACCAGTCGACGTCAGAAGAACCGTCCCAGCCGTAGAACCAGCACCAGAACAGACACCGGTAGTGTAGAACGTGTAGACCACAGTACCAGTAGCCACGACAGTGCCAGAAGTAGTAACAGTAGCAGTATCATAGGCGGAAGCACCACCAACCTCACTCCCAGACCATGCACTGAAAGTAGAAGCATCAAAGACAACGGTCGAAACGCTAGAAATGCCAAGGCTGAAAGGCTCGCATAGACTAGTCGAACCAGTATAGTTGGTGTCGCCTGAGTAGACAGCCCTGAAACTGTAAAGTCCAGGAGCGAGCGAACCTTCAGTATTCGACTTCGGCACAGCACCAACGGATGTCAGAGTAACAGTCCCTGCTGAGGCTCCAGTTCCAGTGCAGCCACCGTTGGTGTAGAAAGTGTAGGAGACAGTGCCAGTAGGAGTAACACCGGGAACACCACTCACAGTACCAGTATCATAGGCGGAAGCACCACCAACCTCACTACCAGACCAAGGAGCGTTGGTGGAAGCATCAAAGACAGTAGTGGAAGTCGCAGACGGGCCGATGTTCACAGAGAAAGGCTCACATGGACTAGTCGAACCGGCATAGTTGGTGTCGCCTGAGTAGACAGCCCGGAAACTGTACGAACCAGCAGCCAGAGGACCATCAGTATTCGAGATAGGCACAGCACCAGTCGACATCAGAAGCACCGTACCAGCCGTAGAACCAGCACCAGTGCAGCCGCCGTTGGTGTAGAACGTGTAGGAGACAGTGCCAGTAGCTACGAGAGTGCCAGAAGTACTCATTGTAGCAGCATCATAGGCAGACGTTCCAGTAGTTTCACTACCAGACCATGCCAAGTTGGTAGAAGCATCAAAGACAACAGTTGCAGTTCCTGTAACAATGAATGGCTCACACGGACTAGTCGAACCAACAAAGTGAGAATCACCTGAGTAGACAGCCCGGAAACTGTATGATCCGGGAGCCAGAGGACCATGAGTCGAAGAGCTCGGAACAGACGAACCAGCATACAATGTGACACTCTCAGTCACACCAGTACCAGAACAGGCACCATTGGTGAAGAACGCGAAACTCGCATTCACATTAACAGTCGCAGTATCATACGCGGAAGCACCACCAACCTCACTACCAGACCATGCACTGAAGGTAGACGCATCAAAGACAACAGTCGAAACGCTAGAAGCGCCAACAGTGAACGGCTCACACGGACTAGTCGAACCAACAAAGTGAGAATCACCTGAGTAGACAGCCTGGAAACTGTATGATCCGGGAGCCAGAGGACCATGAGTCGAAGAGCTCGGAACAGACGAACCAGCATACAATGTGACACTCTCAGTCACACCAGTACCAGAACAGGCACCGTTAGTATAGAACGTGTAGACGATAGTACCAGTAGGAAAACTCGCATTCACATTAACAGTCGCAGTATCATACGCGGAAGCACCACCAACCTCACTACCAGACCATGCACTGAAGGTAGACGCATCAAAGACAACAGTCGAAACGCTAGAAGCGCCAACAGTGAACGGCTCACACGAGCTAGCAGAACCAACATGGTAGGGATCGTTGGAGTAGGCGGCACGGAAGCTGTAGGATCCGGGAGCCAGAGGACCATGAGTCGAAGAGCTCGGAACAGACGAACCAGCATACAATGTGACACTCTCAGTCACACCAGTACCAGAACAGGCACCGTTAGTATAGAATGTGTAGGAGGCAGTACCAGTAGCCGAGATCGCGTCAGAAGTGGTGACAGTAGCAGTGTCATACGCGTAAGCACCACCAACCTCACTCCCAGACCATGCCGTGCGAGTGGAAGCGTCAAAGACAACAGTTGCAGTCTTAGACGAGCCCCCTGCAATACTGAACTGTTCACACGGACTAGTCGAACCAGTATAGTGGGTGTCGCCTGAATAGACAGCCCGGAAGCTGTAGAATCCAGCATCCAGACGACCTTCGGTATTCGAGATAAGCACAGCACCAGTCGACGTCAGAAGGACCGTACCAGCCGGAGAACCAGAACCAGAACAGACACCATTAGTGTAGAACGTGTAGACCACAGTACCAGTAGCAACAATCGTGCCAGAAACAGTAACAGTAGCCGTATCATACGCGGAAGCACCAATCGTTTCATTGAAAGACCAAGGTGAGCTGGTGGAAGCATCAAAGACAACAGTCGAAACGCTAGAAGCGCCAACAGTGAACGGCTCACAAGGACTCGTCGACCCAACATATTTAGTGTCACCAGAATAGACAGCCCGGAAACTGTAAATTCCGGGAGCGAGCGAACCTTCAGTATTCGACTTCGGCACAGCACCAACGGATGTCAGAGTAACAGTCCCTGCTGAGGCTCCAGTTCCAGTGCAGCCACCGTTAGTGTAGAACGTGTAAACGACAGTGCCAGTAGCAACAATCGTGCCAGAAACAGTGACAGTAGCAGTATCATACGCGGAAGCACCACCAACCTCACTGCCAGACCAACGAGCGTTGGTAGAAGCATCAAAGACAACAGATGCAGTGCTAGAAAGGCCAACACCGAACTGCTCACATGGACTCGTCGAACCACCATAGTGGGTGTCGCCGCTGTAGACAGCCCGGAGACTGTACGAGCCAGCCGCTAGAGGACCCTCAGTATTCGAGTTGGGCACGCCACCTGAAGATGTCAGAGTAACAATACCAGCCGAGGTCCCAGAGCCAGAACAGGCACCATTGGTGAAGAACGCGTAGGAGACCGTACCAGTCGCAACGACAGTACCAGAAGTAGTAACGCTAGCAGTATCATACGCGGAAGCACCACCAACCTCACCACCGGACCATGCGGCGTTGGTAGTAGCGTCAAAGACGCTCGTCCTCGTGGTAGTAGAGGCTTTAACCGTCATTGGTTCACAGCTACTGGCGGAACCGGCGTAGTTGCCATCGCCTGAGTAGACGGCTTGAAAGCTGTATGATCCGACTGCCAGCGGACCCACAGTATTCGAGTTGGGCACCGAACCATTCGTTGTCAGCGTGACGGTGCCAGCTGAGGAGCCCGAACCAGAGCAGGCACCGTTAGCATAAAACGTGTAGGTTACAGTCCCCGTCGGAGCAGTTGGACCCCCCGCGACGGTAGCGGTGTCATAGGCAGACGCTCCGGTAGTCTCACTGGCAGACCAGGGTGTGTTGGTCGAAGCGTCAAAGACCGCAGTGGCAACCGAGGTAGTGGCCAATCCCAAAGACTCCGAAAACTCAAGATGGTTGTTGGGCAATACCCAGCAAGGGCCCAAGGATAGGTTGTTAGTTTCCCCGGTTTCCCCCTGACGAAGGCAGGCAGGTTGGATTTGAGCACCAGCACTTGTAAGCAGCGACTCGTCCACCGTGATAAAAGTTCCACTGTTGAAGTCTGCTTGGGAGCCATTGCCGAAGCCGAATACATTGAACTCGGCTTGGTTCCAGTTTGCGTACAAGTTCAGCACACTGCCACTACCGTGAAGTGACGTGGTGTATGACCATGTCTTACCCGTGGAGCTATCACCGAGAAGGATTGCGTCACCATCGCTAGCAGCAGTACCCCACAGGGTCAAGTGACTTAAGTTAGTGATGAGTTCCGTGACAGTTAAACCTAAACCGGTTGACCCGCTGTCCGCGTGACAGCTGTTGTCAGAAGTAACGTGCCTCCAACCGGTTCCTCCAGGAATACTGGTGGTCGGACAAGAACCATTAGATGATGGGTAGGCTATCACGTACTCTATGAAGATATCTGCAGGCGATCCAGAATCCGCCCCGCATGGAGATACTACACCTGGACAACTCTCAAAGATAAACTGTTCCCAGCACCACGTCGCAGGGCCTCCTGTGTATACTGTGTCGCAGTTGAAGAAGATATTCGTATTGAGCTGGAGTGAGTAATAGTTCCCTCCTCCTCCTCCGCTGTCTGATTCAGATTTCAAACCGCTCACCGTCGGAAATGTTCCGTAAACGGTTCCGATCAATGTCGAAGTTTGTGCCATCCAACCGTCCCCGCCACCCACTGTAAATGATACCGGAACCTTGGGACCCAGACCGTTTGCATTTGTGAAACCTCCACTCGTTCCAGAACCAAACGTCGTTTGATAAGTTGCCGGGTGAATCGGCCCCGTAGAATTATTAGCTTTCAAACGTTCATTCGTTCCGGTATTAGGTTCTATTTGTGTGGCTGATGCTAAGACCACTCCTAACGTAAGGAGTGCCATTATCAGAAGACCTATCCTACTCACTGCTTCTGCCCTCCTTCTCCAACGAGTCAATCAAATCGAACCCGAAACGTGCCGAAATTCTGAACCCTGCGTAAGCATTTTTCAGAGGCTGTTGCATTTTTGAGAGTGACCTGAAGTTCGTGTCCTCCGACCTCGCCAACAGAGAGGATGCTAGACGGACCGTTCCAAGCTCAAGAGTGAGATTCGCGTCCAAACTCTTGACACCTTCATATCTTTTCTGTGAACCCATCCCCCTGAATATTATCTGGGGCTTTTTCCGAACATTTGGGGCCTGTTATGCGCCCAAATAGACTGGAGGCTAAGCAATTGCCAATGCAGGACGCCATCGAGACGTTTTGGAGATCATAATCAAGCTCTGAAGCTGAAACGATGCTCAAATCAGGGCTCCGAGCCCGTCCGAAGTCTGGACCTTTTTCCGAGCAGATGGTCAACGAACTACGACGAAGAGCCGCCTATTTGCGAGGGTAAGCTACGGCACGTCGTGTGAAGGTGAATCTGAAGCAATAGAGTTCCGTGGTGGCTTCAAACTACAAAATTATCTGTGTGGTTGTAGGGCGACGGAGTCGACCAGTCTTTTCACAGGCTCTCTCTCATAGCTTGCTCTCACTCTGATCACGTTTCCTCCTCTTCCACGTTCTCCGGGAAATACGCGAAACTCTGCAACGCCGCTCTTAATCAGCTTCTCTAACGATCGGCCAAAGGTGTGTCCATATCTAGCGTCCCCGTACAATTGATTTCGAGGGAGTTTCAAGGCCTTGGCGATTTCCAACAAGCCTCGCCACCCAGCCCGATCGATCGACAATCTCTTTTGCATGTAGTCTTCCGCGAAAGTTCGGATCAGAAAATCCAGTACCAGAGAGGACCCCGGGTCCGAGGCTAATGGCACCTCAAGTTTCTTGCCGTTCGGGTTGACTGTTATCTCCAAAGGCTTAGGTTCGTGAAACCTGTCCCTTCCATTCTCGTCCAAGTAGAGAACTCTCGGGTTTACAGCAACCTGACCCTCAATTCTCGGTCTAAACACGAGGCTGACCTGATCCGTTTTCAAAGGGTCGAGCCGTCTTCCTTTCAGCAATAAGTGATGACCCTCTTGGATCGAGAACTCGGCTGGTTTTTCGACTAGTTCGAAGCCTTCAGGGATCACTTTCTGGACACTTACTAGTTGGGCTGGACTCATCCCCGCGTTTGCGAGCTCGATCCTCAAATTCAGAGGCTCACCGATCATCGGATTACTTGGCGAAGCCACCAAGTTTGCTTGGACGTAAGCGCTCCGGAAGACGCCAACTCCCACCGATCTCTCCCGGCTTGGCGATACGACGGGGATTGTTTGGGTCGACAGTATCACGGGGTTTGCAAGATCACTCATTACTGATAGGGCGAGATCTTTTTCGTCTCTGACTCTTTCCAGAATTCGTAGAACATCGTCTCGCTTCGAAATTGCACCGAGTTCGCTGAAAGAGTTGGAGGCAGACCTGAGAATCCTCTCGGCCGCAGAGTAGATCTGGGCTTTTTTCTGAGAATCTCTTTCTGTATTTGCACGGTTTAGCAGGACCTGGCCTTCGAGGAACCGTTTGGTGGCTATTGCATACTCCGAGGCATTACCGAATCCTGCCTTGAGATAGTAGCCCGTCGCAGTTTCCAGATAGCGGTTGGCCATAGCCTGGACGGACAGTTTTCCTGTTTCGAAGAATCGTGAGGCTTTCTCGAGTGCGGTGCAATAGTTGCTGTGGCCAAGGACTAGGAGTTTTGCGTCCTCGGAGTTACTGAGGTCTTTTGACTGCTTGAAGAGTTCTGAGGCCTCGGTGTACAGTGACGGTGAGACATCGTCTTCTGCACGCGCCATGGCTCGCCAGGCTCTAGCTATCTTTGAGACAAATAGCGCCTCATTCTTCTGGGGTCCCCGGGGCAGTTGTGCGGCGACACTGTCGAGGATTTGGATCGCTCGTCCATATTTTTCAGAGCTCTCTTTGTGGTCTCCTCTCTTGTTGAGAAGTGCCGCCTTTTCGATTTCGGTCCGGGCTCTGCAGTATTCGGCCCTGAGACCGGACTTCTTCAGGAGCTCGAGGGCCATCTGATTCTCTTCTGTGCTTTCTAGATCTTTCAGTCGTATCTGAATCGTGATGGCGGACTCCGAGAATGCGACGGAGGACGCCTCAAATTCGGTGATTGCCTCGTCGCCTAGGTCTCTCCTGCTCTTGTCTTCTGCCGATTCCATCCTGGAGAGCGCCTGGTACTGAGATGCGAGGTATGACCACCTCAGGGCGGACCTGAAGAGTTCGGCCGACTCGTTGTAGAGGTTGGCCGCTAGAGCGTAGCGTTGTTTATCGTGATGGTCTCTTGCCTTCTCGATCCTGTTCCAGGCCGCCATGTAGCCCAGTTGGTCTCTGTAAAAATCGGCCAGTACAGGGATCGTGGTTGCAGCTGTGTCGTACCATTTTCTGGCCTCTTCGAAGTGTTCCTCAGCTTTGGCGTGATCGGGCATCAAGGAGTAGCACAGAGCAGCGCTCCGGTGATTCTCAGCAACGCGGCTGGGCTGTTTCAGTGTCTGGAACGATCGAGCCGCCTCGACAAACTCGCCCGCAGCCTTCCTCAGATTGTCTTCATCGCCACTGATTTCGAATAGGAAATTCGAGAAGGTACCGATATCTGAGTGGATTTTTGCGTACCAGTGAAAGTAGTAGTCTTCGGCGGTTTCGCGAAGGATCGCGTTGTGATCGCTGGAAAGAGCTTCTAGGGCCGAGAGCTTATCCTGTATTGCCTGGTTTACAAGATGTTTGCTGGCACGACTGTTTGCGAAGGTCTTTGCAAGTTCGAATTTTACATCTCCCAAATAGCTCAAGGGTAGCACATGATAGATGCCAGATTCTCCCCAAGCTTCTTCCTGAATCCGGATCGATTCCCGACGGTGCCACAGGGCTTGTCTGAGGAGCTTGCGTTTCCTATTGGTGTCCTGTTCGAGCTTGGACAGGAACAACATCGTCTTGCTATGGACATGGTGGGCGTCTACAATCGTTTCTGGATACATGGAAGTGCGGGCGAGCCTGAGGAGATGCGGCAACCCTTTTGCAGCCTTGATCAGGAAGGTACGCTTTCTTGATGGCTCGGGCTGGAACCATGACTTTGATAAGAAGTATTCAGGTTCAGGGAACTCAACCCACAGAGCTCCAGCTCTAGGACTGACCATTGAAATTATGTCGTAGTGCGCCTTGGCTTTTCCAGCATGACTCAGAGCCCGATCATTAAGGGTCGCGCCTGTTTGTAAATCATCAGTGATGGGACCTCTTAGGGCTGTATACATTGCCAACCAGTCGTACGTTAGCCCGATCATGAAATTATCTCGAGTTTTCAGGACATAGGGGAGGATTTGTTCGCATGACTTGATTCCACCCTCCATAGTGTCTTCAGAGTCGACTCCACCCCCGGTAATCGATGACTCAACAAACGCTGTTTCTTCCGCGAGCTCCTTTGCCCTCTTCGAATACCGTCTGAGCAAGTGCACCGAGTCTCGCGCGCTAGCTGGTTCGAATTCAACGAGGAAGCTAAGCAAGCTACTCACGTGAATGTAGGATCTCGCTAACTCAATATGATACTCAGTGTCCTGAAGGGTTCTTATCGCGTTTTGTCCATGGTCTATTGCTTCCCGGATCAATTCCAGCCTCGCCTTCTTCGCCTGTGGGGAGAACAAATGTATCCAAGGGATGATCGACAATTGATTGTATGTGCCAGCATATTCCTGGCCTGCTTCAGTCTCATGCATCAGCTTCAGACATTCTCTAGTTGATGCCCAAGCCTTTTCCAACATCTCGAACTTTTTGGACTGGGTTGGCGCCAGCCAGTAACGCAGGTATGAGACGAACGCTTCACAACGATGAGTCCTAGCTATGTCGAAAGGTTCAGGGCTATCTCGGAGGATCTGAATGGCCTTTCCATGATAGGAAATGGCCTCGGTGAGGGCGTTGCGAAACTCTAGACGAGTATTCGCTTGCATCCCCAATCTGTAAACCGCATATCCAGTTCGTTCGCTCAGGGCGGCCCAGGCGGGAGAGAGTTTTGGAACGATATGGAGGCTCTGCTGGTACAGTTTAACCGCGGAGGCCCATTCATACCGAGATTCGAGCTCCTCTGCTTGGAGGCGTAGCTCATGAACCCCAGGAAGGCCGCTTAATCTGCCAACAAGCGATGGCTGCAACCCGTCTGAACGTCCGACTTATCCAAGATAATATAAGAGGTTAGCCCTATCCGCTCAACTTTTGAAAAAAAGTCGAATAATTTGAATGCTTAGGACCAGCCTAAGTTGGAGACAAGTCCGGTGCAATGAGGAAATCTGGACTGAAAACCCGTCCCTTCCGAAAACCGGCCGAATGGAGAAAGCTTCGATCGAGCACGGCCTGGATAGATTCCCGGCTTGGAGCGAGGTTTACTTACGGTCTTCACTCTGGGAGATAAGCCATGACGAGACTATCCTCGCTCCGATAGTCTTTGGCTGAAGAGATAGTGAATATTCAAGATCTTAACGGCGTTGGACCTGTAACCGCCGGCAAGCTCCGCGATGCAGGCTACGACTCCATCGCATCCCTAGCCATCGCACCAATACGAGAGCTAGTCGAAAAAGCAGGCCTAGAGAACAGCGTCGCCCTCAAAATCTCCCGAGCTGCTCGGGAAACGA
>WNGJ01005188.1_pt1 | contig 14026 bp, 14 predicted proteins | sample 5400611 | NCBI WGS metagenome assembly WNGJ01 (sample SAMN13153375, study PRJNA577476) | soil metagenome | isolation source: 40 cm soil or saprolite under Garry oak tree replicate 1 | place: USA:California | collected 2016-06-15 | reverse complement strand
CGATGCATTCCGGCCAACTCCCCGGCTACGCTGCGAGCCACGGCTGCATTCGGCTTCCGTATGATTTCTCGCAATTGCTGTTTGCCACGACCTCCCGAGGCGGAACGGTCATCATCGGTGATGGCAAAACGCCAGTACCGCGCCTTGCCTCAAATCCGGGTCTGTTGCTGGCGCCGAACGATTTCTCTCCGGAAATGCTCCACCCGCTCGGAAAGAACGATTACGACTGGCACCCGGAGCGCAGCCCGGAAGGTCCGATCACGATTGTTATTAGCTCGGCCGATAAGGCGATGTATGTCTATCGTGGCGGCGATCCGATCGGACGCGCGTCCGTTGAACTTAGCGGCAGACACTTTGGCGTCGAGATTGCGCTTCAGTCCCGATTTCGCTGACAAGCTCGCTAATGAAATGAAACCGGGCACGACCGTTATCGTCACCGATTATCCCGTGGTCCGGAATCCCAAAGCTGATTCCACATATTTCGCCGCCAAGTAAGGGCCAGTTGGTTGCCGCGATTCAAAAGGTCCCAGGCTCGTTCGTACGAGCCGGAACTTTACCAATAGCGGTAGTACCCGGGACGACCGCTCACAGTCGCAACCCACGCTCTATGCCGATAATAATGGTGACTATAGTGATACGAATAATAGCGGCCGTGGTAGCGGTATGGGTAGTAATGGCCACGATAAGAATAAGCAGGTGCCGAACCGGGAATAAGACAGCCAGCGCACAGTAGCACCGCCAGCACTCGTGGAAACAGATACTTCAGTAAATTCATCGTTTGAGTTATGGATTGATCATGCATTTGAGCCGGAAATAAAGATAAACGTTGTAACGCTGTGAGAACATACTGACAGAAATCGTGTCAGCTTGTCAAGAATGAACGTTTCGCAATCCGATCTCGCGATTCCAGTTCGACAAAAGCTCTGTTATCTTTTCACCCGCTCCCAAAACCAAAAAATTTCCGTCGCCGCGATGCGCGTCAGTAATCGAGATCACGCCTTAGTCAATCCACTGCGGCGGAGCCAGACGCAATCGGCAATGCAACCGGATACGCGAAGTTTCGAAGCCGGCCCAAATGTCTCTCAACGTGCTTACGTTGAAGATATCCGTTCATATAACCATTCCGCAAAATCACGAAAACCCAACGTCATTATCGCAAGAATGATTACCGTGATGACCTGACCCATAAGTTCACCTAATGCTTCCATGTTTCCTTTCTTCCTTTCTAAGATTTGCGGATCTCTGATTTTTGATCTCCACTGAGGTACTTCGGGAGATCCGGCGCGATATTGCAGATAATTTAGGAAAACGAGGGAGGGGCGATCACAGCGCGCAGCGCCTGCTTCTTGAGCGCGATCGCATGGCGGCAGCGACGCACGACGCGGAGATGAAATGGAAGCGCAAGACCATTATCGGGATGGAAACCCTCGTGAAATACGCAGGCAAACATCCGAAAGCCCAAGCCGCCCTGGACGAACTCGCCCGTCAGGTGCGCCACCCTTTCGATCCGAGTGAATCCGACCGAATCAAGGCAAATTGCCAGTGGAGACGACAACTTTGGCAGATCGCGGTGTACGGTTAACGCTCGCTCCGACGTAGGTCTAAAGTCCAATATCGAGATGATGCGCTTTCGAGCAATTGTGCTTGCGGGAAGCAGAGAACGGGCGCAAACCTATCGCCGCAACTCGCGCGTCTCGACAAAACGAATTGCGAAACTTATACAGCAGTAAATAGCAATCCGATGAAGCGTGAAGTGCAAGGCGTAGCGATCCAGTCCACAAAAACACGGTACCTGCGTCATTGCAGGATTCTCGTTCCGTTCATTGCTTTCTTAGTACTGCCGTCTCGCGCTCACGCCTCGATTTTTCACGGTGAGACGCTCGACTCAATTGCCAATGGCATTTCGTGGGTCGTGCTGATCATTGCGCCGATTATTGGCATCGCCGCTTTCTGGCTCGTCCATATTTTGCCGGAAAAGATTGCCCACAAAAAAAAGCATCCGCAGACCAGGGCGATTCAGTGCCTGTGCCTGCTCTCGCTTTGCTTTGGCGGGCTGCTGTGGCCAATCGCTTGGCTCTGGGCTTATACCAAGCCGGTCCTGCACAAAATGGCTTACGGCACCGATGTGGATGAATCGCTCAGCCACGTTGGCCATGAGGCGACGGAGGAGGACACAGAAATCGAAAAGCTCCGAACTCGGATTGCGGAACTCGAAGCGAAACGCAGCTCAGTGAGAGACAAGGTTTAATGGAACTCATTCTCCTTATCATCTACTCGGTCATCGTCTGGCTGATCTTTTTCAAGTTCAAGCTCCTGCCCTGGAACATCACCAGCCAGGTAATTGTCGTCACCATCCCGATCATCGCGCTTACGATTCTGATTTTGTTTATGAACATCGTGTGTCCGTCGTCGTCCGACGTGCGGGCGCAAAATTATGTAATCCCGATAGTGCCGCGTGTGACCGGTCAAGTGACCGAAGTGCCGATCGAGCCAAATCGGCCGATCAAAAAAGGCGATGTTCTTTTCAAGATCGACCCAGTGCCTTTCGAGGCGGCGGAAAAAGCCGCCGACGCCACGCTGCGCGGAGCGAAGGATCAACTCAACAACGCCACGAACAAAAAAGCCTCTCTGACCCCGCGGATCGACCTGGCGAAAAAACGTGTCGAACAGTTCACGACGCTCGCTGCAGCCGGGGCCGGGAAGCGGGCCGACCTTGAGCAGGCGCAAAGCGATCTCGGCAATCTCCAGAGCGAATTCCTTGCCGCCGATGCGACGGAGTCGCAAGCCAAAGCGCAGATTAGCAAGTCGGAAGCGGATCTGATCAATGCGAAATTCGATCTCGACGGCACGACGCACCTCGCGCCGGCCAATGGCCGCGTAGCGAATCTCGCACTGCGCCCCGGCGTGCGTGCGACACAGTTTGCGACCATGCCGGTGATTAGCTTCATCGAGGAGGATAACCCGTGGTTGCTCGCTTTTTATCGGCAGAACGAGTTGCGCTATGTCGAGCCCGGCGACGAGGCAGAAATCCACATGGAGACGTATCCAGGTCGCATCATTAAATGTACGGTGGATTCCATCCTGTGGGCTACCGCACAAGGGCAGATGCCGATCAGCGGGAACTTGCAAAATACATTACCGGTAGCCGCACCGGAACAGCGCATCGCGGTACGCCTCGTCCTTGCGCCTAAGGACCGCGATCTTTTCCTCGCTGCTGGCGCGCGGGGCGCAGGCGCCATTTACACGGAGCATGGCAAAATGATTCATATCGTCCGCAAGGTCTTCTTGCGAGTCTCGGCGAAGCTGGACTGGTTTGTTTTCAAGCTCCACTAGGACCCGCCGACATGAATAGCCGAGTCCTTTTGGGCGCTGCGTGCCTCACACTCGTCAGCTGCGCGCTTAAGCATCCGCCGTTTGGCGCGGATATCATGCCGGAATCGGCTCGCGCGCAAATCCCGGGTCACTGGGCCGGGCCGCATCGCAGCGGAGCCGTGGTGCCGGATTGGATTCGTACCTTCCACGATCCGGAGCTGACGGCGCTCGTTGCAGACGCTGTCGAGCGAAATCCGGACCTCAAGGCCGCCGCCGCGCGCGTTGAAGCATCGCGCGCTGCTGTGCGCATTGCTGCAGCATCGCTCTATCCGCGGATCGCGATGAAGGGACTGGGCGAGCGCCAGGGGCAGCATCTTAGCGGCGACCTCGGCCGCGGTATCAATCCCCCCGACTTCGGTGGCTCGGGAACTGAGAACAGCGGCGGCGCCGGTCTGGACACCAGCATGGACGAAACATCACAGCGCTGGGTTTATGGCCTCGCTAGCGGCGCAGCATGGGAGGCCGACGTGTGGGGCCGCATTCGCTCGAAAAAAGCTGCTGCCAAGGCTGAAAGCGAGGCGCTGGAAGCCGACTACGAATTTGCCCGGCAATCGCTCGCCGCCGCCGTGGCGCGCGCGTACTTCACCACCATCGAGGCAGCACAACAGGAAGCCAACGCGCAGGAAACGCTCAACATCTATCAGGAATATTCAAAACTGACCGATGTGCAAAAAACGCAGGGGTTCGCGAGCGATTTCGACATGTCGCAAATTAAGTCGCGCACCGCCAGCGCGCAGGAGGCGCTTTACACTGCGCAGCAGGCGCGGGCACAGACAATCCGCGCGATCGAGGTCGTCACAAGCCGGTATCCGGCCGGCAGGTTTGATGTGCGACGTTCCTTCCCCGATCAGCCGAAAGCCGTGCCCGCCGGTCTGCCCGCGCAGATTCTCGAACGCCGGCCGGACCTCATCGCGAGCGAGCGCCGCTTCGCCGCCGCCTTTCATCGCGTGAACGAAGCTCGCACGGCACGCCTGCCACGCTTTGTGCTCAGTGCCGTCAGCGGGCTCGGAACCGCGCAACTTGATTCTGTCGGCACGCTCGATGCCGTCGTCTGGAGTTTCGCGGCCGGGGTCACTCAACCGATTTTCTTCGGCGGTGAGCTCCAGGCTGCGCAAGATCTCCGCACTGCCGAGCAAAAAGCTGCCGCCGCGAGCTACGTGGGCGCCGCGTTGCGCGCGTTCGAAAACGTAGAAGACGCTCTGGCCGGCGATTACTATCTGCGCAAACGCGAGGGCGCCCTGGCCGAGGCGGTTTCGAGCAGTGGCGAGTCAGTGAAGCTCGGCGGAAAGCAGCTCGAGCAGGGCCAGATCGACATGTTCACCGTCTTGCGTCTCTCAGGGGAAAATCTCGCCGCGAAAGTCCAATTGACTCAAATCCGTGCTTCCCGCCTCCGCGAACGCGTAAACTTGTACCTGGCTCTGGGAGGTGATTTTGAGGGAACTGGCGCCCCGGGGAAATGAACTTCTCGAAACCAACATAAGAGCATTAGCTAATGCGCACGATTACTAACAACTATCGAGATGCTCATCTCTTAAACCTGGGCTCCGGCGGCGACCGCGGCCCTTATCTCGTGACTCAAACGGGCGCTGCCCCCAACGATTCATTAGCAAAGGAACGAATGTTTGTGTTACGCCCTGATGGACGCTGGGTCGATTTCAATGCTTACGCATGCCAGGGCAAACCCGAAGCCATGGACGAGATCGTTTTTTCCACCACGACGGAAGTGATGGCGATGTTCGGTAAATTGCTCGGCCGCCCGCAGGTGCTCGACCTGCCGATTGATGAGGCGGGACTTAAGGCGTGGCTGGAGCGTCAGAAAAGCGGCGACACCTTGCAAGCGGCTCGCGGCTGGGCAGTCGGATACCAGGAGCGGCATCGCAAAAAGCGACGTGGCTAAAGCGACTCGAGACTATGGGCAAGGAGATTGCCGCGACGAAAGAGACCGCGCTCGGTTTAGGACCGACTGGTTTTGAATCAACCACCACCGGTCCGCCGTTGGTAATATAAATATGTTTCCGGCCTTAACATGGCTACGCGCCTACCAACCCAAGTGGCTGCGGGCAGATTTAATCGCCGGTGTTACTCTCGCGGCCTATCTAATGCCCGCTGGGCTAGCCGATGCTTCGCTTGCTAATCTGCCTCCAGAAGCGGGCCTTTATGCCTGTCTCTTCTCCGGTCTTGTTTTCTGGTTGTTTTGCAGCTCGCGGCACACAGCTATCACGGTCACATCTGCTATCTCGGTGCTTGTAGGAGCATCGCTCGGCGATCTCGCTGGAGGCGACCCCTCACGATTTTGGGCTCTGGCGTCGTGCACGGCTTTGATTGTCGGCGCGTTGGGTTTCATCGCGTGGCTGGCCAAGGCAGGAGTAATAGTGAACTTCATTCCTGAAAGTGTCCTCGTCGGGTTCAAATGCGGTATCGCTCTTTTTATAGCCAGCACGCAGTTGCCGAAGCTCTTCGGATTCAAAGGATCGCATGGCGATTTTTGGGAACGCTCGGGCTACTTCTTTTCCCACCTGTCTGAAACAAACATGGCGTCCCTCCTGCTCGGTCTCGCGACGCTCACGCTGTTACTGTTAGGCAAACGATTTCTCAAGAACAAGCCGGTGGCCCTGTTCGTCGTAATCGCCGGCATTATTGCAGCCGCGAGCATGGATCTCGGCAGCCTGGGCGTGAAACTCCTGGGCCAGGTGCCACAGGGGCTACCGCCATTTGGACTTCCAGCAATTCACGTGTCAGACCTGAACGACCTGCTGCCCCTGGCGTTGGGTTGTTTTCTTCTGGGCATGGTGGAAACGGCCGCTCTTGGTCGCATGTTCGCGGTGAAGCACGGCTATCGTTTCGACGCTAATCAGGAACTGCTTGGCATCGCGGGCGCAAACGTCATGGCCGGACTGGGCCATGGTTTTCCTGTAAGCGGCGGGATGTCACAGTCGCTCGTAAACGAAAGCGGCGGCGCGCGCACGCCGTTGTCGGGCTTCATCGCTGCCCTGCTAATGCTGTTAATCGTGTTATTTGTGTCCGGTGCCCTGCGCTATCTGCCGCAGCCCGTCCTCGCAGCTATTGTGCTTATGGCGGTAACGGGTCTGTTCAACGTAACAGCACTCAGGCATTTCTGGCGCGCAGACCAGACTGAGTTCGTAGTGGCTATCGCTGCGTTGTTAGGCGTGCTGGGGTCTGGTTTGTTACGTGGCGTGCTCATCGGCGCGATCATTTCGCTGGTGCAACTTCTGCGGCGTGCGTCGCGGCCGCATGTCGCGTTCCTCGGCCGCATTCCAGGGGCGCGGCGATTCTCCGACATGGCGCGCCATCCAGACAACGAAGCTGTTCCCGGCGCGCTTCTCTTCCGCACCGAAGCCAGCCTCCTGTACTTCAATGCCGATTATGTGCGGGATACGGTCATGAAACGGGTTGGCGAGATCGGCGACGGCCTGCGAGTGGCGATTTGCGATCTCTCAACCTCCCCGCATGTGGATCTAGCCGGCGCAGAAATGCTAGCGGGTCTCTACGACGCACTCGCAGCGGTGAATGTGCGTCTGCAAATTGTCGAAGCCCGTGCTTCCGTGCGCGATCGGCTGCACGCCGAAAGAGTGGAGGACAAAGTCGGCCGCATAGGAAGATTTAAGTCTCTGGCTGATGCCGTCGATGATTTCTTGAATTCAAATCAGAAAGCGTAATAACCGTGTGATCACGAAGGTATTAATTGCCTCATGGCTTGTAGCGACGACCGTGACAATTCACGCCGCCGGTCTGGGCATGGTATTAAGCCACGTGTCGCGCTCTACCGTGCGGCCGGCGGATACACGCTTCTGGCCAATTACATGGCTGCTAATTCGTATCGCATGGTTGCTGATTGTCTTTCACCTGCTTGAGGTCGCGGTCTGGGCGTTGTTTTTCTGGTGGGAGAACTGTATGCCGGACCTCGAGTCGTCGTTCTATTTCTCCGGCATTACCTATCTCACCATCGGTTACGGGGATTTGGTATTGCCGAAAGAATGGCGACTGTTCGGACCGATCGAAGGATTGACCGGTATTCTAATGTGCGGCTTGTCCACGGCGCTTTTCTTCGCTGTGGTCAGCAAAAGAATTTTGCTGCGCATGGGCGGCAAGGAAACAGGTCTCACGGAATGAGCGTGCGATCTGATCCGCCGGCTGCGTCAAATCAAGAACCGCGGGAAAAGAAAAAGTGGGTCGAGCCTGTAGCAGCCTTGCTTATGGCGCTGGCGACACTAAGCACGGCTTGGTGCTCATATCAGTCAGCGGCGTGGACTCGAAAGAGTAATCGGCTGATGAATGAATTTAACACGCTGGAACGCAGGGCGGGTGTACTGACGATCCAGGGAATGCAACAGACGACGATTCACGTCGCGATGTTCATGGAGTTGCTTGCTGCGCAACAAGCGGGCAACCAGAAGTTGGTGAACTTTTACGTTGAACGTTTTCCGCCCGACATGCGCAAAGCTTACGACGCATGGATGGAGCAGAAGCCTTTGGAAAACCCAAATGCGGAGCCGCATCCATTTGTGCCGAAGCTCTATGAACCGCCGGGGACGCGCGAAGCCGCTGATGCGAATGCCAAGGCTGCGACCAGTCAGCAGCAAGCCGGCATTGCAGGCAGCGTTTCCGGCCAGTACCTCGCGAATACCGTTTTGTTTGCCACAGTGCTTTTCTTCGCCAGTGCGTCGGGAAAGTTTGAGCAGCGCAGGGTGCGTCTGGTCGCTTTCGCTTTCGCTACGGCGGTATTCGTGTTTGCGGTCGTGCGGACGGCGATGTTGCCGCTATAATGTAAAATGCGAGGTCGCCTGGGGAGAAACTAACGTCGGAAGCAAAGTTTGAGCGATGCCAATTAAAAAAGAAAAACAAAAGCAACATGCTTCACGAAACGTCAGCGAGGACGATCATATGAATTCACCCGAGGCAGTCCGCACCGGTCTGACGGTGGACGAAATCAAACGCGCATTCCGCGACAATCTCTGCTGCGGACTTGGCCGGATCGAGCGCCACGTGACAAAGCACGATCTTTACGTCGCGCTCGCGCTAACTGTCCGTGACCGGCTCTTCCAGCGCGCCGTAGAAAGCATGCAAACCTACGGCGGAGCCGACGCGCGCCGGGTCGCATATTTGTCGGCGGAATATTTGCCCGGGCCGCATCTTGCGAACAATCTGCTCAATCTCGGCATCACTGAGGTGACGCGTGAGGCGTTGCGCGAGCTTGGCTACGATCTCGATGAGATTGTCGCGCAAGAGGAGGAGCCCGGCCTTGGCAACGGCGGACTTGGCCGGCTCGCATCATGTTACATGGATGCGCTTGCGTCGGTTGAAGTGCCGGCGATCGGCTACGGCATCCGCTACGAGTTTGGGATTTTCGATCAAATCATCCGCGACGGCTGGCAATGCGAGATCACGGACAAATGGCTGCGCAACGGCAACCCGTGGGAAATCGCGCGCCCCGAGATCAAGTATCCGATAAAATTTGGCGGACGCACGGAAACATTCACTGACAAGCAGGGCGACTCTCGCGTGCGCTGGATTCCAGAGACCGAAGTGAAGGGTGTGGCCTACGACACTCCGATCGCGGGGTACCGCGTCGGCACCTGCGACATCCTGCGCCTGTGGAAAGCCGAAGCCGTCGAGTCGTTCGACTTCGCTGCGTTTAATCATGGCGATTACTATCGCGCGGTACAGGACAAGTTGGTGTCAGAGAACATCACGAAGGTTCTTTATCCCAATGACGAGGTCGATGTTGGCAAAGAGCTTCGGCTCAAGCAGCAGTTCTTTTTCGTCAGCTGCTCACTGCAAGACATGCTGCGTATTCATGCGCTGCTCGGCGGCAAACCCGCGACGTTTCATGAAAAATGGGCGGTGCAGCTTAACGACACACACCCGGCGATAGCAGTTGCCGAGCTGATGCGACTGCTCGTGGATGAGCACGGACTTGGCTGGGATGAAGCCTGGCTGGTGACGCGCGCGACGTTCGCCTACACAAATCATACGTTGCTGCCCGAGGCGTTGGAAAAATGGACAGTCGAACTTTTCGGCTCATTGCTCCCGCGGCATCTCGAAATCGTGTACGAGATTAATCGCCGTTTTCTCGATGAAGTACGCGAAGAATTCCCGGCGGACGACGCCCGGCTGGCGCGACTCTCGCTCATCGATGAGACCGGCCCGCGCTACGTGCGCATGGCGCATCTCGCGTGCGTCGGCAGTCACACGATCAACGGCGTCGCGCAACTTCACTCCGAGTTGCTGAAGCAAACCGTGCTGCGCGATTTTGCGGAACTGTGGCCGAAGAAATTCTGTAACGTGACCAATGGCGTTACGCCGCGCCGCTGGGTGGCCGTCAGCAACCCGGGTCTCACGCAGCTGATCACGTCGAGCATCGGTGACGGCTGGCTGCGCGACCTCGGTCAGCTTCGCAAGCTTGAACCGCTGGCTGATGACGCAAACTTTCAGCAGCAGTGGCGGGACGTGAAACTCGCGAACAAACGCCGGCTCGCCACGATCATCAAGGACCGTACCGACATCGCAGTTGCGCCGGAGTCGCTCTTTGATGTGCTGGTAAAGCGCATCCACGAATACAAACGGCAACATCTCGCCGCGTTGCACATCATCACGCTGTATCTGCGACTGCGACGCCATCCACAGGCAGATGTGCCCGCGCGCACGTTTTTCTTCGGCGGCAAAGCGGCGCCTGGTTATTTCCTGGCCAAGCGCATTATCAAACTCATTAACGCTGTGGGAGAAATCGTAAACACCGATCCGATTGTGCGCGACCGGCTCAAGGTCGTCTTCTTCCCGGACTTCAACGTGAAGAACGCGCATTTCGTTTATCCTGCGGCCAATCTATCGGAGCAGATTTCTACCGCAGGCAAGGAGGCCAGCGGAACCGGCAACATGAAGTTTGCTCTTAACGGCGCGCTCACCATCGGCACGCTCGACGGCGCAAACGTCGAAATCCGGGAAGAAGTCGGCGCAGAAAATTTTTTCCTCTTTGGCCTCAACGCGAAGGAAGTTGAGGAGTTAAAGGCGCGCGGCTACCGGCCACGAGACTACTACGAGCAAAACAAGGTGTTGCGAGAAGTCATCGATTTCATCGCCAGCGGTGCACTTGGCCGCGGCGACGTTGAGTTGTTCCGCCCGATCGTCGACAATCTCCTCGACCACGATCCGTTTCTATTGCTCGCGGATTACCAGGCGTACATCGACGCGCAGGATCGAGTAAGCGCGCTCTGGCGCGATCCACGCGAATGGACACGCAAGTCGATTCTCAACACTGCGCGCATGGGCAAATTCTCATCGGACCGCTCGATCCGCGATTACTGCGACCGCGTCTGGAACATTAAGCCTGGACAATAAACAGCCATGACCACTCTGCCGACAGCGGTGTTCGACACCAAGTCTTACGACCGCGAATCACTTCGACGCGGCGTCTCGAACGCCGAGATTGAATGGCGTTTCATGGATTGGCGGCTCTCCGCGGAAACCGCGGCGTCCGCGAGCGGGGCGCGAGCGGTCTGTATTTTCGTAAATGATCGCGCCGATCGACCATGTCTCGAAGCGCTCGCTTCGTTAGGCGTGAAACACATTGCGCTTCGCTGCGCAGGCTACAACGGCGTCGATGTCGAGGCCGCCACCGAGCTCGGGCTTGCGGTCACACGCGTCCCGGCCTACTCGCCTTACGCGGTAGCGGAGCACGCAGTTGCTCTGCTCCTCGCGCTCAATCGCAAAATTCCGCGCGCGAGCAACCGCGTTCACGACTTAAATTTTTCGCTCAACGGCTTGGTCGGTTTCGATCTCCACGGCAAGACAGCCGGGATTTTCGGCACCGGTAAAATCGGACGTGTGGCCGCGCAAATTCTGCGCGGGTTTGGAATGCAAGTTCTGGCTTTCGATCTGTTTCCATCCCACGAATGGGCGAAGCAGCATGGCGTGGAGTACACTGATGCCCGGACGCTAGCGGGCCAGTGTGAAGTGATTTCGCTACACACGCCGCTAACGCCCGAGACGTACCACATCATCCGCCGGGAGACGCTAGAGCTGATGAATCCGGGCACGATCCTGATCAACGTCAGCCGCGGCGCACTCATCGACACGACGGCGCTGATCGAAGCATTGAAGTCCGGTCGGCTTGGCGGAGTGGGGCTCGATGTGTATGAAGAAGAAGAGGGCGTTTTTTTTGAAGATCTTTCAGGACAGATTTTGCAGGACGACGAACTGGCCCGCTTGCTTACGTTTCCTAACGTTCTGATCACGGCACATCAGGCTTTCCTCACTCAGGAGGCTCTCTCCGAAATCGCGCGCGTAACTGTGGCAAACCTCATTGCATTCGACACGGGCCAGCCTTTTCTCGCTGGAACAACATTGAACGCGCAACCACAACCAGAGTGAGAAATGCACTGATGGGAGCCAGAAACTCCAACCCAAAATAAATTAGCAATATGCCAATCGCCGACTACAAAACCTATTGCTCGATACTCGACCGGGCGCGCTCTGGAGGCTACGCCCTTCCCGCCGCCAACGTCACATCACTCACTACCGCCAATGCCGTTTTGCGCGGACTTGCCGAGAGCACAGCCGACGGCATCATTCAGATTTCCACGGGCGGCGGCGCATTCGCGTCCGGCACGACCGTCAAGGACTCTGCGCTTGGCGCGATAGCGATCGCGGAGCACGTCCATCGAGCCGCGGAGCGTTATCCGATCTACGTCGCGCTGCATACCGACCACTGTTTGAAAGACAAACTGGACAAATTTGTTCTTCCCCTTGTTGCCGAAACGGAGAAGCGCCGCGCGGCGGGGCGACCGAATCTTTTTACCGGACACATGTTCGACGGCAGCAATCTTTCGCTGCAGGAAAACCTCGATATTTCCGCGAAGCTGCTCGAGCGCTTTGCGAAGAACGAGCTCGTGCTGGAAATCGAGACCGGCGCGGTCGGCGGTGAGGAGGATGATGTCGTCGGTGACCACGCGGCCAAGCTTTACACAACGCCCGAGGACACGCTCGAAGTCGCGCGCCGGCTCAACCCGATCGGTGGGCGTTACCTGCTCGCAGCAACGTTCGGCAACGTCCACGGCGTTTACAAACCTGGGCATGTGAAGTTGAAGCCGGAGGTGCTGAGAGATTGTCAGGCAGCTGTTGTGAAAGCCCATGGCGAGAGCGCTCGTTTCTATCTCGTTTTCCACGGCGGCTCGGGCTCGACGCAGCAGGAAATTCACGAGTCGCTCGATTACGGAGTGGTCAAGATGAACGTCGATACCGACATGCAATATGCGTTCACGCGCGCGGTCGCCGGGCACATGTTCAAAAACTACGACGGCGTGCTGAAGGTTGATGGCGAACTCGGCAGCAAAAAGGCGTATGACCCACGAGCATATCTGGCAGTCGCGGAAGCGGCGATGGCCGAGCGCGTCAAGCAGGCCGTGAGCGATTTGCGCGGCGCTGGGAAGACAATGTTCGCGTCATGAACGCGGCGCTGCGACCTGCCGGGAAGAATCGGCGAAGGATAGGTGTGAAGCCAACTCCCAAATGCTCGATGGAACTGAATTGAACAAATGAAGCTTGCGCTCAAGCCAGAGAACCTTGCGCAGTTAGTGTTTTTTATCCGCGACGAGAAAGTGATGCTCGATTCGGATCTCGCCATGCTCTATGGCGTCAGCACAAAAGCGCTCAATCAGGCCTTTCGCCGTAATAAGCAGCGTTTTCCGTCTGATTTCGCGTTCCAGCTTTCAAAAGAAGAATTCCACCACTTGAGGTCACAAATTGTGACCTCAAGTTTACATGGCGGCCGCCGCTATCCCCTTACGCCTTTACGGAATAAGGCGTTGCCATGCTATCGAGCGTGCTGCGAAGTTCGCGAGCGGAGCTGCTTTCATTGTCTTTTGCTGTTTCCTGCCGGCAATCATTGTCGTTTGGTTAATGGTCATGTCGGTATTCGCTGCGCTAATTGGCGGCGCAATGTCGAGCTTGCATCACCCGTAATTCCAGAGTGATGCGTCGCAGGCGTCGTCGACTCCGATTAGCTGAGCCCGAATTTCATCATAACGTCTACGTTGTCCTGTTGTCCAAAACCGCGCTGAAGGATCTGTCGATCTTGCGGCGCAATCCGAACCGCGATCCGTCGAAACCAGCGATCTACGTCGGTCTAACCGGATTGCCGGTCGATCATCGGTTTGAAAATCACAAGAACGGATACAAGTCGGCGCGGCTGGTCAGGAAATATGGCGTTCGATTATTGCCGGAATTCTATGAGCACTTAAACCCCATGCCGTACGAACACGCTGTTCAAATGGAAAAGGATTTGGCGGAAGACTTGCGCACGCAAGGCTACGCCGTCGGCGGCGGAACATGAGAAAGCGAAAACGGGGCAGAGCTTACTATTGACCGCGTAAAAGCTGCGCCAACGCGGCGTAAAATGGGAAAGGGCGCAAATCATCACTGCAGTCTTTCTGAACCGAGCCAAGGCATAAAACATTGCCGGCAACAACCGCGTATGATTGTCTAGCCACGAGCCATGGCCACAGGATTCAAACCGGTGCGTTTTACTGTGTTGATCGGATTAGCGGGGATCGTCGTGTGCGGCGTGGCGGTGTTCTTTACTCATCGCGCTGCTCACGGTAGAACAGCGGAGGAACGGGCGGCTTATGAAATCGGGGAG
>WNGJ01020130.1_pt1 | contig 14027 bp, 12 predicted proteins | sample 5400611 | NCBI WGS metagenome assembly WNGJ01 (sample SAMN13153375, study PRJNA577476) | soil metagenome | isolation source: 40 cm soil or saprolite under Garry oak tree replicate 1 | place: USA:California | collected 2016-06-15 | reverse complement strand
CGACCCGCACGATGTTGTTCTCGGGCTGCTGGGCGGTGAGCATGCTGCCCGCCGTCTGCGCGTGGAAGCGCAGCATGCAGGAGCGCGGGTCGCGCGCCCCGAATCGCTCCGTCATGATCCGCGCCCAGAGACGCCGGGCCGCGCGGAACTTCGCCACCTCCTCGAGGAGGTGGTTATGGGCGTTGAAGAAGAAGGACAGCTGCGGCGCGAATTCGTCCACCCCGAGCCCCGCCACCCGCGCGGCGGTGACGTAGGCGATGGCGTTGGCGAGGGTGAAGCCCACCTCCTGCGCCGCCGTGCATCCGGCTTCGCGGATGTGGTAGCCCGAGATGGAGATCGTATTCCAGCGCGGCACGCGATCCTTACAAAACGCGAACATGTCGGTGATGAGCCGCATCGACGGCGTGGGCGGGTAGATGTACGTGCCCCGCGCGATGTACTCCTTGAGGATGTCGTTCTGGACGGTGCCGGCAAGCGTGTCCGCCGCTATCCCCTGCTTTTCCGCGGCGGCGACGTACAGGCAGAGGAGGATCGAGGCGGTGGCGTTGATGGTCATGGACGTGGACACGCGGTCGAGCGGGATGCCCGCGAAGAGCTCCTCCATGTCCCGAAGGCTCGAGATGGACACGCCCACCCTGCCCACGTCGCTCTTCGCCATCGCGTGGTCGGCGTCGTAGCCCATCTGCGTCGGCAGGTCGAAGGCGACCGAGAGGCCCGTTTGTCCCTGCTCGAGAAGATAGCGGTAGCGCCGGTTCGTCTCGGCCGCCGAGCCGAAGCCCGCGTACTGGCGCATGGTCCAGAGTCTGCCGCGGTACATCGTGGGCTGGACGCCGCGCGTGTACGGAAACTCGCCGGGGAACCCCACGTCACGCAGATAGTCCTGGGCCGCCGTGTGCTCCGGCGTGTAGACACGCTCGAGCGGCGCGCCGTCGGAGCCCGTGAAGAGCCCCGGCCTGTCGGGCGACTTCTCGAGCGCGGGCTTGAGCGTGCGCGCCTCCCACTCGCGCCTTGCGTCGTCGAGCCGCTTCTTCTCTTCGGGCGTCATAGCGGCCGCGCGTTCACAGTGGAATGTTCCCGTGCTTGCGCGGCGGGTTCGAGTCCCGCTTGGTGTGCAGCACCTCGAGCGCCTGGATCAACCGGCGGCGGGTATCCTTGGGCTCGATGACCTCGTCGACGTACCCGCGCTCGGCGGCGGCGTACGGGTTGGCGAACTTCTCGCGGTACTCGCGGGCCTTTTCGTCCTTGAGCTTCCCCGGGTCCTTTGCCGCGTCCATTTCCCGCTTGTAGAGGATGCTCACCGCCCCGTCGGGGCCCATGACGGCGATCTCGGCCGTGGGATAGGCAAAGTTGGCGTCGCCCCGGATGTGCTTCGAGGACATGACGTCGTAGGCGCCGCCGTAGGCCTTGCGCGTGATGACGGTCAGCTTCGGCACCGTCGCCTCGCAGTAGGCGTAGAGCAGCTTCGCCCCGTGCTTGATGATACCTCCGAACTCCTGCGCCGTCCCCGGCAGGAAGCCCGGCACGTCCACGAAGGTGACGAGCGGGATGTTGAAGCAGTCGCAGAAGCGGACGAAGCGCGCCGCCTTGAGCGACGCGCTGATGTCGAGACAGCCGGCCAGGTGCGCGGGCTGGTTGGCCACGACGCCGACGGGCCGGCCGCCGAGCCGGCCGAAGCCGACCACGATGTTGGGAGCGTAGCCGGCGTGCACCTCGAAGAAGTACCGGTCGTCGAGCACCGGCTGCACGATGTCCTTGATGTCGTACGGCTTGTTCGGCTGGGCGGGGACGACCGTCTGCAGCTCCTCGTCCGTCCGGTCGGCGGGATCGGTGGTCGCCCGCACCGGCGGATCTTCCAGGTTGTTCTGAGGCAGGAACGTCATGAGCTCGCGGATGAGGGCCAGGCACTCCTCCTCGCTTTCCGCCGCGAAGTGGGCGACGCCGGAGGTCGAGCCGTGCGTCGTCGCGCCGCCCAGGTCCTCGAAGGAAACTTCCTCGTGCGTCACCGCCTTGATGACGTCGGGACCCGTCACGAACATGTAGGACGATCGCTTGACCATGACGACGAAGTCGGTGATGGCCGGCGAGTACACGGCTCCTCCCGCGCACGGGCCCATGACGGCGGAAATCTGCGGCACGACACCCGAGGCGAGCGTGTTGCGCAGGAAGATGTCCGCATAGCCCGCGAGCGAGACGACGCCCTCCTGGATGCGCGCGCCTCCGGAGTCGTTCAGCCCGATGACCGGTACGCCGGTCTTCATTGCCAAGTCCATGATCTTGCAGATCTTGCGCGCGTACGCCTCGGAGAGCGACCCGCCGAAGACGGTGAAATCCTGGGCGAACGCGAAGACGGAGCGGCCGTGGACGCGCCCCGAGCCCGTCACCACCCCGTCACCCGGGATGCGTTGGGCGTCCATGCCGAAGTCGTGATTCTGGTGGACCACGAAGCGGTCCACCTCGGCGAACGAGCCTTTGTCGAGGAGGATCTCGAGTCGCTCGCGGGCCGTCTTCTTCCCCGCCTTGTGCTGCCGCTCGATCCGCTCCGGTCCGCCGGCCGCGTCGGCCTGCTGGTTGCGGCGAGAGAGCTCCTCGAAACGATCCTGGAGGGACATGGGTACGGCTCCTTGCAGTGGCCGACGTCGGGGAGTGCCCGGCGGTGCGCTCCTGCCTCTCGTGGAGTATAGGGGCCCGTCGTCCGGAAAGTCAATGAATGCGCGACCTTTTCTGCTATCCGTTTGACTTCGCGAGGCGCCGTCTGGCATACTTCGCGGCCTATGACTCCGATGGCCCAGACCGTGCTAGTAATCTGCGCCGTGGTGCTCACCGTGGCACTCGTCGTGACCGTGCGGACGCTGTCGCAATCGGCGAACCGCGAGCTCAATCGGATCAGCGGCGTGGTCCGCCGTGTGGAGGACATCTCCTTCAAGATCGCGCGGGTGGTCGGCGTGGCGAACAGCCTGGCGTCCTTCCGCGGGATCAGCGGCGTCGGCTCGGGCCTCCGGACGGCGCTCAAGGTGTTTGTGTCGAGGCTCAGGAACTAGGAAGGAGGACGCGATCATGTCGGATCAGCGTGGTGGGGACGCAGCAGGCTATCTGGGCTGGTTCTTCCTCGGCGCCATCGCGGGAGCGGCCGCGACGATGTTGCTGACGCCCAAGACGGGAACCGAGGCCCGCGAGCTTCTGACGGAGCACGGGCAGGAGTGGCTCAAGAAAGCGCAGGCGGCGGCGGAGGAAGCGCAGGAGAAGGCGGGCGACCTCTTCGGCAAGGGCCGCGAGTACTTCGAAGAGCAGCGCAACCGCCTGGTCGGAGCCTTCGAGGCCGGCCGCTCGGCCATGAAAGAGGAGATGGGCAAGGGCCGGAACGAGGGCTAGAGGAAAAATCGAAAGATGGTGGGGGCTCGCGATCCCCGCCACCCTTGCCGTCCTGACCTTTCTCGCCTTTTTTTCCACGTTCGACAATGGCTTCGTCGACTGGGACGATACCGGCAACCTCAGCGACAACGAGTCCTACCGAGGGCTCGGCTGGACCCAGCTCAAGTGGATGTTCACCACCGTCCACATGGGTCACTACATCCCCCTCACCTGGCTGACCTTCGGGCTCGACTACGTCGTGTGGGGCATGGACCCCTTCGGCTATCACCTGACGAATCTGCTCCTTCACGTCGCCAATGCCGTCCTGGTTTATCTGATCGCCGTTCGACTCCTGGCGGTGGCAGTGCCCGCTCTCTCCGCCGAGTGGCTCGGTCTGCGGATCGCCGCCATGGCGGCGGCCCTCCTGTTCTCCTCGCACCCGCTGCGTGTCGAATCCGTGGCGTGGGCGACCGAGCGGCGAGATGTACTCTGCGCGTTCTTCTACCTGCTTGCCGTCCTCGCCTATCTCCACGCGTGCGACGCTCCGACGGTCCCGGCGCGGGGGCGGCGACTGTGGTACGGCGGAGCCATTGCCGCCTGCGCCGCTGCGTTGCTCTCGAAATCCATGGCGGTGAGCCTGCCGGTGATTCTGCTCGTGCTGGACGTCTATCCCCTGCGACTCAGCCTCCACGAGAGCATCCTGCGGGAGGCCGATCAACGGCGCGTGCTCCGGGAAAAGATTCCCTTCTTGCTCTGCAGCGCCGTGGCCGCCGTCGTCGCCATCATTGCCCAGCTCATCGGGAGCGTCACGACATTGAGTCAGTTTGGGCTCGTCGAGCGGCTGAGCCTCGCGTGCTTCTCACTTGCCTTCTACCTCTGGAAGACGATCGTGCCCCTGAACCTGTCGCCGCTCTACGAGCTACCGGACCCCATCCGGTGGTGGGCGCCTTCATTCGTGCTGAGCGGGCTCGTGGTGCTCGCGATCAGCGTCGCGGCCGTGGCCATGCGACGTCGCTGGCCCGCCCTCGCTGCCGTCTGGGTGAGCTATATCGTCATTCTTCTCCCCGTCTCGGGCATCGTGCACAACGGGCCCCAGATCGCGGCCGATCGCTACAGCTATCTGGCCTGCGTGGGCTGGACGCTCCTGGCCGCCGGGGGCCTCGGGGCGGGTTGGCTTCAGCTCCGACGGACACGATCGGTCTCATCGGCGGTCGAATGGACGCTGCCTATCGTGCTGATCGTGAGCGCGTCCCTCGGCGTCCTGACGTGGCGGCAGACGCAAGTCTGGCACGACACGGGCACCTTCTGGGCTCAGGCGCTTGCCACGGCTCCTTCGGCGATGGCCCACGCGAGCGTCGGCTCGCTCCTCGCCGAGCAGGGACGGATACCGGACGCCATCTCGCACTACGAGGCAGGGCTCCGGCTGAATCCGAGGTCCGGGCGCATCCACAGCGCGCTCGGCGTCGAGCTCTCCAAGCAAGGGCGCCTCGCAGAGGCGATCAGTCACGACGAGGAGGCGGTCCGGCTCATGCCTGACGCCGCGTTCTCCTACAACAACCTCGGCGCGGCTCTGGCTGCGCAGGGTCGCACCGACGAAGCGATCGAGCGTTACCGGCAGGCTCTGCAACGCCTGCCAAGCTACGCGGAAGCTCACAACAACCTCGGAAGAGCGCTCGCCGACAAGGGACGCCCGACCGAGGCCATCGAGCACTACCGGGAGGCCTTGCGGCTTCGCGCCGACCTTGCCGAGGCACACGACGGGCTGGCCCGAGCGCTCGTCAGCCAAGGGCGGCCGGCCGAGGCGCTCGAGGAGTTCCGCGAGACCGTGCGCCTCCGGCCCGCGGATGCGGTCGCCCGCTACAACCTGGGCAACATACTGGCCGGACTCGGGCGCCTGGACGACGCCGCCGTCCAGTTCCGTGAGGCGCTCAGGCTCAACCCCGGGCTTCGAGAGGCCCAGGTGAGATTGGAGCGGCTTGCCGGAGAGCGAGCCAGAAGCGCGAGATAGGACGCAGGGAAAAAGCTAGATATGGATGGCTTGGCCGAGCGCGGCGAGGGTGGCTTCGAGCGAGGCCTCGGACAGGGTCGGGTGGGCGTGGATCGTGTGAATGATCTCCTCGAGCGTAGCCTCGAGCGTCCGCCCCACCGCGAACTCGTGGATCAGCTCCGTCGCCTCCGGTCCCACGATGTGCACGCCGAGGATTTCTCCCGTCCGCTTGTCGGCCACCACCTTTAAGAAACCCTCCGTCTCGCCCAGCGCCACCGCCTTGCCGTTGGCCGTGAAGGGGAAACGGCCCACGCTCACCTCGCGTCCGTCGGCCTTCGCCGCAGCTTCGGAGAGCCCGACCGACGCGACCTGGGGACGGCAATACGTGCACGAGGGGACATTGCCGTAGTCCACCGGCCGAGGCGATCGGCCCGCGATGGCCTCGGCCGCTACCACGCCCTCGGCCATGGCCTTGTGCGCGAGCATCTGGCGACCCGTCATGTCACCCACGGCGAAGATTCCCTTGACGGCTGTCTCCATGGTCGGCCCCACCGTCACGAGCCCGCGATCCATCGTCACTCCCAGCGCCTCGAGCCCCAATCCCTTCGTCCGCGCCGCGCGCCCGACCGCCATGAGCACCTGCGCGGCCGTGAGCGTCTCGCGCGTGCCCTCGGCGTCGATCTCGACGGCGACGCTTCCCTTCCCCGGCGTGACCTTGACGACCTTGACGCCGGTGCGCACGGTCACGCCCCGGCGGGTGAAGAGCCGCGCGATCTGGGCCGAGGCTTCCTCGTCCTCGAGGGGCAGCACGCGCGGCAGGGCTTCGAGAACGGTGACCTCGACGCCGTAGGCCCGGTAGACGTCGGCGAACTCCATGCCGACCGCGCCGGCGCCGATCACGACCAGCGAGGCGGGCCTCGTCTCGGTGCGAACCGCGCCGTTGGAGGAGATCACCTGTGTCTCGTCTATGGCGACCCCGGGCAGCGACTTGGGCTCCGAGCCCGTGGCGAGGATGACCGCCCGGCGGGCCTCGAGGATCTCCACGCCGCCCTTGCCCTTGACCTCGACCACGCTCTTGGACTTGAGGGAGCCCACACCCGCAAGGAGCGCGATCTTATTCTTTCGGAAGAGGAACTCGACGCCCTTGGCCATGCGGTCGGCGACGCGCCGCGAGCGCTGGATGGCCTGGGCGTAGTCGGCCCGCCATTCCCCGACCGTGATGCCGAACTCTTCCGCCCGATGAAACAGGTCGACGATTTCCGCATTGCGCAGGAGCGCCTTGGTGGGGATGCACCCCCAGTTGAGGCAGACGCCGCCGGGCCTGTCGTCTTCGACGGTGGCAACGGCGAGGCCGAGCTGGGCGCAGCGGATGGCGGCGACGTAGCCGCCGGGGCCCGTGCCGACCACGACGACGTCGAAACCCTGGTTCGCCATGGCGTCAGACGAGAAGGCGGAGCGGCTCTTCCAGCAGGCGCTTGACGTCCTGGAGGAAGCGGGCGCCCATGGCGCCGTCCATCACCCGGTGGTCGCAGGAGATGGTCATCTTCATGCGCCGGCCGGCGCGGATCTGACCGTCCTCGACCACGGGCTTCTCGAGCACGGACCCGACGGCAAGGATGGCGCCCTCGGGCGGGTTGATGATGGCCGAGAACTCCTCGACGTCGTACATGCCGAGATTGGAGATGGAGAAGGTCGCGCCGGAGAGCTCCTGGGCGCGGAGCTTGCCGCCTCGCGCGCGCTCGGCCACGTCCCGCGCTTCGACAGCAATCTGCGCCAGTGGCTTCACGTCGCAGTCGCGCAGCACGGCCGTGATCAGTCCCTCGTCGAGGGCGATGGCGAGACCGATGTGGGCGCGGTGAAAAACGCGGATGCTCTGACCCTGCGGCTGTGCCCCCACGAGCTGCGCATTGACCCCGGGGTTCTTGAGCAGAGCGAGCGCGCAGGCCTTGACGATCATGTCGGTGACGGAGACCTTCGGCTGCCCCTCGAGGGCGTTCAGCTCCGCGCGGAGGGCCGACGCGCGGTCCATCGCCACTTCCGAGGTGACGTAGAAGTGCGGCACCGGGCCCTTGGACAGCGGCATGCGCTTCGCGATGATGGCGCGCATGGGGCTGAGCGGCCTGTCCTCGAACTCGGCGTCCGTCCTCTGGGGAATGACGAACTGCGGGTGGGGAATGACGAACCGCGGGCGCGCGGGGGCAGGGGCCACCGGGCCGGCGGGAGCGGGAGCCGCCGCCGCGACGGCGGGAACGGGCGACGCGGCCGCGGTCTCGACGTCGCGCCTCACGATGCGGCCACCGGGACCCGTACCCTGGAGCAGCCGGAGGTCCACGCCCGACTGCGCGGCGACCTTGCGGGCGAGCGGCGAAGCCTTGATCCTCCCGCCGCCGCCCGCGGGCGCCGCCGAGGGCACCGGCGCCATCGGCACCACGTTGGCCGTTTCGGGCACCGACCGGTAAGATTCCATCGCCGGCAGCGGGGGCGGCGCGGCGGCCGCAGTGGGAGCTGCCGCCGGAACGGCTGCCGGGGCTGATGGGGGCCGTGTCGCGGGCGCGCCAGCCGCGATCGCGGCAATGTCGTCGGCAGGGTCTGCGATGACGCCGATCGTCTCGCCCACCGGAACCTGCCCGCCCTCGCCGACGAGGATCTTGCGCAGCACGCCCGAGCCGAAGGCCTCGATCTCGACGTTGGCCTTGTCGGTCTCGATCTCGGCGATGACGTCGCCTCCCTTGATGGGGTCGCCTTCCTTCTTCAGCCACTTGATGACCTTGCCGGTCTCCATGGCTTCGCTCAGCTTCGGCATCATGACTTTGGTGATCATGCGCAGGCCTTTCGAATGGCGTCGGCGATCTTGGCCTTGGAGGGGGTCTTCAGCAGCTCGAGGTTGCGCGCGTACGGCATCGGCGCGTTCTCGCCGGTGACGCGGACCACCGGACCGTCGAGCTCGTCGAACACCTCCTCCTGGATCTCGGCGGCGATCTCGGAGCCCATCCCGGCGAAGCCCGCTCCCGCCTCGATCACGACGCAGCGGTGGGTCTTGCGGACGGAGTTGAGGATGCTCTCGGTGTCCATGGGTCGGAGCGTGCGGGGATCGACGATCTCCATCGAGATGCCCTCTTTGGCCAGCTCCTCGGCGACCTCGAGGGCGCGGTAGAGCATGCCCATGTAGGCCACGACGGTGACGTCGGTGCCCTCGCGCCGGATGGCTGCCCGGCCGAGCGGGACCAGGTAGTCCGGATCGTCGGGCACGTCGCCCTTGATGGCGTACAGCGTCTCCGACTCGATGAAGATCACCGGGTTGTCGTCCCGGATGGCCGACTTGAGCAGGCCCTTGGCGTCCGCCGGCGTGGAAGGGCGGACCACCTTGAGCCCCGGCACGTGATAGAAATACGTCTCCATGCTCTGGGAATGCTGGGCGGCGAGCTGCGAGGCGGGCCCGCCCGGCCCGCGAATCACGAGCGGAATATTGTACTGGCCGCCCGACATGTAGCAGAGCTTGGCCGCCGTGTTGACGATCTGGTCGAGCGCCAGGATGGAGAAGTTGAAGGTCATCATCTCGACTACGGGCCTCAACCCCAGCATGGCGGAGCCGACGCCGACGCCGGTGAAGCCGGACTCGCAGATCGGCGTGTCGATGATGCGCCTCTCGCCGAACTCCTTGAGCAGTCCCTGCGTCACCTTGTAGGCGCCCTCGTAGAGGCCGACCTCTTCGCCCATGACGAACACGCGGGGGTCGCGGCGCATCTCCTCCCGCAGCGCCAGGTTCAAGGCTTCGCGATAGGTCATGACGGTCATCCCGCTAGTCCTTGTACACGTCCGTGAAGAGCTCTTCGGGCGGGGGCGGCGGGGAGGCGTCGGCGAAGGCGACGGCCTCGTCCACCTGGTCGGCCACCGCCTTTTCCATCATCTTGACGTCCGCCTCGGTCAGCGCGCCGTCCCTCACGCAGCGCTCGGCGAAGATCATGATCGGATCGCGCAGCTTCTCGCGCTCGACCTCCTCCTTGGTCCGGTACACGGCACCCGCCGGGTCGCGCATCGAGTGCCCCCGGAAGCGGTACGTGCGCACCTCGATGAGGGCGGGCGACTTGTCCCGCCGCGCCCGCTCGACGGCGCGCCCCACGCACTCGCGCACGGCGAGCACGTCCATGCCATCCACCGCCTCGCCGTGGATGCCGTACGTCTCGGCGAAGCGCCAGATCTCCGTCTGCGCGAGGGCGCGGTGGATGGCCGTGCCCATCGCGTAGCGGTTGTTCTCGCAGATGAAGATGACGGGCAGCTTCCAGAGCGCGGCGAGGTTGAGCGACTCGTGGAACTCGCCCTCCGGCACGGCACCGTCCCCGAAGAAGCAGAGCACCACCTGGTCGCCGCCCTCGTACTTGATGGCGAAGGCGGCGCCCGCCGCCGGGGGCAGGTGAGCGCCGACGATGCCGTGGCCGCCCAGGAAGTTGACGCTCTTGTCGAAGAGGTGCATCGAGCCGCCCTTGCCCTTGGAGAGCCCGTCCCGCCGGCCGAAGAGCTCGGCCATGACGCGCTTGGGATCGGAGCCCTTGGCCAGGCAGTGGCCGTGCTCGCGGTATGACGAGATGGCGTAGTCGTCGGGGCGCAGCGTGGACATGGCGCCCACCGCCACCGCCTCCTGGCCGATGTAGAGGTGGAGGAACCCGCCGATCTTGCCCATCGCGTACATCTCGGCGGCCTTCTCCTCGAAGCGCCGGATCAGCTGCATCTGCGTCAGGAGGGCCCGGGCGAGCGCCGTATCGAGCCTTGCGCTGGGAACCGCGGCCTTCGTCTGCGCCATGGCCCTAGCCCCGCATCAGCGACAGCTCGTCCACCGACAGGCGGCGGCGGAGCCGGAAGATGGCCACGATGATCGCGAGCCCGACCGCGACTTCCGCGGCGGCCACGCACAGGACGAAGAACACGAGCGCCTGGCCGTCCACGGAGCCGTGGCGCTGGCCGAAGGCGACGAGGGCGAGGTTGGCGGCGTTGAGCATGATCTCGATCGACATGAAGATCACGAGCGGGTCGCGGCGCACCAGCACGCCTAGCACGCCGATGACGAAGAGGACGGCCGACAGGCCGACGTAGTCCGAGGTGGGGACCATGTCAGGCGGTCCTCCGCTTCGCGAGGGCCATCACGCCGACGAGGTCCTGGCGGTGATGCTGCGCCCGGCCGATCGCGGCCACGCCGCCGGGCACCGCCACCGCGGGCACCGCGCCCGTGAACAGCGCCGAGCGCAGCATCACCGCCAGGAGCACGAGCAGGAGTCCCGCTACCGGCACCGCGAGCAGGCGCTGCGAGCGTAGCGGGTCGGGGCCCGTCTCCTCCTTGCCCGGGATCAGCACCATGATGGCGAAGACGAAGAGAACGGCGATGGCCCCCGCGTACACGATCACCTGCGCGGCCGCGAGGAACTCGGCGCGCATCTTGAGGAAGAGCGCGGCCAGGGTCGCGAGATGCGCCACGAGGAACAGCGCGCTGTGGATCGGGTTGCGCCGCAGCACGACCCCTAGCGCCGAGCCGACGGCCATCGCGGCGAGGATCCAGAAGGCAACCTGGCCCGCCGACATCAGGGCATGCCCTTCGTGGTCGTGGGCAGGCGCCGGTCGGCGGGGATGGGCACGGGCGAGGTGGGGACGCCGTGGGGTCCCGCCGGCTCGAGGGCGAGCAGCATCTCCTTCGTATAGATCATGCCCTCGCGGCTGTAGGAGGAGAATTCGAGGATGCCCGTGTCCATGCGGATGGCGTCCTCAGGACAGGCCTCGACGCAGTAGCCGCAGAAGACGCACTTGCCGAGGTCGATGTCGAAGCTCTCGGGCACCTTCTCGATCTCGGGGTTCGGATGTTCCGTGGCCACGATGTAGATGCAGTGGGCCGGGCACACCGTCTCGCACATCATGCACGCGACGCAGCGGGGCGAGCCGTCCTCCCGCCTCACGAGCCGGTGGAGGCTGCGCAGGCGCGTCGCGTAGGGCCGCCGCTCGTCCGGATACTGGATGGTGACGGCGCCGTGGGCGCTCTTGACGCGGAAGATCGTGTGCAGGGTGTGCCGCCACATGTTGGCGAAGAAGCGGATGCCGGTCAGCTTGAGCCCGAGCAGCACCTCGACCAGGTAGAAGCGCTGGAACAATCCGAGGCGGCTCGAGTGCCGCGCGTCCGCCGGCGTGTTCGACCGCTGGTAGGGCGACGCCATGCTCAGGCCTTCCCGAGGAGCAGGATCACCAGCCCCGTGATCACGATATTGAGAATGGAGAGCGGGAAGAGCCCCAACCAGCCCAGACGCATCGCCTGGTCGTAGCGGAAGCGGGGCAGCGTCCACCGGATCAGCATGAGGAACCAGATCAGGACGACGACCTTGGTGAGGAACGCCACGACCTGGAGCGCCGTCACCAGGAGAGGGGTGAGCGGCACCTCGAGTCCCCACGGAAAGGCAAATCCCGACGAGTCGAGGTACGGCACCTGCCAGCCGCCCAGGAAGAGCCCCGTGGTCATGCCCGCGATCACGACGGTCTCGAGGAAGTCCGCCATGGCGAACATGCCGAACTTCATGCCGCTGTACTCCACGAAATAGCCGATGATCTCCGACTCGCCTTCGGGCATGTCGAAGGGGATCCGCTTGGTGGCGGCGATCCCGGCGGTGAGGAAGAGGAAAAAGGCCAGCGGCTGCGTGAGGATGCCCCAGGCGGGTATCCACCGTCCGAAGTACTGCGGCAGGAGCGGCTGCCCCTGGCCGCGGGCGATGTCCTGCATGTTGAGCGAGCCGTAGACCATCACCACGCCCATGATGGAAGCGCCGATGGCGATCTCCGCCGAGATCATGAGCGCGGCGGCGCGCTGGCCCCCCAGGAGCGCGTAGTTGTTGGCCGACGACCAGCCCGCCATCATGAGCCCGTACACGCCGAGCGAGAGCATGCCGAGGACGTACAGGATGCCGACATTGAGCGGAACGGCCTGGAGCTGGATCTCCCGTCCGGCGATCGTGAGGGTATCGCCGAAGGGGATCGAGGCGAAGGCAGCCAGCGCGAAGAAGACGGACACGAAGGGGGCCAAGGTGAACAGCAGCCGGTCCGCGCGGGCCGGCATGAAATCTTCCTTGGTCAGCATCTTGACCGCGTCGGCCAGCGGGTGGAGGAGGCCCAGGACGCGGATGCCGAAGATACTCGCCCGGTTGGCACCGATCCGGTCCTGCATGATCGCCGACTGCTTGCGCTCGACCCAGGTCAGGAGGCCCCCGAAGTTGAGCACCACGAACATGGTGAAGGCGACGGGGATGGCCATGAGCAGGAGGGTGAGCGCGATTCCGCTCATGCCTTCGCCGGGGCGCCCGCGTCGCCGATACTCCGATAGGTCATGCCGCCGAAGGCCGGCACGGCCGAGACGAGCGCGTTGAAGACCTGCTCGGCCCGCTCGGCGGAGAAGACGGGGTCCTGGAAGCCGAGCGCCTTGCCGATCATGGACAGGATCAGCCAGTCTGGTCGCGCGTCTCCCAGAGGCTCGAGCGCGGTGCGGAACCGCTGCACGCGACCCTGGAAGTTCGTGAACGTGCCCTCGCGCTCGACGTAGGCGGCGCTCGGCAGCACGAGGTGCGCCCGGGTCGAGGCGTCGTTGGCGTTGGTGCCCTGGAAGACCACCGTCTCCGCTCCGTCGAGGGCCGCCAGCACCTCGGCCTCGGGCCAGGCGGCGGCTCCGAGGTCGTGGTGGAAGACCCAGAGGAGCTTGAGGCGCTGCTCGCGCGCGGCGCGGAGCATGCCGGCGGCGTCGAGGCCCGCCTCTCGCGGCGCGATGCCGATGAGCTCGGCCCCCCGGCGGTTGGGATTCTTGTCCGCGCGGATCAGGAAATCGTCCTCGTCACCCGGCGCGCGCGGCGGTACGCGGAAGTCGAGGTTCTTCACGCCCAGCCCCTCGGCGAGCCTGCGCACGAGAAACAGATCCTCGTTGGACATCTGGGGCGAGGCAAGGATGCCGACCGCCTCGGGCGGAGTGCGCTGGACGGTGGTGACGAGCTCGGTGAGGGCGCGGTCCCACGACACTTCCCTGCCCTGCGAGCCCGCCCGATGGAGCGGCTGCACGAGCCGGCTCTTGTCGTCGATCCACGTGAAGCCGTAACGGCCGGCGTCGCAGATCCACCACGTGTTGACCTCGGCGTTGAAGCGCGGCTTCAGTCGCGCGACCCGCCGGCCCTGGTTGTGGTGGGTGCGGTGCTTGTTCGTGTGGACCTCGATGTTGCAGCCGCGGGCACAGCCGTTGCACACGCTCTTGGCGGTGTCGAGATACCAGACGCGCACCTGGAAGCGGAAGTCGCGGTCTGTCAGCGCGCCCACCGGGCAGATGTCGATGACGTTGCCCGAGTACTTGTTCTCGAGCGTCTTGCCCGGGAAGAGGGCGATTTCCGAGTGGTCGCCGCGGCCGAAGATGCCGAGCTCGCCCGTGTGCGTCACCTCGTCGCAATAGCGGACGCAGCGCGAGCAGAGGATGCAGCGCTCGGCGTCCAGGATGACGTGGGGCCCGAGCGGCACCGCCTTGGGCTTGTGGACCTTCTCGTCCGTCATCCGCGGGTCGTACAGCCCGTGCTTCATGTAGTAGATCTGGAGGAAGCACTCGCCCGCCTGGTCGCAGACCGGGCAGTCCAGCGGGTGGTTGATCAGGTGGAACTCCATCATCGAGCGCCGGGTGTCCTTGACCCTCTCGGTC